>ERZ1034844.909-NODE-909-length-14942-cov-42.721838_pt1 | contig 14942 bp, 6 predicted proteins | sample MGYA00520594_ERZ1034844 | MGnify/ENA primary metagenome ERZ1034844 (study PRJEB33766, sample SAMN09781733) | gut metagenome | biome: gut microbiome | host: Homo sapiens | place: Madagascar | study: EMG produced TPA metagenomics assembly of the PRJNA485056 data set... | reverse complement strand
ATTTTAATTATTTTTTATAAATTTACTAAATTTTATTTAATTATCAAATTTGCTTGTTCAATTAAATTTGTGCACATCAACCATAATTTTTTTGTTGACCTTGAGATTGGGTTGTGTTATTATTATATGCGTTTAGGGGTGTAGTTCATCGGTAGAATGAGAGTCTCCAAAACTCCAGAGGAGGGTTCGATTCCTTCCACCCCTGCCAAGTTGCGACCAAGAAGGTCGCACTTTTAATAAGAGGGCATATGAAAAAAAGATTGTTATCGGGATTACAACCAAGCGGGGAATTAACCATTGGAAATTACTGTGGAAGCATTAGGCAATTTTTGGAATATCAAAAAGAATATGATTCTTTCTTGTTTGTTCCTGATATGCACACAATCACTGTGCCTCAAAAAGATCCAGCACTCATCAGAGAAAGGACCAGAAGATTTGCGGCGTTGTATTTGGCGTGCGGGCTTGACCCACAGAACTGCACTTTTTTTATCCAGTCTGAGGTCCCGGCACACAATCAACTTGGTTGGATTTTGGAATGTTTCACTTATATGGGTGAATTAAACAGAATGACACAATTCAAGGACAAAAGTGCAAAATATAAAAATATTGGCTGCGGGTTATTTACTTATCCAGATTTGATGGCTGCCGACATTTTGCTTTATGACACAAATGTTGTTCCTGTTGGGCAAGACCAAAAACAACATGTTGAGTTAACAAGAGATATTGCTCAAAGAATTAATAAAAAATTTGGTGAGGTTTTTACAATTCCTGAACCAATAATCCCAAAGGTGGGGGCCAAAATTAAAGACCTTCAAAATCCACTTAAAAAGATGAGTAAATCTGCCGAAGATCCAAACGGGTCAATATTCTTGTTGGATAGTGAAGAAGATATCAGAAAAAAATTTAATAGGGCAGTCACCGACAGCGACAACAAAATTTGGTTTGATGAAGAGAAAAAACCTGGGATTTCAAACTTGTTGACAATTTATTCAATTTTCGAAAATATCCCATTGGAAGAAGCAATTGCAAAATTTGAAGGCTCACAACGATATGGAGATTTGAAGAAATGCGTTGCAGAATCCGTTATCAAAGTTCTCAAACCAATCCAACAAAAATATCACGAAATCATGAATTCAACGCTTTTGGACGAAGTTTTGGATAGTGGTCGTGACAGGGCAAATGCGATAGCAAACAAAAAATACGAAACAATAAGAAAACTTGTGGGCTTCGGAAGATAATCAATCACAACAAAAAGGCAAAGATAAATAAGTCTTTGCTTTTTTGAAATCAAAATGTTTCACGGTCCCGCTTCGTCACAAAAAAAACACCTTTCGGTGTTTCTTTTTTTTGGATTAAAATTTATACTTCCCGTGATAACGAGGAGAGAAGAGGCAAGCACACGCAGTGTATTTGCCAAGGCTCGACAAAGTTTCCATGGGTTCGAATCCGCGAGCGAAGCGAGTGAGTTGCGAAACAACAAGTCGAGTCAAAAAAAATCCACCATTACTGGTGGATTTTTTGGTGACTCCGACGGGACTCGAACCCATGATACCGCCGTGAAAGGGCGGTGTCTTAACCACTTGACCACGGAGCCATATATGAAGTTTTATTGGTAGCGGCGGAAAGATTCGAACCTTCGACCTTGCGGGTATGAACCGCACGCTCTAGCCAACTGAGCTACGCCGCCAAATCTAGCAAGCGGGGTTATTATATCTTATAAAAGAGTGCTTGTCAACAAATATTTTCAAACTTTTTTAATTTTTCGACAAAAACATATTGACATAAATTTGCACATGTTGTAAAATGGCAACATGTCGCGGGGTAGAGCAGCTAGGTAGCTCGTCGGGCTCATAACCCGAAGGTCAGTGGTTCAAATCCGCTCCCCGCAACCAGTAAAAACACCAAGTGATTGGTGTTTTTTTGTTGCGAGGGAGTGGTTTGAAAGCCTGCCAAGGCGTTATATGGCGAACAGTTGTGAGCCATATAACCCACTGACCTTCGGGTTGCGTGCGACATTCGGGTTGAGTCCTACGAAGCGGCAGGTGGCACCCGTCTTTGAAACATATAACCCACTGACCTTCGGGTTTCATTTTTTTTGCGCTTTTTGTTGAATGTGGATTTGGTGTGGTCTCTTTTTGGCAAAAGAGATTAAAAATATTTTGAAAAAATGTTGATGTGTTGTATTATTAAAGACAATAGGAGAAATTATGGGACTTTTTGGTAGTGAAAATTCGAGAAATATCAAAAGATTAAAAAAGATTGCGGACAAGGTTGTTGCACTTGAAGACGAATTCAAGAAAAAGACAGATGACGAACTCCGCGAAACAACAAAAGCATTGCAAGAAAGATTGAAAAATGGCGAAAAGGTTGCAGACGTTTTGCCAGAGGCGTTCGCTTGTTGCAGAGAGGCTGCGGACAGAGTTTTGTCCATGCGTCATTTTTATGTTCAAATTCTTGGCGGCATTGCACTCAGTCAAGGCAGAATTGCTGAAATGGGAACAGGTGAAGGAAAAACACTTGTTGCAACACTTCCCGCTTATCTTAATGCGCTCACAGGAAATGGAGTGCATATTGTCACGGTCAACGAATACTTGGCAAAGCGTGATGCTGACTGGATGGGAAAAATCTTCCGCTTTTTGGGACTCACAGTTGGCGTTGCGATCTCGGGCATGACACCAGAACAAAAACGCGCGGCTTATGCTTGTGACATCACATATGCAACAAACAACGAACTTGGATTTGATTATCTTCGTGACAACATGGTCACTCGCAAAGAAGACCGTGTTCAACGCGGACATGCCTATGCGATTGTGGACGAAGTGGACTCAATTCTCATTGATGAAGCGAGAACTCCGCTCATTATTTCGGGACGTGGAATGAAATCGAGCGATGAATATTATCGTGCACAAAGATTTGTCAAAAACCTCAAAAAAGATGTTGATTTTGAGATTGAAAAGAAACACAAAGCAATCACGCTTACTGAAAAAGGTGTTGAAAAAGCGGAAAGATTTTATGGCATGGAAAATTATTCCGATGTTGACAACATTGAAATCAACCACCATATTCAAAACGCACTCAAAGCAAACTTTGTTATGATGCGTGATGAAAACTATATTGTTAAAGATGGCGAGATTGTTATTGTTGACGAATTCACTGGTCGTCTTATGAATGGCAGACGTTTTTCAGAAGGCTTGCACCAAGCGATTGAAGCAAAAGAGGGTGTTCAAATCAAAGATGAAAACAAAACTCTTGCGACAGTCACATTCCAAAACTATTTCCGTCTTTACAAGAAACTTTCTGGTATGACAGGAACAGCAAAAACCGAGGAACTTGAATTTAACAACATCTATAATTTGGACGTTGTCACAATTCCACCAAACAGACCTTCACAAAGAAGAGATGAGCCAGACATTATCTATACGACAGTTCGCGGAAAAAATAATGCGATTGTTGAAGAAATCGTAAGACGTCACGAAGTGGGACAACCTGTTCTTGTTGGAACAATCACGATTGACAAGTCTGAAGAACTTTCGAAACTCCTTAAAAAGAAAAAAATCCCTCACACAGTGCTTAACGCGAAGAACCACGAACAAGAAAGTGAAATTGTTGCTCAAGCAGGACGTCGCGGAGCGGTCACAATTGCGACAAACATGGCTGGTCGTGGAACAGATATTTTGCTCGGAGGAAATGCCGAAGCACTTGCGAAGAAAAAACTCAAAGATGAGGGAATTACGGACGCAATAATTTCTCTCGCAACATCAAACATTGTTGGTGGAAGCGATGAAGTTATGGACGCTCATAATAAATATGTTCAATATCTAAAAGAATATAAAGATATAACAGATAAAGAGAAAGAAGAAGTCAAATCTCTTGGCGGACTCCATATCATTGGCACAGAGCGTCACGAAAGCAGACGTATTGACAACCAGCTTCGTGGTCGTGCTGGACGTCAAGGTGACCCAGGAAGCAGCGTGTTCTTTATTTCGCTTGAAGATGACCTTGCAGTGAGATTTGGTGGAGAAAAGATGCAAAGCATTGCAAACTTCTTCAAAGTTGATGAAAACACTCCTTTCCAACTCAAAATATTATCACGTCAAATTGAAAAAGCACAAAAGAGAATTGAAGCTCAAAACTACGCCGCTCGCCGAACAGTTTTGCAATTTGACGATGTCATGAACAGACAACGTGAACTCATCTACTCTGAAAGAAACAAGGTTCTTGACGGGGAAGATGTTCATCAACAAATTTTGGATATGTTCCCAGACATTGTTGTTCCACTTGTGCGCGAGTATGTTGACGATGACAAAAACTCATTTGAATGGGACGTGAAAGCGCTTAACACTGCACTCGAAGACAAACTTCTTCCAAAAGGCACAAATTTTGTGACGGCGGAAATGGTTGAAGAAACCGATGTCGATGAGCTTACAGAAAAAATTCTCACTGAAATCAACGAACGCTATGACAAAAAGATTGTTGATGCAGAAGAATTGGGATTCAATTTCCGCGATTTTGAGAGATTTGTTCTTCTTCGTGTTGTTGACACTTTGTGGATGGATCACATCGACCAAATGTCAATCATGAAAAACGAAGTTGGACTTCGTGCATATGGTCAACACGACCCAATTGTTGTGTTCAAGCGTGAAGGATTTGATTTGTTTGATACAATGATTGAAAAAATTAGAACAGACACTGCTTCAATGCTTCTTAATGTTGAAGTTGAAAACATCAGAGTGAACAATCCTGCACCAAAGCCACAAATTGTTGTTCAAAGTGAAAGCGGCGCGTCAAAACCATCTTCTCAACTTAGTTCAGAAAAGGTTACGGGAAGAAATAGTCTTTGCCCATGTGGCAGCGGCAAGAAATACAAAAATTGCTGTGGCAAAAACAAATAGATAATAATTTAAGTCTGTTTTGGCAAAATAATCAAAAAAATCTGCCCAAATAGGCTTATTTTTATTTGAAGTTGATATTGACAACACAAAACTTTTCTTCTATAATATCAATAAACTATGCAAGGTTTTAGGAGTTTTTTATGAAAAGATTTTTTATGTATTGCATCGTTATCATTGGAACACTCTTTGTTGGGCTTTCTTTCTATATGTTCGCAAAGAACAATGAAATTATTACTTGCGGTGTTCCACAAGGTGAAACGATCTATCTTAATGTTGGGGAATCGATTGATATTCCTATTACTCACACAAAGAAAAACAAGAGAACAACAATTGAAACAAAAAGTGACAACTCAAACGTTGCTACAATTAATTCCGAATCTGGAAAAATCGAAGCAAAAGCAGGCGGAACAGCAACAGTTGTTATCACTCCTTCAAACACAAACTTTGGACCTTATACTTTCACTGTGAGAATTGGTGATGGCTCAACTGACAACCCATACTTTATTTCTTCAGCAGAACAAATGCTCAGAATTGGAGCAATGGACACACTTTGGACACTTGGTGACAGCTATGAAGTTGTTTCAAACATCGATTTCAAAGAAACTTGGGTTGATGGAAAAGCAACAAGTTGGAAACCAATCGGCGACAGAGATAACCACTTCACAGGAAATTTTAACGGCGGAACAAAAACAATTTCAAATCTCATCATCGACGAAACCTGTTCATCAGATTATGTTGGACTTTTCGGGTATGTTGAAAGCGGTGCAAAAATTGAAAAGGTTACACTTGTTAATCCTCAAATCAAGGCAACAGGTAAAAATGTTGGTGCAATCGCTGGATATAGCGAAAGTGCAATCACACGTTGCAAAGTTGTTAACGGTGTTGTTTCTTCTTCAAACACAAGTGCAGACGCATATGTTGGCGGAATTGTTGGCTTTGCAACAAGAACTCAAACAGAAAACGAAATTGCAATGTGTCAAATTGAAAATGTTGCTTTGAATTCAGGCAATGTTGTTGGCGGAATTGCTGGAAAATTTGAATCAGGCGTTATCGCAAACTGCAAAGTTGGTGCAACAATTGCAAACAACAAAGATGTCAAACCAAATTATGCTGGTGGTTTGGTTGGCGAAATCTCGGCAAAGAATTTCACACAAAATGTTGGCACAGCAAAAACATTCACCTATAATTCACTCATTCAAACAAATCTTGTTATTGCAACATTTGGCAAAGATGGTGAAGCATATAATGCAACAAACAATAACATTTTGATCGCAAACGATTCTCTTTCGGGAGATTCTGCAACTGAATATGTTGGAAACGTCTTCTATTCAGACGCATTTGATTCAACAAATGCAACAAAATTTACAAGACAAGAAATTGACGATCAAAACAAATATCAATATACAAATAAATACTCAAAAGTTGTTTCATGGGATTTCTCCGGCACATGGAGTTTTGACGGAAAAACAGAGACTGATTCAATGGGCCCATACATCGTTCAAGATGGAGTTGGTCAAACAATCAGACCTTTGAGAAACGGAACAGAAATCAATAAAGCAAATGCTGCTGATGTCATCGGACAACTCATGGAAGCGGGAAAGAGCGATGCAACAAGCGGAGTTTTGAATTACACTTATGTTATTTCCGAAAATGTTGAAATTGATGTTAAAGAAGCATTCCCAGCAGGTTGGACTCCAATTGGAAACGTTGAACGTCCATTCGGTGGGACAGTATATGGTGTTGATGGTGCAAAAATCACACTCAAAAATGTTGTTATTCCAAATTCAAACATTATTGCATATGCAGCAAAAGGAACAAGAAACTTTGAAAAAACAGCAGGAATTTTTGGCTGCACATCATCAAGTGCATCAATTTCAGATGTTGAAATTCTTGACCTTATCATTAACTCCGATGATAGCGCATATGTTGGCGGACTTGTTGGAAAAAATTATGGAATTTTGGACAATTCAAAAATTTCTGGACTTTGCATCAAAAATGGACAATATGTTGGTGGCGTTGTCGGATATAATGGCGGTGAACTTGCTCATTGTATTGTTGAAGCAGATGACAACCTCAAGGAAATCCCAGAAGGACAAACAGAAGAAGTTACACTCGACACAAAGATTTATGCAAATGGAAAATCAGCTAGATTTGTTGGCGGTGTTGTTGGATTCAATGCAAAATCAATTTATTGCTGCAAAGCAGACATTATTGTTGAAGGAGTTTCAACAGAAAACGGAAGCTATGTTGGTGGTGTTGTTGGACAAAATGCAGCAGGCGCAAATGTAATTCTTTCAGCAAAAGTTGGTGGAAACACACAAGCTGGCGGAAATTCAATCAGACTTGGTGGTGTTGTTGGAACAAACGCTGGTTCAGTTGATAGATGTTATAGTGAACTTTCAGCTGTGACAGCAGCAAAAAACCATAGCTCATATGTTGGCGGAATTGTTGGTGAAACACAACAAGGAACAATCACTTCTTCATATTTTGACGGAACACTTGAAGGTTATTATGTTGGTGGAATTGTTGGGAACAACTACAACGCTACAATCGAAAAATGCTATTCAAATGCAAGCATTCTTGCAAGCACCAAGATTGGTGGTCTTGCATACAGAACTCAAGGGACAATCAAAAACTGCTACTTCAATGCAACAAGTCAAATTCAATTTGCCGAAGGCGACAAAAACAATAATCGTTTTGCAGGTCTTGCAATTGACTTCCCAGCAGGCGGATTCATTCAAAATTGTTATGTAAGCACAACTCAAGGTATTGCATCAAATGGCGATTTCTGGGTTGATATTGATGGTGTAATTAGATCTGAAATCGCTTCTTGGTGGAAAGGTCTTAGCGGCAAGAAGTATGGAACAATCAACAACAATGTTATTAATAAGAGCGGAATCAGCATTGGTTGGTGGGAAGAAACGATGGAAAAACTTGTGTTCTCATCAAAAGCTTGGAAAGATGATGGTTGGAAATTTAAATCAATCAACATTTCAGGCGAAGGTTTGCTTGATGGAAATGTTATAAGTTATTTCACTTCAAACTGCAAATTCGACTCAACTGTTTGGGATTTCTCAGGCAAAACACCAAAACTCTTTGGACTTAATTTGAGTGGGGCAATGAATGATGAATTTGCTGAACCAGAAATCAAATATTCACTTGCTGAAGGAACTGAGGCAAATATCACTCTTGTTGGCACAGAACTCAAGTTTACAAGTTTTGTTGATGTTGCAAAATTCACACTCACGATTAGCGCAGAAAACACAAGCGAAATTCCAACTGCATCACTTCTCGAAGGCGATTGCATTGAACTTGGAGCACTTACTGATGGAAAACTTGAAATCACAGTAAAAGCAAAAGGCTCAGCAAAAATTCAACTTGCACTCACAGACGGAACAATAGTTGACTTGATTGTCACAGTTGAATAATCGATTAAAACAAAAAACACATGAATTTCATGTGTTTTTTTGTTGCTTAATTTTATGCTTGGCTTTCGAGTTTTGTTTTTTGGTCGGCGCGGTTGAGTTCATCGCACATAAACTCGATATTTCCGTCAAGGAAGTCTTCAAGATTATAAACGGTTAGATTTATTCTGTGGTCTGTCACGCGGCCTTGTGGATAGTTATAGGTCCTGATTCTTTCACATCTGTCGCCAGTTCCAACTTGGCTTTTGCGGTTGCTTGCATATTCCGAGTCAGCAATGCTTTTGTAGTGGTCATAGAGTTTGCTTTTGAGAATGCTGAAAGCGCGCTCTTTGTTTTTGAGTTGGCTGCGTTCGTCTTGGCACGCAACAACAATGCCGGTTGGAATGTGGGTGATGCGAATTGCGGTTTCAGTTTTATTAACTTTTTGTCCGCCTGCGCCACTTGAACGATAGACGTCAATACGAATATCTTTGTCCAAGATTTCAAAATCAACATCTTCGACTTCGGGGAGAACGGCAACTGTTGTGGTGGAAGTATGTATTCTGCCTTGGCTTTCGGTTTCTGGAACGCGTTGGACTCTGTGCACTCCGCTTTCAAATTTGAGTTTTGAATATGCGCCTTTTCCGCTGATTGTAAACACTGCTTCTTTCACGCCACCAATATCGGTTTCATTGAGTTCGGAGATTTCGAAGTTCCAGTGTTTTCTTTCTGCAAATCTGCGATACATGTTGAGAAGAACCATTCCAAACAAGGCTGCTTCTTCTCCACCAGCACCGCCTCTGATTTCCATAATGACGTTTTTGTCGTCATTTTCGTCTTTTGGAAGGAGAAGAATTTTGATTTCGTCATTAATTTTTTCTTCTTGCTCTTTGAGGCTTTGAAGTTCTTCTTCCATCATGGCTTTCATTTCGTGGTCGGTTTCGTTTGGAATGAGTTCAGAGAGGTCTTGCTTTTCTTTCAAAACCTTTTCAAGTTTGTCGTGAGCGGCAGCAATATCTTCAATCGCACTGCGCTCTTTGACAAGTTTTTTCCACTGATTCATGTCAGAAAGAATTTCCGGACGGGAAATTAGTTCGGTTAGTTCATCAAATCTTTGTTTTATCTTTTTGGTTTTTTCCAGCATTTGTTGCTCCTTTTGCGGTTGCAATAACAATTCTTTGAATATTGTTATAATCTTTTATGATTTTTGTGTTTTTGAAGTTTGCACTCAAAAGTTTTTTGACTGCATTTGCTTGACCATCTCCAATTTCCAAAACCAACATTCCGTCATTTTTTAGGAAGGTTGGGGCATTTTCGGCAATAATTCGATAGAAATCCAGCCCGTCATCTCCTCCGTCAAGACTGATGTGTGGGTCATGATTTTTGACTTCTTCATCAAGCAGTTGGATTTCCTTTGTTGAAATATATGGAGGGTTCGACACAATAATATCAAACTTTGAATTTTTTTTCAACCCAGAAAACATGTTGCTTTCAAAAAAATTTACTTTTGCGCCAAGACTTTTGGCGTTTTTTTCAGCAATTTTGAGAGCAGAACGAGAAATGTCGCATGCTTCAACTTTGGATTTTGTGTTTTTTGCAAGCGTGATTGCAATCGCACCACTTCCAGTGCAAAGGTCCAACACTTTTTTGAAGTTGTGAGAATTAATCAATGAAATTGCTTGTTCACAAACAAGTTCAGTTTCAGGACGAGGCGACAAAACATTTTTATCAACATAGAACTTCATGCCATAGAACTCTGTAAATCCAAAAATTTTGGAAAGTGGCATGTGCTTGATTCGAAGAGCGACTGCATCGCGAATTTTTTGAAGTTCGCCGCGTGAAATTGTTGGTGTGAGTTTCATCTCTGTTCTGTTTTTGCCAAGCACAGTTGCAACGAGCCATTCCGCCTCGCTTGGGTCGTCAATGTCATGAGAAGCAAGAATGTTTTTTGTTTCGCACAAAACAGAAGACAAGGCGATATTTTCGTCTTTTCCGTCAATTTCAATGCGTGTTTTGTCTTTTGTCATTGTGTCCAGCTCCTCCTGTGCTCCAAGACAAACTTCGAGTTCAGTTCTTGTTGGTCTGTTTGTGACAGGGAAGCATAACACTGCTGCCACAATGCGAGAAACAAGAAGTTTTCGACTCTCGAAAAGTTTTAGAAACTCATAGCACACACTTGTTTCAATCGCAAAAATTCCAATGTTAAACAAAATCAACAAAAAGAAGTTTGCTTCAAGTCCAATCAATGATACCACAAAAAAGTGTATTGCGAAACAAAAAATCGCAAAGCACAAAAAATTTGTTGAGAGATTTTGCGATGAAGTTGCGGTTGATTTTGTTGTTGCATTCTTTGTTGCATCAGTGTTTTCAAGATTTTTGCAAGCGTTGATTGCACCGTTAAAACGATAGTAGGCGCGAAATGACGGAATGATTTTGAGTATAATCACAAACAAATAGAAAATTGCGACTTTCAGCGCTCCAAGAATTGCATTTTTTGCGACAGCACTCACGCTCACAATTTCACGGACAATGAGGCTTGGCACAATGTTAAAGGCAAATATTCCAGCAAAAGCGACCAAAAAAGCAAACAAAAACCAAAATATTGAAGCACTTGACACACCGAGTTTTTTTGACACTTTTTCTTCTGCTGGAAGTTTTTGATTTTCAATTTCGCCAAACCTTGCACTTTCTGACAAAAAATAAAAGTATTGCACAAAACCAAAAAAGAAAATAATAATCCCCCGCAAAAATGGGATACGCATAAACCGAAATGGATTTTTCTTTGTTTTTGTTGAGTGAAGTTTGATTTCCCCGGATGCATTGACAAAAGATAATACACGATTATTTTCGTGCATCAACCCAATGCCGGAAAGTGCAGGGAATGCGAGAAAAAAATTATTTTTTTTCATGTTTTTATTGTTTCAAAAAATATTATTTCTAAACATAATAACAAAACTTATCAAAAATAAATGTGCAATCATATATTGCAATATGGATATAAGACATAAAGTTTTTTTTGTTGGAATTGGCGGAATAAGCATGAGTGGGCTTGCATTATATCTAAATAAAAACGGGTTTGATGTGAGTGGGTCGGATATAACTGAAAATGAACAAACCAAAATGCTCAAAAGTCACGGCATCAAAGTGTTTTTGGGTCATAAAAAAAATCATATCCAAGACGCCGAACTGGTTGTTTTTAACAGCGCAATAAATGAAGGCAATCCCGAACTTGTTCACGCAAAAGAGTTGGGGCTGACAATCATTTCTCGCAGTGAACTCTTGAAATTTGTTTCTCGCGAACATGAACACGTGATTGCAATTTCTGGAACGCACGGAAAGACAACAACAACTGCCATGGTTGGCGAGATATTTTGTCTTGCGGGGCACAAACCCACAATTCATATCGGTGGTGTAAGCAAAAATCTTGGAACAAGTTTTCTGGTTGGCGAAAAGCAATATTTCATCACAGAGGCGTGCGAATATAAAGACAACTTTTTGACTCTTTCGCCCGAAGTTGGTGTTGTGTTGAACATTGATGATGACCACTTGGACTATTTCAAAACGACAACCAACTTGCGACACAGTTTTGAAAAATTTGCATCAAAAAGTGAGTTTTGCATCGTTTTTGAAGGTTTTTTGCCAAAAAATGCACAAAATTCGCAAAATATCTATCAGATTGGCGAGCGTTCAAAATATAGTTGGGCTGAAAATGTTGAACTTGAAGCAGACGGCAAATACACTTTTGACGCAATGTTTTGTGGGGAGTTTGTTGGTAGAATACATCTGGGAGTTTATCATAAACATAATGTCACAAATGCACTTTTTGCGGTGGCAGTGGCAAAATACTATGGTGTGCCAAACAAAACAATTGTGAGTGCGCTCGAAAATTTTGCGGGTGTGAAACGAAGATTTGAAGAAGTTGGACGAAAGCAAGGCATTGAAGCTGTGATTGATTACGCTCATCATCCAAAAGAGATTTCGTCAACTCTCGTTGGTGCAAAAAAAATAACAAAAGGAAAATTGTTTGTTGTTTTTCAACCACACACATATTCAAGAACAAAAAAACTATTTGAAGAATTTGTTCCATGTTTTGACCTGGCAGACAAATTGTATTTGTTCAAGACCTATCCCGCTCGGGAAAAATATGATAAAGATTTTAATGCACGGACACTGGCAAAAGAGATTTCAAAACACAAAAGATGCTTATATTTTTCAAGTTTTGAAAAAATGAAAAAATCAATTCAAAAAGAAATGGTGGACGGAGATACACTTTTGGTGCTTGGTGCGGGAGATATTGACCATTTCGCAAAATACTTTCTTGAATAAAAAAAGGTGTTCTTTTTCGAGATGCGAAAAAGAACCTAGATCCTTAGATTGCCCGTCAAGCGGGTCCATCTCAGGATGACATGGGCGACGCAGACCCCAAACCCCAGCACCCTTGGCAAGTGTGGCACGCCATGTCAAACGTTCACCTCCGAATGTCATTCTGCCATCGAGCACGGAGTGCGACATCTGGGAAGCAAAGCGAACCGTGGAGCGAAGCGACGTGGGAATCTCAAACCGTGCAACATTGCAAGACATGGCGGGAGCCGACTCGGACAGTAAACAAAAAGAGGTTGTAAATCAGACAAAATCTTTTTTCTTTTTGTTGTTGTCCTCGCGAGAGCATAAACAACAAAAGTTAAAGCAAAGTATGCATTGCTCATGGAAAAATCAACACGCCTTTTTAGTTGACAAGTATACTAAAATTCTATAAACTAATTATAGATTATGGAAGGAGGTGCACTATGATTGTATTTCAAGGCAAGTGTGAAGAATCTATGACTGATGGATGTTGGCAAATTGGTGGCAATTCTGACTGCTAAAAAAGATGGTTTTAACCATCTTTTTTTCAAATGAAAGGAACCAATAATGAAATATGCTTTAAAAAATAATTGTATTTATAAATTAAATGAGACTAGAATTCAAATTGTTGACCTGTCAGATCGCAATATGTTTGAATTAACAGATCTTATGCGCGAATTATTTATATATCTTTTTATAAACAATAAAAGTGATGACTTTGCGTTAAATCAGCTTATGCAAAAAAATTTTTCTCCGCTCCAAGCCAGAAGAGAGCTGAACAAACTAATATATCCTTTGTATAACCACAAATTTATCTCATGTAGAAACAACAAAACAATAGGACATAATTGTCTGTATATTCATTCATGTCTTTTGGAAATTACAAATGTATGCAATTTTAGATGTCCCCATTGTTACGTTGATAAAAAAAATGCAAAATATTTACCTTTTGAAGATGTCAAAGTATTTGCGGATGAATTATATGAATTAAATTGCAATTCAATCACATTGACTGGAGGAGAAGTATTCACACATTTTGAATTTAATAAAATATATGAATATTTATACGAAAAAGGGTTTTTAATTTCTATTAATACAAATAGTTCTTTAATAAATGATGAGGTTATCGAATTGTTTAAAAAAATGCCACCAAATATTGTGGAAATAAGTTTATATGGGTATGATGAAGAAACCTATTATAATTTTACTCATTGCAAGAATTGTTATGCCAACATTATAACAAATATAAAAAAATTGCAAGATATCGGTATTGATGTTAAACTAAAAAATGTTATAACAAATGCTAACAAAAAATTTTTTGACAAAATTAAAGAAGTCGCACATTCAAACGGTTGTTTATTTAGATCTGATTACATCTCTTTCCCTCAAATAAATAATGACAATAATCAAAAACTAAATCCTGAACAAATTTCGGTCGAAAATGTTATGGAATATTTGTCTAATTACAAATCTTGTGAAGAATATTATTTGAGGTTGTTTAGCACAGCCGGACATACAAGAAAAGTGTTTAAATGCAAGCAAAAAGATGATAATTTTTTTATGAATGTTGATAAGCAAATAAGCATTTGTCTTTGTATGCAATCAGATAGTTTGCAATATCAATATGGACAACTGTCAAATGTTCTTTTGGCATTGAGAAGATTCAAATCGTTAAAATATCGCAGAAATGCCAAGTGTAGAAATTGTAAATATATTTCATTATGTAGATATTGTCCTGGAAAGTTCAAGATGTCAACACAAGATTTTCAAACGCCACCTGAGTGGTTTTGCGATTTGGGGCAATCAATTTATAAAAAGTATGTCGACGGATTCCATATGATTCGTAAATGTTATTTAAACAATAAAGAACTTTCAAAAATATTCGGCATTGTTTCAAATAATATGAAAAAATTAGGTTTTGAAATTTCTGCCAAAGACGAGACGGTGTGGAAAGAGAATCTACAAAGAAATCTAACAGATGAAAAATTTTATTTTTATGTCATCTATCAAAATGGTGAAATTGTTGGATTTGTTGAAGTAGGAGTTTTTGAAGATAAATTGTTTTTGAGTGAACTGCAATTGTGTGACAATGCCAAAAACACTCGAGTATTGCCAAATATTTTGAACAGGCTAGTTGAACTTGATGAACTTGCGAATTTTGATAAAATTTATTTCAAAATAAACAAAAACAATATTAAATCACAAAAAACATTTGAACATTTGGGAGCTGTGAAGAATGCGGAAAATTCAAACTCCTATTCTTATGTTCTGGGAAAAAATAATGTAAAGAAATATTTGAAAA
>ERZ1034844.907-NODE-907-length-14965-cov-14.800067_pt1 | contig 14965 bp, 9 predicted proteins | sample MGYA00520594_ERZ1034844 | MGnify/ENA primary metagenome ERZ1034844 (study PRJEB33766, sample SAMN09781733) | gut metagenome | biome: gut microbiome | host: Homo sapiens | place: Madagascar | study: EMG produced TPA metagenomics assembly of the PRJNA485056 data set... | reverse complement strand
TGTTTGGATGGGAGTATCCTCCTCATGTATTTGGTGGCTTGGCTACTGCCAATTTCGGTATCTCACAGGGCTTACATGCCCAGGGCGATGTGGATATTACCCTTTGTCTTCCACATCCTTTTGGTGATGAAGACCGCAGTGCTGCCAAGATAGTAGCCATGAACAGTGTGCCTATAGCCTGGCGTGATGTCAACTTTGACTATGTGCAGCAGCGTGTGGGCAACATCATGGATCCTCATGACTATTTCCGTTATCGTGACCATATCTATGCCGATTTCAATTATATGAACGTCAACGACCTCGGCTGTATGGATTTTGCAGGTGGATATCCTTCCAACCTTCACGACGAAATCAATAACTATTCTGTTATAGCAGGCGTGGTGGCTCGTTCAGAGGAATTTGACATTATTCATGCTCACGACTGGCTTACCTTCCCCGCAGGCATCCACGCAAAGAAGGTGAGTGGCAAACCTCTTTGTATCCACGTTCATGCTACCGACTTCGACCGTAGTCGTGGTAAGGTGAACCCCACCGTTTATTCCATCGAGAAGGATGGTATGGACAATGCCGACTGCATCATGTGTGTGTCAGAGCTTACCCGTCAGACAGTCATCAATCAGTATCATCAGGATCCACGTAAGTGTTTTGCCATGCACAATGCCGTGTATCCATTAAAGCAGGAGTGGCAAGACATCCCTCGTCCCGACCATAAGGGTAAGGAGAAGGTTGTAACCTTCTTAGGTCGTATCACTATGCAGAAAGGTCCTGAATACTTTGTTGAGGCTGCCAATATGGTGCTACATCGTACTCGTAATGTCCGTTTCTGTATGGCTGGCTCAGGCGATATGATGAATCAGATGATTTATCTTGCTGCTGAAAGAGGTATCGCCGATCGTTTCCACTTCCCGGGCTTTATGCGTGGCAAGCAGGTATATGAGTGCCTGAAAGATTCTGATGTCTATGTCATGCCTTCTGTGAGTGAGCCTTTCGGTATCTCTCCTTTGGAGGCCATGCAGTGTGGCACACCTACGATTATTTCTAAGCAGAGTGGTTGTGGTGAAATCCTTACCAACTGTATCAAGGTCGATTATTGGGACATTCATGCCTTGGCTGATGCCATCTATAGCATCTGTCACAATGAGAGTCTCTTCGACTATCTTTCTGTGGAAGGCAAAAACGAGGTCGACCAGATTACCTGGGAGAAGGTGGGAGCACGCATCAAGGACCTTTACCTCAAAACCTTAGGGTGGCAGTAGGTTAAGTGAAGGGTGAAGAACGAAGAATGAAGAAAGAACACAGAAGATTCTTGGGCTTCACTCATCATACAAGTTAAACGTTCAAATTCCAATTTTTTTATGAAAACAATTTGTTTATATTTCGAGATACATCAGATTATCCATCTGAAGAGGTATCGTTTCTTCGATATCGGTACCGACCATTATTACTATGATGACTATGAGAATGAGCGTAATATCAGTGATATTGCAGAGCATTCTTATATGCCTGCCCTCACAGCCTTAGAGGATATGATCAAGGCCAACGGACAGTATTTCAAGGTGGCTTTCTCTATCTCTGGTGTGGGTATGGAGCAGTTGGAGCTACATGCGCCTCAGGTGCTCGAGAAGTTGCAGGATCTCAACAAGACAGGTTGCGTAGAGTTCCTCGCCGAACCTTATTCTCATGGCTTGGCATCTCTCGTCAACGAGGAGAGCTTTAAAGCCGAAGTCCAGCGTCAGGTTGCCAAGATGGAGGAGTACTTTGGCAAGAAGCCACAGGTGCTGCGCAACTCTTCGCTTATCTATAGCGACGACATCGGTTTGCAGGCTTCACAGATGGGCTTTGTGGGTATGCTTACCGAGGGTGCTAAGCATGTGTTGGGATGGAAGTCTCCACACTATGTCTACAACTGCGCTTTGGCTCCCAACCTCAAGCTCTTGCTCCGCGACGTGCGCCTGAGCGATGATGTATCTTTGCGTTTCAACAACAGCAACTGGGACGGCTATCCTCTCTTCGCCGACAACTATATCAATCAGATTGCTGCCCTGCCTCAAGAGGAGCAGGTTATCAATATCTTTATGGAGCTGTCTGCTCTCGGTATTGCCCAGCCCTTGTCAAGCAACATTCTGGAGTTCCTGAAGGCTCTGCCAGCTTGCGCCAAGGAAAAAGGCATCACCTTCTCTACTCCTGTTGAGATTTGCAAGAAGATGAAGTCGGTAGGCGAGTTGAATGTTCCTGACACCCTGAGTTGGGTAGACGAGGAGCGTGATGTCAGCACCTGGTTGGGTAACTCTATGCAGCGTGAGGCTTTCAACAAACTTTATAGTGTTGCCGACCGTGTACGCATTGCCAACGATCCTCGTATCAATCAGGACTGGGATTATCTGCAGGCAAGTAACAACTTCCGCTTTATGACCACCAAGCCCAGCAATGTGGGTCTCGACCGTGGTATCTATAGCGATCCTTTCGATGCTTTCACCAACTATATGAATATTCTTGGCGACTTCATCAATCGTGTCAACGACCTCTATCCTTCTGATGTGGATAACGACCAGCTGGAGGGTCTTCTCACCACCATCAAGAATCAGGATGAGGAAATCGAGGTAAAGGACAAGGAGATTGTTCGCTTGCAGGCTAAGCTCGAGAAGATAGAGAAGGAGGCAGAGAAGCTTCGTTCAGAGAAGAAACCTGCTGCCAAGAAGGCTCCAGCCAAGAAGACTGTGACAAAGGCTCCTGCTGCGACAAAGGCTCCTGCTGCCACAAAGAAGGCCCCAGCTAAGAAAGCTGCTGCTAAGGCTGAAACAGCAGAAAAGAAGTAATTGTATTATTTCCTATAAACATAAAAAAGGCAATCTGTTGTTTGACAGATTGCCTTTTTATGTTGTTCTATATTGACAGGTGATGAGCCTGTAGTGTACAGAGAGTAGGTTACTTTACAACGAATTTCTTGTTGTTGAAGATATAGATACCTTTCTTTAGACCTTCGGAACCTTTTTGTGCTACAACACGGCCGCTGAGGTCATAGACGTTGTTGTCTGCCATAGCCTGGTTGTCAACTCTTACGCCTGCTATATTACTCGAAGCATCACCATAGAGCGTAATAGCCAATATACACTGCTTTACCTTAGGGGTGAAGGTAAGCGTGTGCTCTACAGGAGTGGCAAAGCTGATGCTGTATTTCTTTATGCTTTTATCCTTTGGAAAAGCATAGGTCTTAGCATCATAGTTCACACCATTAATCTCACCAATGTATGCGTCTGCATCTGTATAATTGTCATTGCCCTCTATATCCATCTTGACAATCTTGATGCCATCAGGAATGATGATGGTATATTGATTGGCACTGTACTTGATGTAGTTTGTACCAGATCCAATACTATATGTCTTTTCTTTTTCATTGCTGATGGAGAAACCATTGCTGAAAGTCGCAGTTGAACTTGTGCCGTTAGTCAAGGTCTTTGAATTCAAAGTATAAACTCCATTAGGATCTGTTTCTATAGTACCTGTCGATGTGGCGTTGCACTGATCCTCGTAGGTGGAGTCAAACTTCTTCAGCCACATAGCACCACTGCTTACTGTAATCTTTGATCCATTCTTGAATACGAGATTGTCTACGAAACGGATGTCGATACCCTTCTTTGCCTTGATCTGCACGTTGTCGAGTGTCACGTTCTTGATGTGGCTCTCTGGGCGACCAACAAAGAAGATTGCGTTACCATCGCAAACATCTGTAGTCTTCACATTCTGCAGATAAATACCATTATAGGTTGGGGTAGTGCTATCCAATGCTCTTGCGTTAGCCTTATCTACAGCAGGATCGCTACTGTAGTTCTTGTCGTAGAAGCAGTCGATAGAGAGTGGGTTCTTAACCTTGGTCATAGTGAAGTTGGTGAACTTCCAGTCTTCCTCACCACCGCCACGGAGAGTACCATCGCTATTGATGCCTGTCTTCATACGGATACCAGCTGTGGTACCATTCATGGTGATGTTATCGAACCATACATGCTTGATGTTCTTAGTATAGCTACCGATAGAAGCACCATGGCCTGTACCGAAGTTGCAGTTCCATACATGGATGTACTGTGCGTCATTGTCGCAAACTACGTTGTCGTCACCATTGCTGATATTACAATTATAGATGTTGACGTATGGTCCCCAGATAGAGACACCATCCGTGTTATGAGATGCCTTGCCCTTTCCTGCTTCTGAAGCAGGTTCGCTGATTGTTACGTCATGAATAGTAGCATGCCTTGCCTTACCGCTATTGCTGATGGTGATGTTCACACCGGGAGTATTCTGAATTTTGAAGTTGCGGAGCAAGAAACGCTGACCCTGTTCGAAGCGTATCATCGCACCAGGGTTGAAGGTCTCGCTTTGCTCTTTTGCCAGCCACCAGCGTGCGCCCTGGCCGTCAATGATAGATGTTTCGCCTTCACCCTCGATAACAACATCGGTAACATTCTTGCCCTTGTTCTTTCCGCCGATGAATACTGTCTTGTTGTTAGGAGCCTTGCCATATTCCACGAGCTTCAGGGTAGCACCTTTGCAAAGGTGGAGTACGGTCTTTGATTTGATGCTGAGAACTTCGGTTGTACTTGTCATCTGGTCTATACTACCAAACATCCAGGTACCAGCAGGGATTACCACCATACCGCCAGTTGCAGGAACGGCATCCAGGGCTTTCTGAATAGCTTTGGTGTTATCTGTTGCCGATGTTGAGGCACCGTAGTTAGTGATGTTAAACGTATTTGCTGATGTGATGGTAGGCAACTGTGGTAACTCAACTGCTGTCCATCCCTCAGGAGTGTTCTGAGCATTTAGCTCAGCGGTGATTCCCGCAAAAGTTTGTGCTTTTGCAATTACGGGTAATGTCATAAGTGCTGCGAGCACCATGTTTTTGAAAATAGTCTTGTTCATAAATTAGGCTTTATATTGATTTAAGGGCAAAATTACAATAATTCATGCTATTTCCTTATTTCTTTGCAAAATATTTGCACGTAATCGTTTGCGATAAGACTTGTAAAAAAGGATTTCTTCGTAAAAAAAGGCTTTTTCATTTTGTGTTGTCTTCGATTTGCACTATCTTTGCATCATAAATATATAAAGGCAAATCATGGCAACTATCAGAATACAAAACTTGGGACCTATAAAAGATACAGGCCTCATTCATTTAAGCGATGTCACGCTTATCATCGGTCGCCAAAGCTCTGGTAAAAGTACATTTATGAAAGTGCTTTGCCATTGCAGATGGATAGAGAAGCAAATCATGACCCGACAGGGTAAAATGGTGCATACATATACGCATAACAACCGCTTCATTGCCGATTTAAAACAGTTTCATAGGATTGATGAAATGTATTTCCAAGACAATACCTCTATATTCTATGATGGTGATGTTGTTTCCATTTCTCTTGAAGGGAAAATGAGTAATGCCAAAATCAATCGCAAAGAAAATGCTTGGGATTTGCGATACAACTCTAAGATTAGCTATATTCCAGCAGAGCGTAATTTGGTTTCGGCTGTACGTAACATCAATAGTACCTATAAAACAGAAGACCGTGATGTCTTGTTCAACTTTATTCTGGAATGGAATGAAAGTAGAAGGGACTTTACGAAGAATAGTCAGTTGACATTGTCATTGACAGAAGACTTCAAGTATTACGATGAAGATGGTTTGGACTACATTGTTTTGCCTAACAATAAATCTATTACCTCATTTTATGCTTCAAGTGGAGTGCAATCCATTATGCCTATAGATGTAATTTCGGAAAGAAACACATCGCTTGTAGGAAAGGTCACTAAGTATAGCGTAGATGACCTAATGGGAAGAATGATGGAATTGTTGGATGAGGACAAGGCTATTGACCCATCTACAACTCTTTCGGAAAAAATGGAGGTAGTACGTGAATATATGAAATATAAGGCAGCTCAATTGTTCATAGAGGAGCCTGAGCAGAATTTGTATCCAGATGCCCAACGCACACTTGTTCTAAATCTGATTAAACGAATCAAGAAAGCCAAAGTCACTGAAGACAGGCAGTCATTGCTTGTTATGACCACGCACAGTCCATATATTCTATCTACTCTGAATGTTCTCATAGCTGATTCTTCGGCTAAGCAGCTGATGCCACAGCAACAGCAACTTGACGAAGTCATTGACGAAAGCACATTGCTGCCTTTGGAGGCTTATTCTGCATACTTTATAAATAAAGATGGCATTTTTCAAGACATGAAGGATTTGGACATCCCGATGTTTTCTGGTATAGATTTAGACCAGGTTTCAGATTGGGTTGATGATCATATATCTAAAATCAACGACATATTATACGCAGAATAAATATGGGTACATCAACATATAAGGGACTTGTAGCATCTGGTTTTAAGCCACAACAACCTCTGCAAGTTAGAAAGACCATAGTAACCCAAGAATTGGGAAAGAAGTATACGCTTGACATAACTACAGAATCTCCTTCTGTTGTTTTTCAAGTGGATGGTGAAATTATAAAAACAGGTCGTAAATGTGATAAGCTGATATTAGTCAATACTAAAAGTTCCCCATCCGAAGAATGGGCGCAAATATTTGTAGAATTAAAAGGGCATGATGCCATTCATGGTATAGAGCAACTGATAGCTACTGCCAAAAACAATATTTTTGCAGCTCCTTCCAATAAAATGCGTAAGGCAAGATTGGTGGCAACTTCATGTCCTTCTAATAGGGCAAATCCTATTGTGGAGAAACTGAAGCGTGAATTTTCAAAGATGAAAATTGATTACAAGACTTTGAAACCAGGGCAAAAGGATCGTTTGTAATATTCTTGGATTCTTATATGCTTTCTTAAATTGTAAAGAGCGGGTAAACTAAACTGTATTATGTTACATTTAGTTTACACGCTCTGTATAGTTGTACGTGCTCTTTGTACGCTTCTTTGTTTTATGGTTTCAGTTTCTTAACCTCTTCTATAGTTAAGCCTGTTGTTTTTGCAATGACCTCTATTGATGTATGGTATGCAAGGAGATTGAGGGCGATTTCTTTAGCTTTTTCTTTTTTACCTTCTGCTCTTCCTTCCACTCTTCCTTCCGCTCTTCCTTTTGCTTCTCCTTTTACTATTCCTTTTTCCTCTGCATGCTTATATACTGCATAATTGTCCCACATGACCATCATGCTGTTGTCGTATTTCTCCTGCTCTTCTTTTGTCAGGGTCTTTGAGTCTGCTATTTCTGCCAGTCTTTTGAATATTTTGTGCTGAGCCTCGAAAGGCATTTTCTCTAAAGTCTTCATATGCTTCAAATCTATTAATTCATTTAAGAAGATTGAAGGTTTCATTCAATGTTATTGCTTTTATATCATTTTCTTCAAAATCCTTTTTGTTTCTTGTTACTATATAATCGGCATTAGTCCTTTTTGCAGAGTAATATTGTACTCCGTCCTCAAAATCTTTCCACAAAGAGTCGTAGGAGTTGTATATGTCCGTGTTATCAACGGAACAGATTTCCATAAAATCTCTAAGGAAATTAATTTTATTTCTGAAGATTTCAATAGGCATCTTGCATCGTTCTATACATATAAAATTTGTAGTAACGAAGGATAAAGAACTAACACAGATTTGGACTTTATTTTCTTCTGCATAAGAAATAATCATAGCTGCAGCTTGATAAAATGGCTGCCTCTCCAAAATGAAATCTATAAGTACGTTTGTATCTAAAAATAGTTTCATAGATATTTCTTTATTGCTGAATCTGATAATTCTTTTTTGTAATCAAAGGACAAGTCTTTAGGGCATATAAAACCACTCTCCAATGCTTTCACTTTTGGAGAGATATAATATTTTTCTGAAGTAGCGTCTTGTGAATTAGTTTTAATATTATTCATCAGGGCTTTCATGCCAGCCTTGATAGCTTCTGAAATACTTATATTATTAAGTTTAGCATATAATGCTGCTTCATTATAAGTTGTATTATCGAGATAAATTGTTGCCATATTTTTTTCAATATTATAAGTTTATTTTTTGCAAAGATACATTTTTTCTTGACAACTTCCAAGTGAAACAATAAAAAAAGTGCAATGCCCGATGTGAGCATTGCACTTTAATATAATTTTGATAGTTGGATTACTTCCACTTAGAAGCACCAGCTTCACTGTCAAGGTTTGTATTGAACTTGAATTCACCATTAGCTGGAGCAGTCCAAAGATCAGTCTCAGAACCCTTGAAGTCGATGAGACCTTCAATACCGTATGTAACAGCGTCAGCACCGATAGGTGTGTAAGCAAAGTTAGTCTTGTAAGAACCTGCTACAGAAAGCACTGTGCTTGCACCATTTAGAAGAACACTTCCCTTGACACCAGGGGTGTAAAGTTGAAGTTTTGCTCCCGCACTTCCATCTGTAGCCATAGAAGGACCAAAGATGCTGTTAGTGATGTTCAAGTTTGCTGCATTTGTAGCAAAACGGAACAATGGTGTGTTAGCATTTGCTGTAGTCTCCATTGGAGCATAGCAGAATGTACAGTTGTTTACATTTACAGTAGGAGCCTGGGCAGTCTTACGTAAGTCGCAAAGCATAATAATGTTTGTAATAGTACAATCATCGAATGTAACGTTACGGAAGTCACCACCCTTATCTGCGATGGTTACAACACCTTGATCACCGACACCATCAATAGTACAACCCTTGAAGGTAACGTTCAGGAAGTTGTCGTTGTTCTTCTGACCTCTTACTACACCACGGAAACCGCGGAAGTAGCAATCGTTGAAGGTGAGTTCATTGATGGTAGAACCAGTACCACTGACATTGATGACCTGACGGCCACCGAAGCCCTTATCTGTACCAGCGAGGAATGCATCCTTGTCAGCTTGCTTATCGCTAATCATATCGATGCTTTCGAACTTCACCTTATCGATATTAACACCCTTCTTGACGTTCATACCGCCGGAGAAGGTGAACTGAGCGTTACCGCCCAATGTCATACCGGTAATGAAGGTTACATTGCGGTCGAGATTGATAGCGTTGCTAATCTTGTATTCCTGTTCACCACGGAGGATGACAGTCATACCATCCTTAACCAATTCCCAGAATTCAGCAGTCTTCAATGTATCCTTAGCTTCCTTAGCATCCCAGTTGCGGGTATCCAGCCACATACCTTCTCCATACTTTTCGTCGAAGTTAACACTTGCCTTGGTAGTTGCTGTTGTTTTACCTGCATAGGTGTTGTTGTTGAAGTCTGTAGAACTATCGTATGTCTTGAATGTGTATGATGTTTCTGGCTGCAAGCCGTAAATATCTACATATCCCTGAGCATAGTCAGCATCGCTTACTTTAACTGAGATTATATCTTGGTTTTCTGCGTCTTCGGCAGGGCAAGCCATTACATACTTGATTTTCTGACCACCTTCTGCCCAAGATACACGAGCAGCGTTATCAATAGCCTTGGCACCTGAAACCTTTGTTGGGTAGTTGATGCTCTGAGCCTTTACCTCATAATACTCAGATTCCTTGTTATCACCAACACACTTAATTCTGACTGCATACTTTTCGTCCCATCCTAAGTCGTCGAAAGTATAGGTGTCATTTTCAGTAGTAGCTGTTTTGATAACTTTCAAGTGGTTTGTGCCATCCTCATCTGTAGATGTCACAAGTCCCAATTCCAACTCATAACCTGTAGCACCCTGGATTTTGTCCCATTCTACCTTCAAGGTGTTTGAGTTGACAGTTGCGCTTGCAATTGGGCGGAACAAACGAGGTGCATCGCCCAAGTTGTCATCGTCGCTACAGCTCACCATAGTGGTTCCAACTGTTGCAGCGAAAAGCATAGTCAATATATATTTATTGTATTTCATAATTACTTACTTTTTATTTGTTATGGACTACATAACTCTATTACTTATTGCGAATGGCATAACCATCGTTCGACAATACGCCGTTTGAAGAAGCGATGTTGTCCTTAGGGATAGGCAGAATGTATGGAGTTACCTTATGGCGGAGAGGCTCCATATCTTCAGCACCTGTTGTAACAACTCCGTCTGTCAAACCAAACCATGAGTATAAGAAAGACTCATTCATGACACCCTTCTTGATAGGGTCGCCATCTGCGTCGGTTCCATACTTTGTGTTTGTCGTTGGATCTGTGTCGCTTACAGACATGTATGTATCCAAGAACTTGATGTATTTCAAACCATCGAAAGAAGCTCCTGCAGTCTTGATATCATCATCGGCAAGTGTTTGTGCCTCTTTGTATGGACTTGCTTTGCTATCACGATAAGTAAAATAGTTGTTCTCGAATTGGACCTCGCCATTTACATAGTTGTAGTAGAGGCGTGGTGCGATGCCCATATCAACAATTTCTTTAGTCTTGTCGTAGACGAATTCACCATTCTCCAAACGAAGCTGGTTATAGTTCATAGTTACGTCACGAACCCACTCCAAAGTATTAACGATGGCGTCTGAGTAGTAATTCCAACGGACGAGGTCGAATTTACGGATGCACTCGCCACCAAATTCCCAAGCACGCTCGTTGATGATAGCTTTCTTAAAAGAGTCGTAATCGTTGAGATTGTCAACGTATTCATTCACCATCTCGTTCTTGTTGGTTGCATTTACAAAGGCACGGTTACGTACTCGCTTCAACATATCCTTTGCCTCTGTTGTTGGGCCATTGTTGATTTCATTATCAGCCTCAGCGAGGAGCAACAATACATCAGCATATCGGAGGATAGGGAAGTTGATACCAGTACCCTTAGATTCAATGTTGTTGACACTCAAATCCATGCGGCACCATTTAGCAGGCTGGATGTTGACACCATCAACAGCACCTTGTTTGTTGTCATACAACCAACGGTAGTTAGCGCAAGTTGCCTTAAGACGCTGGTCTTGTGCGTTGAATGAGCATGCATAGCTTGGAGTCAGGGTGGTATAAGTAGTACCAGCACCCTTAGAACTTGAAACTACGCTCAAACCAAGGCACCAACCGATGTCACCACCAGAGTTTGGTACATAACCCATCTCGAACAATACATCACCATTAGCTGGGTTGCAGCCGTTGATTTCATTATCAAAGATCTGCTTGAAGTTGCTGTTGAGCTGACGGTCCTTCAAGGAAATCAACTTCTTGGCATAAGCCTTAGCAACCTTGTAGTAATCGTCTGCAGAAGTAGCTGTAGCCTCGTTACCATTCTCATCTACATAATGTACAGTATATTCATCACCTGTACCTGTGCTGCGGGCCATTGTACCATCAGCCTGCATAGAGTATCCTGCACGGAACATAGCCAACTTGGTGATGAAGCCAAGAGCGAATTCACGGTTCATGCGCTCTACAGTAGCTTTGCTGCTCCACTGCATCTCGCCCTCATTGTTGATGAGGTCCTGAATCAAGTGAGTATAGATGATGTTCTTATCTGTACGTGGATCATTGTGCATATCGTCCTTAGAAGTAGGAGTTGTAGCAAATGGTACGTCACCCCAGAAGTTACACATCAGGAAATACCAGTATGCACGAAGGCAGATGGCTTCACCATGAAGTTGCTTCATATCGGCATCTCCATTCTTGTAAGCATCGCTTGCTTCAATTCCTTGAATACACTGGTTGGCGAAATCGATGGCTTTTTGAGTGTTATTCCAGCAGTTTCTGATATCGCCGAAATATGATGGGTTCAGTGCCCAGATACCGCGACGTGTTGTCTCTGTAGCTTGAGCCTTCTTTACGAAACCGATCTCTACGTCAGTATTCTGCATCCAGTTTGTACCCATACGGGAGGTATAAGTATCCTCGCAGAAGTAGGCATATACATTGTCTACCATCTTGCGGGCATCTGTAGTATTTGAACACAGATAATTCAAATTATCGGTAGATAAAGTCTCTGTGTCCAATAAATCACTACAGGAGTTGAAACTTGCTCCTGCAATGAACATTGAAATATATAGAAATATACGTTTCATAATTGTATTTTGTTTTCTATTAGAATGAAATGTTAGCACCTACAGTCCAAGAGAATGACTTAGGGTATGAAGAGAAGTCTGCACCTGGAGTCAAACCGCTGGTCTTGCTGCCACGGATAGATGAGTTAACCTCAGGGTCATAACCTGAGTAGCTTGTCAGGCAGAACACGTTAGTCAGTGTGCAGTACAAGCGCAAAGAGTTGCATGCAAATTTCTTTGTCCACATTTTAGGGAAAGTAAAGCCTACAGTCAAGTTCTGCAAACGGAGGAACGAACCATCTTCAACTGCCCATGATGTTGGTACAGGGTTGTTGTCTGACAGTGTTGCTGCACTCCATATAGAAGCATTTGCATTCATATTCTTCAATGTTTCGTAATCTGTGATGATTTCACCTGTTGCTTGATCCATGTAAGTCCATGCCTTACCTCCCAAAGTTACAGGAGTCATTTCCTGACGGAGACTTGCGTATGTGTTACGATATGACTGAGATGTAACCATCTTGTCGAGGTTGTAAACATCATTGCCTACTACGTAGTTGAAGTTTGCTGTGAGGTCGAACCACTTGTATGTAGCATTGATTCCGAAACCTCCCTGGAATTTAGGCTGAGTCTTACCGATAATGGTACGATCATCCTCAGAAATTTTATTGTCGCCAGTAAGGTCTCTAACTTTCATTGCACCTGGGCGAAGACCTGCCTTAGAACCTGCGGTGATGAATGTGCCATCTACAACGCCATCTTTCAAGATGTAGTTACCGCTCTTGTCAAATACAAACTGAGTTTTACCATTCTCATCGGTTGTGGTCTGGAAGTCATCAACAGTATAGAAACCGTCACAAATGAAACCATAAACGAGTCCGAGAGGCTGACCAACAACTACTCGGTAGTCATCATATCCGCGCATATCGGTAGAGAAAGCACCTGAGTTATATGTTTGATAGGTCTGTCCACCAGCCAACTTATCAACTTTGTTCTTGTTGATACCTACATTGAAGTTGAAATTCAAAGAGTAATCCTTGTGACGAAGGATAGCTGCATTCAAGTTCAACTCAAGACCACGGTTAGATGTCTGACCGATGTTCTGCTGCATAGAAGTATAACCGATTGCTGTAACAGGAGCATCAAGGAGAAGATCCTTTGTGGTGTTCCAATAATAATCCAAGCTACCAGAAATACGCTCACCGAGGAAACCGAAGTCCAAACCAATGTTACGTGTAATAGTTGTTTCCCACTTCAAATCTGGGTTAGCCAACTGAGAATTGTTCAAAGTATAGTGTGGGTTCTGTTGGTTGCCTGCACCATAATATTTGTTATTACCGTAAGCTCTGTAGGTAGTCTCATACATAGCAGAATTAATACGGTTGTTACCTGCTGTACCAAATGAAAGGCGGAGCTTTAAGTTTGACAACCAGTCCTTGGTGTTCTTCATCCAAGGCTCCTCTACGATACGCCATCCAAAAGCGGCTGCAGGGAAGTATCCCCAACGATTGTTCTTCACAAACTTAGAAGAACCATCGGCACGCATGGTAAATGTAAGCAAATAGCGATCTGCGTATGAATAGTTCAAACGACCGAAGAAAGACAGGGTGCGGTCTTCCTGACCCAGTGTTGAGTTGATGGTACGAGAACCTGTTGCGCCTGAGTTTGATGCAAGGCTTGCAAACATCTTCTCTGGGGTAATATCCTTTTGGAAGTATTTAGCAATCACATTAAGACTTTCGTTGTTTGATGCTACATACTCTTGACCGATCATGGCATTCAGGTTGTGTACCTTATTAAATGTCTTATTGTAAGTCAAGGTGTGGGTCAAACGAAGTTTCCAGGTGTCTTTCTTGGTCCATTCGCCCATAGGAAGACTACCGCCATCCTTCACAGACTTATCACTTAATGCTCCATAGTAATCTTTCTGCTGGAAGAAAGTATAGTCGTAACCAGCCTCTGCACGGTAGGTAAAGTTCTTCAGGAACTTCCATGTGATGGCACCATTATAGTTATAGCGGCGTTCATTCTTTCTTCTCCAGTAGTCATTTACCTTGTCTTGCAGACTGCGGGTAATAGCGATGTACTCATCGTACTCATCGTCTGGAAGAGTTGATGGGTCAATGTCGAGCTGATCGTAGAGACCATTAACTGGACCTTTGGTGATAGTTTCGTAAGAACGAATCTTGTAAGTACCACCACCAGTACCTACACCTTTAGTAGTTACGTCAGCAAGACGCATACCGAAGTCAAGCTTTAAGTTCTTGCAAATCTCATGATTCAATTTGAAGTTTATGTTGAAACGGTCATAACCATTAGTCTTCATCAAACTGTTATCGGTTGTGTATGTACCGCTCAAGTTGAACTTTGTCTTTTCAGAACCACCGCTTACGCTGACATTATGAGACTGAGACAATTCATGGTTTCCAAACATTTCATCTTGCCAGTCGTGTCCCTTCTGATACTGATACAAGTCAAGGTCTCCGAAAGAACCGAAACGTTTTTCGAAGCTGCTGATATCAGATGTTCCGCGGAGAGCAGCACGCTCATAGTTGTACATGACGTACTGATAAGGTGTCATTGTGTCAAGAGTCTTTGCAATGCTCTTACCCTGAATGAATCCATTGTAAGATACAACAGTCTTACCAGACTTTGCACCCTTGGTTGTAACCAAGATAACACCATTTGCACCTTGAGAACCATAGATAGCAGTAGAAGCTGCATCTTTCAATACGGTAATGTCCTCAATGTCTGAAGGAGCAATATCACCGATGGTTGATACAGGGAAACCATCTACGATGTAGAGAGGAGAGTTGTCACCAGTGATAGAACCACCACCACGTACCTTGATGATCATTTCTGCATCAGGAGAACCGTCTGTAGTTGTAATCTGTACACCAGGGAGCTTTCCTGTCAAAGCTTCCGCAGCATTGGTTACAGGAGCCTTTGTCAGATCGTCACCCTTAACGGTAGCAACAGAACCTGTCAAGTCCTTCTTTCTTGCGGTACCGTAACCGATAACGACAACGTCGTTAAGGCTGTTGGACTCGTCCTCGAG
>ERZ1034844.904-NODE-904-length-15018-cov-6.475774_pt1 | contig 15018 bp, 10 predicted proteins | sample MGYA00520594_ERZ1034844 | MGnify/ENA primary metagenome ERZ1034844 (study PRJEB33766, sample SAMN09781733) | gut metagenome | biome: gut microbiome | host: Homo sapiens | place: Madagascar | study: EMG produced TPA metagenomics assembly of the PRJNA485056 data set... | reverse complement strand
TCTTTTTAGTTAGTTATACTTTGGCGATAATTATTTCGGCATATCAGGCAACTTCCATCCGTCGCGATAGGTATGCTTGATCAGTTCCTGCGACAGCTTGATAGCATTCTGCGGCTCTGTCCATGTCTTGTTGAACGAAGGATGGCCGTTATGGATGGTGAATCCGTCCTTAATGCAGGTTTTAATGGTCTCGTTCTCGCCAATGTTGGTGAAGCGCATGTTCTCGCCATCCCACTCGAGCACCTTGTTCAGGCCCTGGAGACGCACTGCGAGCACACCCATCACAACCATCTCGTTGAAGGGGCCTGCCTCAGAGAAGTCAGAGTTACACTTGTGACGATACTTCGGACTCTCCTTACAAGCGTTCACCCAGTCCATCTCATGGCTAACCTTTACGCGGCGTGCCACCTGAGGAGCGTTGGGCTTGCGGCCAGAGAGCAACCATGGGTTTTGTCCGTAGCATCCGCAGATGAGGGTGTCCTTTGTTCCATGGAAGATGGTCAGACCACCACCGGCCTGCATCAGCTCCTTGCCTTGTGGGAAGCCCTTTGGACGGTCAGGCATCAAGCCGCCGTCATACCAGTGAACCTCAACCTCGGGCATGCCGACCTTTGCCATATTGTCGCGTGCGGGGAATGTGAGCTTGACGTGCTGTGCCTGGGGAGCGCATGCGTTGAGAAGCAGTGTTGAAGAACCTTCAACCTTTGTGGGATAGCCCAGATGCAGAGCCTTGAACGGCTGATGCATGATGTGACAAGCCATGTCGCCGAGAGCGCCTGTACCGTAGTCCCACCATCCACGCCAGTTCCAGGGCTGATAGACTTTGCTGTAAGGATTGAGGCGTGCAGGACCTGTGAAGAGATCCCAGTTGAGCGAAGCAGGAATGTCATCCACGGTCTCAGGCTCGTTGAGTCCCTGTGGCCAGATAGGACGGTCGGTAGCACAGTCAACGCGTGTCACCTCACCAATCTCACCATTCCAGATCCAATCGCAAACAGTCTGTGTGCCGTCCCATGATGCACCCTGGTTACCCATCTGTGTGGCCACACCTGTTGACTTGGCAAGCTTTGTGAGCAGACGTGACTCATACACCGAGTGTGTAAGAGGCTTCTGGCAATATACATGTTTGCCGAGCGTCATGGCATCGGCGGTGATGATGGCATGAGTGTGGTCGGCCGTGGCGATGATGACGGCATCCATGCTCTTTCCCATCTCCTCGTACATCTTGCGATAGTCCCAGAAGCGCTTTGCCTTTGGGAATTCATCGAACACGCCCTTGGCATAATCCCAGTTGACATCACACAGGGCAACGATGTTCTCTGTGCCCTTCACAGCGTTGATGTTAGAATGGCCAATACCGCCAATTCCCACTACGCCGATGTTAAGTTTGTCGGTAGGAGAGATGTGACCATGGCTCTTGCCAAGAATAGAACTTGGAGCAATTGTGAAGCCGGCAATTGCGGCTGCTCCCGATTTAAGAAAGTCTCGTCTTGAAATAGGCATAATTATTCGTATTAAAAGTTAAATAATAGGTGTTGAAATATCAATTGTTTTTCTCACATGAAGCAAACCATAACCGTTGGTCATGTGGCGGCGGCGCTCTCTTATCTGTTCAAGCGTCTGGTTGTCGCCTATTGACGGCAGACGGTTGCGACGGCTGTCATCAAGGAAGCGTTTCGCATACTCGGACGCTACAGCCGAATCGCGCAAGGTGGGCAGACGACGGTCAAGGCGTCCCTTCTCTATGCTGTCTGCAAAACGGTCGATGAGCACGTCTATATTCTTGCCGCCAAAAGGACGTTCAATGCGCTCGGTGCGTGTTACACCATGCAGATCGACAACGGCGGTTTTGAAATCGTGTGACATACGCACAATGCCCTTTGTTCCGATAAGGTCGATATAAGAGTTGTGTGTCTGGTCCTTAGACAACTGTCCGTAGACAAATCCCTGGGTTATGTCGAACACCACTCCGTTCTGGAACGTGCCGTGACACTGCACCCACCAAGGGTCCTTATAGTCCCACATGCGCAAACCCTGGGCATGCCATGTAGAATACTCGGAACCGGCATACCAACGGGCAATGTCGACATAGTGCATGCCACAATCGTGGAAACAGGGACCTTCATATTCGTGACCCTCACCAGGAGCCAGTCCAGGCGTCATGTGACACACACGGATGATAGCCAGCTCACCCAGTTCGCCCTCGTCGATAAAACGTTTCATCGTCTCATGATACCAAGAGTTGCGGAGATAGAGATTGACGGTGGAGAGCACATTCGAGTTTTCCGTTGTGCGTACCACATCCCACTCGCGTTCCACGGTGTCGGCCACGGGTTTTTCCGAGATGATGTGCTTGCCATAGCGCACGGCCTTATCTATTTGTTCCTTGCGAAGGTTGGCCAATGTACATAGCGCCACCACCTGCACCTTGGGATCCTCAAACACTATCTGTTCGTCGGCAACAATAGTTGAGCTTGGCGACAACTTTGCGGCGTAGTCGCGTGCCTCCTTGTTCACATCACAGATGTAGGCCACCTCATAACGTCCGTTCTTAAGAAACTTGTCAAGATACTTGCCTCCCATTCTGCCAAAGCCAATTATGCCGACCTTTATCTTTGAATTGTCCATTGTTGTTAAGTTTATTTTTTCCAAAGCGTAAGCATTTAACGTGCCACACTTATTTTATTTTGTTTAGATTAATCGTCAGAGATGTCCTTTTGGGCTGGCTTCACAAGAAACGCACTCAGCTCCCACAAGATGTAGATGGGAATGAACACGGCCATGAGCGTGAAGGGGTCTGAAGAGGGCGTTATGAACGCAGCCACAACCAGCAGAGCCACCATTGCGTGACGACGGTATTCTCTGAAGAAACTGCGGTTGAGCAGTCCCATCTTGCCGAGGAACATTGACACAAGCGGCAGCTCGAAAATTATGCCCATCATGAACACCAACATGAGGAAGTTGTCCATATACGAGTCGAGCGACAGCTGGTTGCTGATGTCGGCACTAAGCTGGTAGTTGTAAAGGAAGCGGAGGGTTAGCGGAAACACCACACTGTAGCCCACCACACATCCTATAAAGAACATCACCGTGCCGAAGACGAAGGTGAAACGCATGTTCCTACGCTCGTTAACGTAAAGTGCGGGGCACACAAATTTCCAGACCTCATAAACAAGATACGGAAAAGTGAGGAGCAATGCCAACCAGAACGACAGCGACATGTGCAGGAAGAACTGTGACGACAACCTTATGTTTATAATGTCGACATGGAATGGACGCGTCAGATCATCGGGTACCATTTTAAACATCGACGATGCTTTGGCCAACCAGCGATAAAGGAAGAAACCGTTATCGATAGGCGCCATCACCACATGCTTGAATATCCACGGCACGAAAGCAAAGCCTCCTATTATGAACACACCAAGAGCAGTGAACACCCTTACCAGCGTCCAACGCAAGGCTTCAAGATGGTCAATGATTGACATCTCGCCAAGCTGTCGTCCGTTTGCTTCAAGCTTGCTGTCTGTCATCTTTCTTATCAACAGGAGCGTTAGGACAGTTGTCCATTTCCTTGTTTATCTCTGCTTCAATGCCGTTCACTCCATCCTTGAAATTCTTTACGCCAACTCCAAGGCCGCGCATAAGTTCGGGAATCTTTTTTCCGCCAAACAACACAAGCACGACGATAAGAATGATAATCAACTCGGGTGTTCCGAGACCTCCAATAAGGAGCAATTGAGAAATGTTCATGACGTTTTTAATTATTGATAAGTTATTGTTTTGTTATTTACTCTCTTGCCATAGGCATCGTAAAGAAGCCCTGGCTGTTGATTTTGGTTATCGCTTTCGTTTTTAGCTGTTGCAAAATTAGAAATTCTAAACCAAAATGCAAACACTTAAAGCCAATGTATAAACGCCATGAAAGTTATATCTTCAAAACAATATTGAAAATCAATAACTTACAAAACCGTCCATTTAAGCTTGTATAACGATTTTGAAAGATTATACAAGCCTGAAAATCTCATGTTTTTGTCATTTTCTGCCCAAAAAACGATGAAAAATGCTCAGGAAAAGGGCAAAAAAATGAAAAACAAAATTTATAGGAGCACCCACTTATGTTGAAGACCAATGTTGAAGACCAACTTAAACAAGCTGAAAACAAACAACAACAGGGAGCTGCGGTTATTATCCACAGTTCCCTGTTGTTGTCTTACATCTTATAAAGCAACCAAAGAAAGACGAATGTGAGTTTCGTTCATAATCTTCAAAACCCACCTTAGTTATAATAACGATAAAAAAAATAAAGTTCGCTTCTTCTAAAATGACAAAATGCGTTTCTCAAACTCATCGTTGTTTACAAATGAGCGATTCTTTGCCCTTGTCTTGTATGTGTTCACCGTGTGAACAGAATATCCGAGATAGTGGGCAATGCGTTCATTCTCGCTTATGCCCATGCGTATAAGTGCAAAGATGCGCATCTCGCTCGTCAAGGTGCCTTCTTCTGACGGATATTTACGGTCGCTGTCGTTGAAAAGAGAGTTATACTGCTCCACAAATTTAGGGAACAGAGCAAGGAATGTCTTGTCAAAATTCTTGAACATCGCGCTGCGCTCGTTGGCAATGAGGTCTTGGCTTGTGAGATTCTTTATTTTGTCATACTGTCGGGTTACCAGTGCCTTGTTCACGATGTTGAAATAGTGTTCAAGGGCAGATATGTATTCGGTAGAATCGTACAATGTGCGCGCTATATATTCGTTCTTCACCTTGTTTGCCTCAACAAGCTGCTCATTTGTAGAATTAAGTTCGTCAAGATGCTGTGAGATAAGAGCGTGCGCTTGTTTCAATCGTAAGTTGAGCTTATGTGAATAATAATAGGCTCCGCAGAGCACACACAACACAACAAACACGCACACACAGAGGCAGATGGAAAGGTCGCGCTGCTGGCTAACCATGCCGAGACGGGTCTTTTCTACCTGTGGCATGATGTTGCTCAATGCGACGAACCTTATTGGAGCATTAAAAAAATTGATTGCTTCTAAAGACTTTGCCATATACTTGCTCGCCCTTGCATCGTCAATGTGTTTTATGAAATTGCTCAAATTATAAAGCGACGTCAGTTCCATCGTTGACGACTCGTTGTCACAAATGGCCGATTTTATAAAACACACCAATGACTTGTCTTCGTCTCCTTTCCTTTTATATGCCCATGCCTGCGACATAAAAAGTCCTGCCATTAAATGCTTGTCTTTAGTGTTGGCAAGCGCCTGATTAACAAGCTTTATCACCTGATCATTGTCTCCCTTTAAGTCCTTCTTAGCGATGGTATACAGAAACCAATTGGCCGATTTTGGTTGAACCAATGCAAGCAATGAATCAATAGCATTTTCTGCATAACGCGCATAAATGGCCTGCTGCTTCTTGCATGCCACAAAACAGTAACGTTGCTCATTCCACAGCCTGTTTTGGGTCTTGTAATATTCAATCTTTAGCCAAGTCGGCATATCGCTGACATCAATAGAAGACATCAGCTTGTAAGCCTGTATGTTGTCGCCAGAAGTGACACTAATAAAGGCGAGGTTACACTTAGCAAGCGCAATAAGATCTGGCTTATTCAATTGGGCTGCAATCTTCATGTTTTTTTGAGCATATACAATGGCAGAATCGGCATTATAGTAGAGATATGCTTGGAATATGCGGCGGGTAAACTCGAAACGTGCGTCCAAACTCTCATAGCCCGTTATCATCTTCTTAAGATCCTGTATGTGCTGCTCATGCTGAGCCTGATACACCGACGATTTCTCCATACTTTTGTCAAGCTTGGTGAGCCATTGGTTAACGTCGCTGTTTGAAGCCTTTGAAGGAGATACCATGCAAAGGAGCAAAACAATTAAAAATGTAATCTTGTTCATTTCCATATCTATGAGCATTGACTATTATTTAGGTGGTTTAAAAGAAACCCGTAATATGTAATTTATGTTATAATGGTATGTTGTGGCCACATCCTGAAGATATTAGGTTTATCTCATGAGCCGCGTTTTCTAAACGCAAAATTAATAATAAAAATACATTTAAACAAAAAAAATGTAAAAAAAAGAAAGCAATAAACAACAAAAAAGGCACGGCGAACCTACACAGTCAGCCGTGCCCATATTAGAACAACACTAATATATAGAAAAGGTATGAAGATTAAATCTTACCAATAATTCCGAGCTGGGTGCCCTTGATGAACTCGATAATGGCGTTCACCTCTTTACCCTCAGGCACCTGCTCCTTTATCTGGATAACAGCGTCGAACACGCTTGTCTGTCCGTGGAACACCAGACGGTAGGCGTTGGCAATGTGGCCGATCACCTTGTCTGTTGTGCCCGACGACTTAAGCAATGTCTCGTTCACGCCACCGTAACGCACGGGGTTGTCGGTAGCCACGATGAACGGAGGCACATCGCGAGAGATGCGCACACCACCGGTAACCATTGACGCACCGCCAATGCGCACATTTGAGTTGACAATAACGCCTGACGAGAAGATAGCGGCACTGTGTATGTCGCAGTCGCCGGCCACCTTCGTACCATAACCAAAGGTCACATAATCTCCCACCGTCGTGTCATGAGAAATGTGTACGCCCTCCATGAAGAAGTTGCGGTTTCCAATGCGTGTCTCACCGTCAGCGAAGGTTGCGCGGTTGATAACAACATTCTCGCGGAAGATGTTCTCATCACCGATTATGAGACGTGTGTCGTCGCCCTTATAGTTGAAGTCCTGCGGCTCAGCACCGAGCACGGTGTTCTGGAACACCTTGTTTCCACGACCCAGGCGCGTGCCCTTCATAATGCTCACATAAGGATAGATCACACAGTCGTCGCCAATGACAACATCGTCTTCAATGTAGACAAAGGGATAAACCGTGACGTTCTTTCCAAGCTTTGCTCCAGGAGCTATGTATGCTTTATCGCTAATCATAATTTTATTTTTTAGAAGTTATGGACAGAGAGTGGAAAACGAAGAGGCAAAAGCTTACGCTTTTTTCATACGAGAGCAAGACGCTTCTTGTCGTTTTTCAACAAACGGGAAGCATCAGGATTCTTCACTCTTCGTTCTTCACTCTTCACTTTATTTAGTTTCTTCCTCCGCCCAGAGCGTAGTAGAGGTTCACGACAGCCTGCATCTTGTAGAAGTCGTCAGCAACCTTTGAGAGCTGCGCGTTGAGCAGGCTCTGCTGTGCTGTGATAACCTCAAGATAAGTGGTGCCCTGTCCCTGTGAGAACAGCATCTTGGCATACTCCACATTCTTTTGCAGACTCTCCACCTGCTTAGCCTCAAGCTTGCTCTTCTCGTCTGACGAGTTGTAGAGCACGAGAGCGTTGCTTACCTCGCTACCTGCCGACAACACAGCGTTCTGCCAGGTGTTGTAAGCCTGCTCCTGCTTTGCCTTTGCCACCTTCAGCCCAGCGATGAGCTGACCGTGGGCAAAGATGGGCTGTGTCAGGCTACCAACAGCGTTCCACAACATCTTGCCGGGGTTCACGATGCCACCACCGCTATTGTTGGTGTAAGCGCCAGAGCCGCTGATGGTGATGCTGGGATAGAAGCGTGAGCGTGCCTGGTTGGTGTCATAGAAACACTGGGCAAGCGACATCTCGGCATAGTGAACGTCGGGACGGTTGCTGAGCAACTGCACGCCGATGCCTGTACTGAACTCAGAAGGCAGCGACTGGTTCTCCAGCTTACCGCGACTGATGGTCTGTGCGGGCTGTCCCAAGAGGAGCGATAACGAGTTCTCGGTCTCACGGATCTGACGCTTAAGGTCGGCAGACTGTGCAAGCACAGAATAGTAGTTCGACTCGGCGCTCTGCACGCTTGTCTCCTTAGCACGCCCCAGCTCCTTCTGGAGCTTCATCAGGTTCCAGGTGTCCTTTGTCAGATTAGCCATATTGTTTACAAGCTCGAGCTGCTTGTCAAGCATCATGAGCGTGTAATACATGTTGGCGATGTTGGAGATGAGACCCGTCTTCACCACGAGCTGATAGTCTTTCGTGGCAAGCAGACTCATCTGTGCGCTACGCTTTACGTTGAGCAGATTGCCGAAGAGGTCAATGCTCCAACTTGCCTGAACGGGCAGCGAGTAGGTCTTTGTGGCCTTGTTGCCGTCCCATGAGGTGATAACACCTTGTGGCGAGAAGGTGAAGGCTGGCACAAACGCCAGCTTTGCAACCTTGAGCTGCTCCTCAACCATCTTAACGTTAAGGGCTGCGTTGAGCATGTTGGTGTTGTGAGCCAAGCCCTGCTCAATGAGCGACTGAAGCTGTGGGTCGGTGAACACGCTACGCCAAGGCAGGTTGCCAAAGCTGGCGGTGTCGGCCACAGCCAATGTGTCGGAGATAGATGCAGAGTCGCGCACCAATCCCTTCACATTGACGTCAGGACGCTCGTACTTATTATATATTCCGCAACTGCCGAGCAGCAATGTGGCAGAGGCGAAAATCATTATTTTTCTAAGTTTCATCGTTTCTTTATTTAGAGTTCTTGTCTATCTGACCCTGCAGAGCACCTGCCACATAGGGGTTAGTGTACTGCTTGATCTCTGTGTCCACACTTGCGTTGTCGTCCTCAAACTCGATAGGCTTGATCTTCTCCTGCAATGTCTGGAAGATGTAGAACAGGGCGGGCACAATCATAATCTGGCAAAGCATACCTATCAACATACCGCCGATAGCCGCTGCACCGAGAGTCATGTTACCGTGGTAACCTACACCCCAAGGCATAAGCATAGGCAACAGACCGATGATCATGGCCAGAGAGGTCATAAGGATAGGACGCAGACGGGCGGTGGCACCAAGCACGGCAGACCACGAGATGGCCATACCTGTCAGGCGGCGCTCCAGAGCGAACTGCACAATAAGGATGGCGTTCTTTGCCAACAGACCCATAAGCATAATCAACGCAATCTGCATGTAGATATCGTTGTTGTTGCCGAACAGGTTGGTGAAGATGAAGGCACCTGCCAAACCGAACGGAATAGACAAGATTACAGACAGAGGCAGCAAATAGCTCTCATACTGTGCCGAGAGGATGAGGTACACGAACGTCAGACAGAGCACGAAGATGATGCCTGTCGAGTTGCTCGACTCCTGCTCGTTTCGTGTCAGACCAGAGAACTCGTAGCTGTAGCCCGAAGGCAGCGCGGTCTTTGCAACCTCAGCCATGGCGTTGAGGGCATCACCGGTAGAATAGCCTTCAGCAGCCGATGCGTTCACGTTGATAGATGTGAAGAGGTTGAAACGGTCAATCTCCTGAGGACCGTAGACGCGGCTAAGCTGCACATACTCGTTAATGGGCGCCATCGCACCTGTTGATGTGCGCACAAAGATGTTATCCAGGCTCTTCAGGTCGGCACGGTTCTTCGGGTCAGCCTGTATGTAGACACGATAGAGCTTGCCGTAGGCGTTGAAGTTTGATGCATACATACCGCCGTAATAGCCCTGCATGGTTGAAAGCACCGTAGAAGGGTCAATGCCGCTCTGCTTACACTTCGCCACATCAACGTCGATCTTATACTGCGGATATTTCGTGTTGTATGATGTCATGGCGTTGCTTATCTCAGGACGCTTGTTCAGCTCTGCGATAAATTTCTGCGTCACGTCATAGAACTTGTTCACATCACCACCCGTGCGGTCCTGCATAGAGAAGGTCAGACCGTTGGTGGCAGAGAAGCCCTGCACCATAGGCGGCTGGAAAGCAAGAATCTGTGCACCCTTGATGGCTGCTGTCTGCTTGTAGATCATGCCGAGCACCATGCCTGAGCCGAGGTTGTGAACGCCGATATACTTCAGCGGACCCTCCATCTTCTGGCGCTCCTCGAAGCTCTTGAGCTTAATGATGAACGTACCTTGGTTTGAGCCCTGGCCAGCGATAAAGTTGTAACCCGTGATGCGCATACGGCTCTCGATGGCGGGGTTGGTAGCAAGCATGCGGTCCACCTGGTCCATAACCTCCTGAGTCTTCTTCATAGAAGTGCCCGGAGGCGTGGAAACGGTACAGAAAACGGTTCCCGTATCCTCATCAGGCACAAGACCTGTCTTGGTGGTGCCCATGAGCACAGCCATAACAGCGATGCCCACAACAACAGAGCCGATGGCTATAACAGGACGTTCCACAATGCGGCGCACGCCGTTGCGGTAGCGATTCTGCACCTTACCGTAGGCAGCGTTGAACGAAGCATGGAAACGGTCTACCATCGACATCTTGCGCGCTGTGCCGTCTTCGTTCTTCGGCTTCAGCAAGATGGCGCAAAGAGCAGGAGAGAGCGTGAGGGCGTTAAGAGCCGAGATGATGATGGAGATGGCCATGGTGATACCAAACTCGCGGTAGAAGGTACCTGATGTTCCGCCCATGAACGACACAGGAATAAACACGGCAGCCATAACGAGAGTGATGGAGATGATAGCACCCGAGATCTCATTCATGGCGTCGATAGATGCCTGACGTGCCGACTTGTATCCAAGGTCGAGCTTGGCATGGACGGCCTCCACCACCACAATGGCATCATCGACCACAATGGCGATGGCAAGCACAAGGGCTGCGAGGGTCAGAAGGTTCAGCGAGAAGCCAAACACATAAAGGAAGAAGAACGTACCGATAAGCGACACAGGCACGGCAATAAGCGGAATAAGCGTAGAACGTGTGTCCTGAAGGAACACATAAACCACGATAAACACGAGCACAAACGCCTCAAGCAAGGTCTTGACAAGGTCCTCGATAGAAGCGAACAGGAACTCGGTAACGTCCTGCATCACATCGAAGTGGAGACCGGGGGGCAGCGTCTTGGCCTGCTCGTCAAGGAGAGTCTTGACGTTCTTGGCAATCTCGGTTGCGTTAGAACCGGCTGTCTGGGTAACCATCATGGTCACAGACGACTTGCCGTTAAGCTCTGAAGCTACCGAATAAGAAAGGGCACCCATCTCAACACGAGCCACATCCTTAACACGGATAGTCTGGCCGTCCTGTGTCGACTTGATGATCATGTCACCAAACTCCTCAGGAGTCTTCAGACGTCCCTTATAACGGAACGTGTATTGGTAGGCGTTGTCGCTGTTCTCACCCACTGATCCAGGGGCTGCCTCTATGTTCTGCTGTGAAAGCACACCTGTGAGGTCGGTAGGAATAAGTCCATAGCTCTTCATCTTCACAGGGTCAATCCACAGACGCATGGTGTAGTCTTTCTGAGAGAAACACTGACACTCACCCACACCGCTCACACGCTTGATGGCTGGCACAATGTTAATGTTGGCATAGTTGGCAAGGAACTCGTCATCGTAACGGTCATCATCGGCAGTAAGACCGAAGAGGATAACCGTCGACGACTGACGCTTCATGACCTGCACACCAGCCTTTGTAACCTCAGCCGGCAGCAAGGCCGAAGCCTGAGACACACGGTTCTGGACGTTCACCTGACACATGTCGGCATTCATACCTTGCTTAAAGAACACGGTGATAGAAGCCGAACCGTCGTTTGTGGCCGAAGAGGTCATGTAGGTCATGCCCTCCACACCGTTGATCTGCTCCTCCAGTGGTGCGAGCACAGAGTTGAGCACAGTCTCCGAGTTGGCACCCGTATAAGCGGCACGCACCATGATGGTAGGCGGCGCAATGTTCGGGTACTGCTCAATAGGCAGCGACACCAAGCCGAGCACACCCAGAATAACCACCAAGATAGAGATCACGGTGGAGAGCACTGGGCGCTTGATAAATCTATCTAATTTCATATTTTCTTCTTATCTGGACAAGTTGACGTAGCAACACGTCATGCGTTGTTTAAACATTCCGCATTGTCGTCAACCATTTTATTTGAATGTCTTTTTTTTATTTTGTGAGAGCTTTCTTCAGCTCGCCAAGGTCGCCCTGTGCGGCACCCAGCTGCTCAGTCTTCTTCAGTTTCTCCTGATACTGAGCCTCTGTCAGCGGCTTGATCTCCATGCCGTCCTGCAGACTTGAAATTCCGTTCACAACAATGCGGTCGCCGATGCTCAAACCGCTTGTGATGATGTAGTTCTTGCCATCGTCGTTAGGATTGATTGTAACGGCTGTGTACTTAACCTTATTGTCCTTACCCACAACATAAACGAAGTGCTTGTCCTGTACCTGTGCCACAGCATCCTGAGGAATGATGATAGCAGAAGAGGCAACGTGAGGCACAACAATTGAGCCAGAAGCACCGCTCTTGAGCAGATGGTCAGGGTTAGCAAAGTCGGCACGCATAGAAACGGTTCCGGTGGTAGGGTCGATGACGCCGCTCACAGTTGCCACATGACCTGGCTGGTTGTAGATAGTGCCGTCAGCAAGCTGCAACTTGACAGCGGGATAATCCTTGATAGCAGCGTGGAGACCGCCGGCAGTCTTTGTAAGGTCAAGAAGATCCTTCTCTGTCATAGAGAAATAAACCTGCATGCTGCTAATGTTGCTCACAGTTGTCAGCGGCTGCTGTGACGAAGCGCTCACGAGAGCACCCACACGGTAAGGCAGGTCACCGATAACACCTGTAGCGGGACTGGTTACATAGCAGAAATCGAGGTTCTGCTTGGCTGAGATATAAGCAGCCTTTGCCTGTGCAAGCTGTGCCTTTGCGCTCTCATAGTTGTTCTGTGACGACTGAAGATCGAAAGCACCGATAACGTTATTCTTAAAAAGTTTCTGATTGTTCTCATATGTAAGCTTGGCAGTAGCCAAAGCAGCCTTTGCAGCGCTCACCGAAGCCTTAGCCTGACGCACAGCAGCCTCAAACGTTACGTTGTCGATAACGAACAGCAGCTGGCCAGCCTTGACGTTCTGACCTTCCTTTACACACAACTTGGTGATGAAGCCCGACACTTTCGGACGAATCTCAACATCCTGAACACCCTTGATAGTTGCAGGATAAGTGGTCTGCAGGTCCGCATTTTGACCTTGGATTGTACGAACAGCATATTCGTTGTCACCAAAATCGGGTTTTCCCTGCTTCTTGCCTCCACCGCAGGAGACGAGCAATGCAGCAAAAGCCGCAATCAATAAAAACTTGTTTCTTTTCATACCTAAATTTATTATCTCAATTTCTAATTAATTTAATTTCTATTTGTTATAAACAATTTCCTTTTAAGATCAGGTGCTAAAACCAGATTATTTCTGATATCTTTATGTCTCGTGAATGATATTATTCCCTTTTAATAGTTATCGTTGAAAAACGTCATAAAGAAAACTCAAACCACTCGTTCAAGTTTCCGACTGCAAAATTAATAACAATCTATCACATATTTATATTTAGCGGAAGATATTTAACAATAATTATTCAAGAGTAATGATTTTTTGAGCTTAATCAAATAAAAAAGTTGAGGATTTTGCCTCATATCTTGTCTCAAAGGCCCTTATCTACAGATTAGTTGCCCTTGAGCAAATATGAAGCAAAATCCTCAAAAAAACATAGTAATAAAGACATAGACCAATCAACACAAGCCCATCTCCTCAGCCTTCTTCATAAGAAGCTGCATAAGAGGCTCGCGCTCGTTCTCAACCTTGTTGTCAAGCACAGCATCTTTCAGACACTGCTTGAGGGCACCCACCTCACGGCAAGGCTTAAGATGGAACATCTCCATAATCTCGTTGCCGTCAATGACAGGCTGAAGCAGACGCTTGTAGTCGCGTTCCTTAAGGTCAGCAATCTTCTCGCGCACCATACGGAAGTTCTCCAAGAACTGACGCTTTCTGACCTGATTCTTACTCGTTATGTCAGCCTCACAAAGCGTCATGAGGTCATCAATGTCATCTCCGGCATCGTTGAGCAATCGACGGACAGCACTGTCTGTAACGACCTCGTCAGCAATGACAATAGGACGCATGTGCAGGTCGACAAGCTTCTGTACATATTTCATCTTCATGTCCATAGGCTCTTTCAAACGACGGAAAATGTCCGGCACCATCTTGGCTCCCAAAAAGTTGTGGTTATGGAAGGTCCAACCTAAGGCAGGGTCCCAACGCTTGCTGCGGGTCTTGCCAATGTCGTGAAGCAATGCTGCCCAGCGCAACCAAAGGTTATCACTTTTCTTAGCCACATTGTCAAGCACCTCAAGCGTGTGGTAAAAATTGTTTTTATGAGCCCGTCCGTTCTTTGTCTCTACAATGTCGAGAGCAGCCAATTCAGGCAAGATAAGATTCAAAAGCCCAGAACGCTGAAGATCAACAAAGCCACGACTGGGTTGTGCCGATTTCATGATCTTGTTCAGCTCATCACATATTCGCTCACCACTGATAATCTTAAGCCTGTCAGCGTTACGCGTCAGAGCTTCAAACGTCTCGTCTTCGATGAAAAACTTTAGCTGCGTGGCAAATCTGACGCAACGCATCATACGCAAAGGGTCATCAGAAAAAGTGATGTCGGGGTCAAGAGGAGTGCGGATGATGCCGTCTTCCAAATCTTCGATACCACCAAACGGGTCTACAAGCTCGCCAAAATGGGCTTTATTTAGCTGAATGGCCATTGCGTTAATGGTAAAATCGCGACGGTTCTGGTCATCTTCAAGCGTGCCGTCCTCAACAATGGGCTTTCGGGAATCGTGACTGTAGCTCTCGCGACGAGCACCGACAAACTCCACTTCCAAGTCTTTATATTTCACTTGAGCCGTGCCGAAATTCTTGAACACAGAGATATGAGCCTTACGTCCCAACTTACGACGCAAAGCGTCAGCGACCTTAATGCCGCTACCAACAACTACTACGTCAATGTCGTTGGAGGGACGCTCAAGAAAAATGTCACGAACATAACCACCGACAACATAACAGTCGAGATGTAGCTCATCAGCCGCTTCACCTATCAAATGGAAAATATCTTTATCAAGTATTTGTGCCAGTTCGGCATCCGAATATATCTTCATTTCGTAAACGTGGAATAAAATCTAAATAAGAAATGCAAAATTACAAAAAAAAACTGAAAAGCACAAATAAAAAAAGAGTCCCAAGACTTTCGTCTCAGAACTCTCTTCTAAAAGAAGGCGG
>ERZ1034844.900-NODE-900-length-15059-cov-22.550853_pt1 | contig 15059 bp, 13 predicted proteins | sample MGYA00520594_ERZ1034844 | MGnify/ENA primary metagenome ERZ1034844 (study PRJEB33766, sample SAMN09781733) | gut metagenome | biome: gut microbiome | host: Homo sapiens | place: Madagascar | study: EMG produced TPA metagenomics assembly of the PRJNA485056 data... | reverse complement strand
GTATATACATATATAATGGTTGATTTTTTTCTTCCTTATACCACCCACCCACGCCCACGCGTACCCATATGGAGGGGTGGGGGTAGGGGGGTACCAGTTTTTTTCGCGCGCCGGGGGACCCACATAGGTCCAACCCAACACCCACATACCAACTTCCTAAAGGAATACTTACAGACATTCATACTCTACACATACCCGTCTGAGCCTCTGACGCACGATTACAGCGGTTTTCGCATCAAGGTCAACAAACTGTACCTGAACACACATCAAATCTCAAAAAATATAGAAAAAATTTTCTATAAAAGGGATTTTCCCAAGCAGAAAATTTCCAGTAAAAAATTAACAAAAATACCTCTCGACGGAGAAAAAACAGGGGGTCTTTTATTTATATAGGGAGATAAGCCCCAAAAAACGCTAATTATCGTTGAAATATCAACGTGTATTAGAAATCTGAGATAGTAAAAAATTTTTACTATCTTCTTCACAAGTTAAATATATAGAAACGAGGTGATAATTTCCAAATGGACGTACCAAAAGAGTACATACTGCTCAACTGTATAACAGGCGAGATAGTCAAGGAACTATCCGCAGGTGAGTTCTACATCAAGGAACGCGGAGATCCGTCTCAGAATGAACAAAGAACATTTACCTGCCCTAACGGTAAAGTGATCGTTCCTGGGGATGATAACGAGCTTGTCTACTGTAGATACAAGAACGCAGTGATCGTCAATGCGCAGGAGCTTCAGGAACTAAACAAAGAGTTAAACACAAATGAACGCTCTATCATCGAAACACTGGTGAATTACGTATCTTATCACGCAAATATAGTAACCATAGAAAACAGGACACGTTTTTCAACAGAAGAGTTAGCGGAGATATGCGGATGTTCAAAGCCTACATTCATGCGTGCTGCTGCGAAGCTGAGCAGGGAATACATACTCATCAGCGCAGACGGCGGCAAGGGCAAGGCAAGGCAATGGATACTCAATCCGCTCATTGCACATAGGGGCAAGTATTACAACGTAGCAACGCGTGAGCTGTTCCGTAAATACAGGATACGCTCACAGCACATGAAAGAATGGGGACGCTACAGCAAGTCCTCATAGAACAAGAACATTTCAAGGGCGAGCTATAGGACTGCAGGGATGCAGGCATGAGTATGTTCGATGTGCGCAGCGAGGGTGGGGAACGCACTATCTGTTTCTCCTTTCAGATATACGGGCGGTGTCATAACGCTTTCACCTCCCGGATCTAACAGGGAGAAAAGAAAGGAGAAAAGCGTATGTTTGAAGGACTTTCACAGGAAGAGGAACGCATGCTTGCACTGCAGGCGGCAATCCTCGATGAACGAAATTACATATTAACTGATATGCCGACAGAGGAATTCATAGACCTCTATGTATGGATAGAAAACAAGGACAATCTTGGCGAACCTGTCATACGGTTCAGTATGTGGGATTCGCAGCGTACCGCGCTCAATGAGATGATCGAAAACAGATTGAACATCATATTAAAAGCGCGTCAGCTCGGTTTTACGTGGCTCGTGCTTTCGCTGATAGTTCATAACGTTCTTAAATATCCGGGTTACAGAGCTATCTGCATATCTGAAACAGACGATAAATCAAAAGACCTTATAAACCGTTGCGAACTGATACTGTCAAAGCTCCCTGAATGGCTCATTATCTCGGAAAAGAAGTTCAAGAAGTTTAAGCGCATGAACGGTGCAGGCTCATATAAGGGGCTGTATTACATCAAGTCAGTGCATGACGTGCAGATAGTGCGCGCCGGAGAAGACCTTGAACATATATCTACGATAGAGGCTGAACCTGCTACAGAGGGCGCAGGCAGAGGTCTTACGGGCGATATAGTGTTCTTTGATGAATGGGCGTTTCATAGGGCGGCGGAAGAGATATTCGACGCGGCATACCCGACTATAGCACGTCCTACGAGCGGTAAGTTCATAGGACTGTCAACGAATAAAAGAGGCTCACTGTACGAGGATGTATGGAAACATGCGGAAGATAGAAAGTTCCATACTATATTCCGTAACTGCTTCTCAGACCCTCGACGTGATGAAAAGTGGTACGAGGAAACGGCGGCGGTACTGCGCGGCAAGATGCAACAGGAGTTCCCACGAACAGAGGAAGAAGCGCTCATAGCAGGCGAAAACGTTTCATTCCCTGAGTTTTCAGAGAGCATACACGTGTGTGAACCGTTTGATATCCCACTTCACTGGCGCAGATGGGCGAGCGTGGATAACGGATACAACGACCCTTACGCATGGTACAAATATGCGGTCGATGAGGACGGCACTGTATACGTGTACTGGGAAATGTCGCGCTGGCGTAACGAACCGCAGGTCATTTATTCGGATCAAGCGCAGATGTTTCAGAACTCGCTGCTGTGCATGAATCACGGAGAGATGGACTTGGAAAAGATAGATTACATAGTCGCAGGTCTTGACGCATGGAACAAGCACCACAGAGACCAGTCAGGTAAGTGTCTTATAGATTACTACAGAGAGGGCGGCTTGAAGCTCGGATTCGTGCCGGCGGTGGTAGACCAAAAACTCAGGAAAGCTACGCTGCATGAGTATCTAAAACCGTACAAAGACGAAAATACAGGCAAGGTAACGGCTAAATTACAGATATTCAGTACATGTACGTATCTGATAAGCATACTGCCACAGCTTGTAAACGACGATAAAAAACCCGAAATAGTAGCAGATTTGTCAGATATTAACAATCCGTATGACAGTTTAGGCTATGGCCTCATCAATTACCACCAGACGGTGAGCAGGCCGGTATACACGGATTCACGGACGGCTCACAAGAGATATAAGGATAGACTTTGCCAACAGAATAAAAGAAGGAGGGCAAAACGATGAAAAATTTAGTAAGAAGGATAAATACACCAGTGATATGCGACACATACACTTGTAACAATATGGCTGAATTCGAGATAAGTCACGAGGTAGTGCGCGCTGCAAGTATGCAAGTGTGCCCGGAATGCCTCAAAGAAATAGTTGAACAGGGCGCGGAACTGCTCGGTATGGATATGTGCAAGTGCGATGCATGTGCAGACTCAGAAGAACCGCTGCCGTTTGATGAGCCTGATGCTATAGAACAGACGGTAGAAACGAACGAACCGCAGGAAGAATCCAAGTATTCTGAAAAAAATCTTGAAAAAATTTCCGAAAGTGGCAAAAACACTGAGCCTATAATGTCCGCAGAAGATACAGAACCAGTGAAAACTTATACATGCAAGCACTGCGGAACTGAGTTTACAGACCTTAAAGCATACAGAGGGCATATACTCAACTGCGGCAAGAAGTCTAAGGAGCGGTAACCATGTTGACTGCTATAATCGCGTTTACGGCGGCTTTGGAAGCCGTGATAATAATCACCCTTGGCAGCATCATAAAAATGTGCGTGAGGGAGAACGTAAAGCTCGTGCGCGGCGTTGCGCGGTCTAAGAATCCTGAAGCATTCGCAGGCGTTTATAACGACAACGGCAAGCCGCACAAAAAGCATGTATCACTGGCAAAACAGCAAGAAGATTCTATGCGGTCAGGTGGTGATGATTAACATTGCTTGAAAAATTTAAGAATGTCGTACAGGCATTTATCGAGGGCGACCCGACAACGAGCATGGCGGGCATGGCACTTGAAGATGAAGACACAAAAGAATACGTCAGACACGAGTTCGAGCAGGGCGTTATATCAGACATTAAAAAGAAGTTTGACGACCGCAAGCGGCAACGCCAGCACCTTGAACTGCAATGGCGTTTAAACATTAATTTCTACAACGGAGATCAATTCACATTCATTGACAATCTAACACACGATATCCGTGAAACCCCTTTTTACACTGACTGGGAAGAACGCAACGTATTTAATGAGATAGCTCCAAACATGGAGACGAGATACGCGTTCCTCTCAAAACGAAAAAATCAAATGAAAAACAGACCGGCGTCCAGTTCGTCAAGCGATCGTACGGCGGCAAAGATAGGAAACCGCATACTGGCGAGCACTCGCGCACGCCTCAGAATGTCAGACAAACAGCAGGACGCTATCCTCATTGCAGGAATAATGGGAACTGCGATATGGAAAACGGTCTGGGATGCTACGCAAGGACGAGTAGTCGGCTATGAAGAACGGCAGGTCAAAGACGAGGATGCAAGGCTGCTCCCGACAGAAGAGTACGAAAAGATGCTCATGGGAGAAAGCGACATGAATACCGTTAGAAACTACATCCGCGAGGGTGATGTAAACACTACGGTACATTCCCCGTTTGAATTCTATCCCGAAAACGTGAACAAGCCGCTCAGGGATAACAGACGCGTGATGCATGTAGTTCTCATGTCCCCCGAAGAAGTCTTTGAAAAGTGGGGCGTTATCGAAAAGGGAACAAAGAACACGACATACAAGCTGACAGAATCCGACAAGCGCAATTACGGCGGCTCAGTGTCAGGTCGTTTCTCCGGAAATATGTTCGGCGTTACAGAGATAGAAAACTCGGTCGTAGTCTATGAAGAACACGAGCTTCCGTCGGCGAGATACCCAAACGGCAGACTGATAATCTGCACAGACGAACATCTGCTTTATTACGGCAAGCTCGCTGACAACCTCGGTGAGAATGATACGTTCGAGTTCTGCTTTGACGTGCAACAGGCTTTAAGGACTGACGGATTTTTCGGAAAGTCGCTCGTTGAGCGTCTTATCCCGGTACAGATAAAGTACAACTCGGTCAAAAACCGCAAACAGGACTACATGAACCGCGTAGCTATAGGCGTGCTCAGCGTGCAGGAAAACTCGCTTGTTGACGAAGAGTACATCATGGAAAACGGTATCGGTCCGGGCGAGATGCTGAGATATAAGGCAGGTTTCAACGAACCGCACTTCATGGAGCCGCACGCGTTCCCTACGGTGTTTGAAAACGAGGAATCAGACCTGCTCAGTTCATTCAACAGATTGTCGGGCGTATCACAGCTCGCGCAGCAGTCAGTGAATCCGTCAAACATAACATCAGGCGTTGCGCTCGCATCACTCGCTGAACAGGACGATACAAGAATCGGACTTGAAGCGGAGAACATAAAACAGTGTCTCGCTAACGTCGGCAAGAAATGGCTGATACTTTATAAAAACCACGTAAAGTACGCTCGCACGGTGCGCGACATAGGCAAGAATGAACAGTTCGAGATATCAGAGTTCGTCGGTAATGACCTTACATCATTTGATGTATTCATCGAGGCTGAAACAGAATCAGCAGATACGCTCGCACAGCGCAGACAGAAAGTAATAGAACTTTTAAACAGCGGACTGTTCAACGATACAGAAACAGGAAATATCACGAACGAGGGCAGAGTAAAGATATTTGAAATGCTTGAAATGGGTAACTGGGAAGATTTCATAGAAGCGGACGACGCACAGCAGAGACGCGCCGACAGAGAAAACAACGCAATGATAACCGGTCAGCCTGCAGTGATAAGAGAATTCGATGATGATGTTATCCATATCTCAAAGCACAATAACTTCCGCCTTATGGCAGAGTACGAGGAAGCTTTGATAGAGCATCCTGAACTTGATGAGATATTCACGGAACATGTAAACAAACATTTACACAATTTACAGATAAAGTCGGCAACAGGTGTTACCGACGGAGCAAGTCAGGGCGGTTTTGAAAACGGCGGCGGACAGGAAGATGTTTCACTGCCGGCTGACGGAAATATGGCACTGGCTTAAAAAGGAGAAACGAGATGTTTATAGATAATAATAATGCAAATCAGATGAATGATTCAAATATTGGTTTACCTCAGCAGCAGAACGGTGCGCCTCAGCCGGTTGCAGCCGACGGGGGCGCAAACCCTGCTGTAAATACAGAGGGGGTAAATGACGTAAACGTCCAGCAGCAGAACGCAGGACTTATAGACGATGTTACAGACGGCAACTTTGAAACCGGTACGAACCAACAGCCGATAAACAGCCTCGACGACGCAAATAACGCTTTTCTGAGGATACTTCAGGGCGGCAGCGCAGCGGAAGAAACAGGTGAACAGCCTGTAACTGAACCTGCGTCGAATGGAACTGAGGGAAACGCAGGAACAGAGCCGACGGCATCAGAAGGGGCAAATAACAGTGATCCGACAGCAGAACCTACAGCTACAGGAACAGAACCTAATACGATACCACCTATAAACGCAGGTCTTGACGAATCACAGATACAGTCGATGATAAACGACGCAATACAGCGAGAGATCGAGAACGGCAATCTTGCCGACCTGTCAGCTCAGGATATGACATCGCAGCTTAACGGCCTCGATAAGCAGCAGCCGTTAGAGGATGCTGCTAATAATGAGCCGCAGCCGCAGGATGAACCTGAACTTGACGTGAACAGTGATGAGTTCTTTGAGATGTTTTCTGAAAACCCTACAGAGGCTATAGACAAGCTCACTAACGCAAGAGTGCAGCAGAAGCTTGCTCCACTGTTAGAAAAGCTTGAACCACTTTTAGAACAGTCTCAGAGGGCGCAGGAGAACAAGAACATCATTGACACTATCAAAGCGTTCGGCAGCGAGCATCCGGATTTTGGGGAGTACAACGACGACATGATCAAGATACTAAACGAAGGCGACTTCCCGAAGAACGACATCAATTCATACAGGAACGCTTATCAGACAGCTAAAAACAACAGGCTGGCAGGGAAGGTAGAACAGCTTCAGAATCAGCTCGCGGAATCAGAACAGAACAGAGGAAAGTCGCTTGACGACTATCTCAAAGACGCTGGTTCTTTCGACTCGCTCAGACACAACGAAGAACTTAAAAAGGCTATCGTCGAGGACTACATAAAAGACCTTTCAAAGGGCGGCACGCCTCAGATGATATCAAGCGGCGGCAGCGCGCAGCCAAACGCAATGCCGGCTGACAAGCCAAAGGACTTCAGAGACGCAGGCGAGAAACTCAAGAAGATGCTCCAAAGCTAATGTAAAAACAAAAGAAAGAAGGGAATTAGAATATGGCACTTTCAACAGTACAGACACTTGAAGAAGCGCTCAAGACATTATATCTTGAACCGCTCATCAAAACTATAGACACAGGTTCGGGCCCTGTATTTGCAAAGATAGACAAGAACTCTAAAAACGTAGTAGGCGAGGATATCAAGTTCGCTCTCCAGTACGGCAGACACGGCGGTATCGGAGCAAGAGGCGAATCGGACGACCTTCCTGCTCCATCTCCAAGAAAGTACAAGCAGGGCGTAACAAGCACTAAGAACCTGTACGGCAGAATAAGCTTCTCAGAAAAGCTCATGAAGATATCAAAGAACAACGCTGCATCATTCGCAGACCAGGTATCAACTCAGATGGAAGACATCACAGTAGATATCAGAGACATGATGAGAAGAAACTTCATGGGTAAGTCTGACGGCATCATGGGACAGGTAAAGACTGCGGTAACAGCAGGCAAAAATGTTGTTGTAAAGGGCAAGATAAAGACGTTCTATGTCGGTCAGGTAGTTGACTTCTTCACACTTGCAGGAACTACGCAGACAAAGACTGCGGAAGCAAAGATGATCGTTGATGTTGACTATGCAACAAATACTATCTCATTTGCGGACAACGTTACTGTAGGAGCAGATGACTACATCTCACTTGCAGGCAACTACGGCAAGGAACTTATAGGTCTTAAAGAAATACTTACAAAGGATTCCACTATTTACGGTATCGACCGTTCTAAGAACAAGTGGTATAACCCGTTCGTATTCGACAAGAAGACTGGCGGTAACACTGTAGCGTTCAACTCGCTCTACTTACAGGAAGCTATTGACGAGATAGAAGATTTCGTTGGTGAAAAGCCTGACTTCATCACTTGTGACGCAGGTGTCCACAGAGCGTACATGGCAGAACAGCTTACGTACAAGAGAAACATCGAATACACAAAGATTGACGGCGGCGTAGAGATTGTATCCTACGACAAGATTCCTATCTCAAAGGAAAAGTACATGGATGCAAACACTATCTATCTTATCAATACAAAAGACCTGACGCTTGCTCAGGTGGCTGACTGGGGATGGATGGACGCTGACGGTTCGATACTCTCAAGAGTACCTGAAAAGGCAGCTTATGAGGCGGCACTTACAAAGTACTGCGAACTCATATGCAGAAGACCATCTGCACAGGCACTTATCACAGGCATAACTGCCGCTTAGTTAAAACTGAAAAACTGGATATAAGGGGAAGTATAACGCTTCCCCTTATTTAATAAATGAGAGGGGAAAACCAATGTCACGCAGGGAACGGATAATAGAAGCTACACTTTCAAGGCGAAAACGCATGCGGCTCGTAAAAAACGACACGAACCATATAGCAGAGCGCATCAGATATATAGAGGACGGATATTTCATACTTCAAGACGTTGTGAGCGGAGATTATGAAGTGCACAGCACGGAGAATATAGGCGATACATACTGCTTTACAGTGCCGTATGATTCACTTGACGCAAGAACGCTTGAATACTGCCGATACACGAGCACAGGCAGGAACGCAGTAGCTACCATAGAAAAAAAGAACGAGCGTATAAAGCGTTCCGCTGAACGTTCAAACAGAAATGATATATATGATCGTTCCATGGAGCTTGCCGACCGCATGAGCGCAGCCGTACAGAAAGACGAACTGCATGACGGTTATACCCGTACATTTTCAATGAGTTAAAGAAAGGAGCTGTAGACAGCATGAAGACATCAGAAGATATCAGAATAGGCGCACAGCTCATATCATCAATACAGATAGACCCTACAACGTGCTTTAACTGGGTAACAGGCGAGATAAGCGACATAGCACTCAATCATTTTAAGGCAGGGAAATATACTATAGAGACAGTAGAGACTGCAGAAAATTTTGAGATCGTGACATTATCAAATGAACTTATACTGCTTGATAAGGTGATAGACTCCGAGAAAAGAACAGGCACTACGGATTTTGAACTGCATAACGGAAACGAGCTGACTATATCCATTCCGGGCAAGTACGAGATAAGGTACTACGCGCAGCCGCCTTTACCGCAGACAAAGACAACGCCTATTGAAATGCCTGAACAGTATATAGACGCTATGAAGTTCTATATATCAGCAAGGATAAGAGCAAGGCTTTTCGGGCAGGCTGACAGCAACGCAGTATCATTCTTTGAAGAATATAAAAACGCGCTCACCAACGCTGATGCGGCAATGCTCCAAAAGCACAGGAGACACAGGCGTATGCCGCCTTCATACAGGGGGTTTTAGCTTATGGCTGAGAACTGGAAACAACAGGTCTACTCGGATTTCTCCGGGGGATACAACGACATATCGCCCGGCATAGATATTCAAGACAAGGAAATGAAACTGTCTGAGAACGCAGACTACGCCGCAGAAGTAAAAGCTTTACAGACAAGAAAAGGCTGTTCTAAGGTCAACCCAGAGGCTTACGGGGCAAACGTGACAGACGGCTACGCATGGCTTATCGGCTCGACCTATAAAAAGTGCGTGGTAAAGGGCGGCAAGCTGTATGACCTTGATATATCAAACGGCGCATTGACATATAAGTGCGACCTGTCGAACGGAGCGAAACAGATATACCCATACATTATGGGTAATACGCTGTTTTTTGGAGACGGACAGGAACTATGGCAATGGGGAGCGACAGACTTTTCTTCCGAAAGCGGTCTCAAATCAGTAGGTATTAATAAGGTCGTAAAGTGCAATTACACGGACGATCTACCAACAGAAGATTTTAAAGACACTGACAGGACGCAGGATATCAAAGAGGGAACGTTTGTAAAGAACACTGCCACAGGAAAAACGTACAAGTCATTAAAGGCAAGGGAAAAAGTCAACCTTGAAACAGACGATTATTCAAACGCGGAGAACTGGCTTGAAATAGTAAAAGGCGAATATGGCGAAAAAGGGCATTTCTATATATCAGTGACCAATCTCGGAGCAGTGAACTTAAAGCACGAAAACTTTAAGGATACGGCAAAGTGGAAAGAATGCACGGACGTGAAGAACTTTTCAAGCTCCGTCGTTCGCAAGGTCAGCGCATATGACCCTGCCAAAGAAGAAGAAATAGTTATAACGGTAACATCCGGCGCAACAGCCGCAGCCACCGTGACAGTGTGCCTCGATAACGTGACTAAAACATTTAAAGTAACTGACGGTGAAGTAGTCAGCAGCATAGTAGACAAACTGAGTAAGGTCGGCTTTGATGACTGGAACGCGGCAGTGACCGGAAACTCGGTCATGTTCACGGCTAAAGAAAAAGGCTCGAAAGTAAACGGGTATGTAGACCCGTCAACGAGTGGAATAGCGTTCAGTTATGAGACTAAAACAGAGGGTAAGGACAACGATTGCGACCTTACAGCTATAAAGAAGTGTACTATATTCTGCGTGCACCAAGGCTCACAGAGAGTATTTGCAGCAGGGAACCCTGACGATAACGGGTTGTACTATTCCGAGATAGGATACGGCAATTATTTCAAATCAGAGATAAACAAGGTGTATCCTGCGATAAACGGATACGGGGCAGTAACAGGGATGATAAACCTGTCTAACGCACTGCTCGTATCTTACGAATCAGGTTGGTGTGCATGGACGGGAGCAACGGTTTTAAGCGATGCCACGTGGCGGATACTGAACCTGCCTTACGGATGCGTGTCGGCAAGGACGCTATGCCTTACACCTAACAGCTTTACATATCTCGGCAAGGACGGCGTGTACTGCGTATCAGCCGCGCTGCTCTCAGATGATTATGTGCTGCTTGAAAGCAATCAGATAATTAAAAAGCTGTCGGAAAACGTCATAGAAAATACGATACATGAATTCAAGAACAAGCGATTGTGCGAAGCTGTTTTCTATAACAACGTATATATGCTGACGTATTCGACCAACGGTGAATACTGCGACAGAGTATTGAAGTACGAATGGGATACGTCATCGTTCACGCTCGTAACAGGCTGGCGTGTGAACAGGTGGCTGAATGACCCTGAAAACCTGTACTTTGCGTCTAACAATTTTATATTAAAAGCGTTCGACAGATACACTGACGTGTACACGGAAGAAGTCAGAAACGATGACGGAAGCTTGCTGCATGCTCCGGGAGACGACAAAGCAATAGAGCTTCATGTAAAGACAAAGGAATTTTTCTTTGACTCACCTATAACAAACAAGGTCGTGCAGATGGTAGGACTCATATTCCAACAGCACAACAACATACATTCATCCGCTGAGATAACCATACGTGCAGGCTACAGCTCGTACCACCTAAAGCCTACAGACCTTGCCGAATCGCTTTATTACGGGCGTGAGTGGGGAAAGATATGGGGATACCGTGAGGCCATCGTTAAAATGATAGAGATAGTCATGGTGTCGAACACGTTTCAAATAGAGTTGCAAAACTCAGCCATAGAAGACCCTATAACATTGATAGGCGTGGGATTCGTCTATGACACGACCGACCTTGTTATACCAACGATATTAAAAGACGAGGAGTTACTTAAATGAGTTATAAACCACAAAGGACGTTCATGGGGTCAGAAGGTGAATATTCGGTGGACGATAGAGGACCCGAATCCTTAAAGCAAGACCTTGATAACCTTATGAGCATGTTTGACCCTACGGCTGTACACCCTGACGGTTCGGCCGGGGGCATAAACAGAGAGAATCTTGCGTTCGACCTTAACGGTGCGGATATGGCAGGAACGATAGGCGGAAAACTTGACGGCGTAGCAATGACCGTGCAGCAGATAGCGGATACGCTGCTGACGATGGTAAAAGACCGTTACACAAAACTTGAATCGGACGCAAAGCTCAAAGAAAAAACCGACCCGCTTTTAAAGTCGATGTCATACGACCCTGCTACAGGCGTATTAAAAGTTACGACCGAAAGCGGAGTAGAGACACAGGTATTTGACCTTAACATAGAAAAGATACCTGCTTCGATATCCATATTAAGAGAGGGCAACGCCGTATTTATCCGCATCGTGAACGATGATGGAACATATACGCAATCCGATGTAACAGACCTGCTCGCCCAGTATTCGTTTATAGAAAGCGTGACGCTGAAGCCTACAGTCAACAAAAACGGTGCGAATACGAGCGTAAAGTACGAGATAAAGGACGCATCAATAAAACTGGCGCATCTTTCATCAGAAGTATTATCTACCATAACCAACGCAGTAGAAGCCGCACAGCTCAGTGCGTCAAATGCGAACAGCAGTGCGGTGAACGCAGCTGACAGCAAAGCCGCTGCGGAACTGTCCGAATCCAAAGCCGCTGCGTCTAAACTTGCAGCAAGCGGTTACGCATCAAAGGCTGAAGAATCATCGAACAGAGCGGAAACTCACGAAAACAACGCTAAAGAATATGCAGTAAATGCAAGCAATGCGGCGGCATCTGCGGAAGAAAACGCTAAACTGTCAAAGTCATATGCCGTAGGCGGCACAGGCACAAGAGAAGGCGAAAACACGGATAATGCAAGACACTACTGCGAACAGGCGAAAGCTGTTGTATCAGCTGGCGGCTTGACAGCATTCATACAGCCAACTGAACCTGATGTAAATAACTGCTTGTGGTTTAAGACTGCTAATACAAACACTCAAATAGGCATATTACTCAATGTAAAAGACGCATCGGGAACTGTTAATGAGATATACCTGATAACTAAAGCGGAAAATATACAGGGGTTGGCGGAGCTTGTAAGTAATGCTGTTTCGGGAAAAGCTGATAAGACTGCACTTGATGATTATCTTCCAAAGTCAGGCGGTACACTGACAGGAGCATTAACGTTAAAGGGTGCACCTACAGCTGATTTACAGGCAGCTACAAAGAAATATGTGGACAACTTAGCGCCGCTACTTATTGACACAACTGATATTACAAGTGTCGAGATAATGAATTCAACTATAGAAAAAATAACTGCATCATTTCAGATAAGGGATGTTATACTTTGCGAAACTACGATGAACGGTGCAGCTCGTTGTTACAATTTTAGTGCGGCTGATACATCAGGTGCGATTTTTACATATGTTGAAAATAACACGATTATTCTTGCCGAACTTCTTTATGGTACTAATGCAATTTCATACACAGAAAAGAGTCTGCGGGTAGTACGGCGTACTATTACCCTTTCATCAACAGGATGGACAGCAAGCGGAAGTGTATACACTCAGACAGCGACCGTTTCAGGCGTAAGTGCAACAGAAACAGAACAGGAAATACACGTAACACCTTCAACAGCAAGTATGACTGCATATATGAAAGCAGGAGTTTACGCATCAGCACAGGCGGCAAATAAAATCACGTTTACGGCATCTGAAAAGCCTACAGTGAATTTAACTGTATATGCTTTAATTAAAACACTGTAAAGGGGGCAAAAAAATGTTATTCAATTCATTCCCAGCCGCTGCAGGCGGTGGAACTTCGGTCACTGCACATAAAATAACACTTACTGCGGTAGGGTGGGCGGATAATCAACAAACAGTAACACTTACAGGTGTTTTAGCAGATGAAGATAGTCAATTTATATTACCTACACCTGCTGCAGCAAGCAGAACAATGTATAATGATTGTGATATACAATGTATTACACAAGCCGCGAACTCCCTTACTTTCTCTTGCGCGGAAATTCCAACAGAAGCGCTTTCAGTATATATTCTTTTAATGGATGTAACTCTTTCATAAGGGAGGGGAATGTATATGATTTATAATTTATCTAGAATAAAAAAGAAAAAATCAAGTACTTGGGCAGTTGAACCTATTAGTGGTGCTTCTTATGGGTTTGAGTTAAATTCTAATGGATATTATGAAAGTAAAAACAAGGGTATTGATAATTCTTATGCTATCTGTAGAGTTCAGATACACTTAGCTAAAAAAAGTAATATAATCTTTACTTGTATAAATTATGCGGAAGATAATTATGACTTTGGAATCTTGGGAAGACCAGATCAAGCACTTTTACTTAGTTCTGAGGTAGATAGTTCTGGTGTTTATGAAAAAAGTTTTAAAGGTCTTTCTCAAAGCAGTCCACAGACTTATACTTATTATTCAGGTCCAGCGGGAGATTTTTTTATAGATGTTAAATATAGAAAAGATAGCTCTCAAAGTAAAAATAATGATAGTTTCCAATTTAAAGTCGAAATACAGGAGATGGTATAATGATATTATCTGGAAGAGTTTCTTCTCCAATGGCCACACCTAATGGTAAGACATGGGCACGGAGTAATATAACAACTGAGTATTTCTATTCAGTGTATAGCGCTAGAAACAAATGGATAGCAGGTGGTGGTACTAATAACGGGCTGTATTATTCAGAGAATGGTAAGGTATGGAAACAGCTTAGTCTGAAAAAAGGAACTTTTTACTCTATATATAATGCTAACAGAATATGGGTGGCAGCTAGCAATAATGGTCTTTATTACTCTGCTGACGGTGAATATTGGGCGCAGGGTAATGTAACAAGTGGAGCTTTTAAAGATGTATATTACGCTAATGGTATATGGGTAGCTGGCGGTGAGAAAGGATTATATTACTCAGAAGATGGTAAAAGTTGGACACAGAGTAATCTAACAAGTTACAGCGTTCTAGCTATATACAACGCTAATGGTATATGGGTCGCAGCCTGTGGCAATGGATTGTGTGTTTCTATTGATGGCAAAACATGGACGAGCCATGATTTTCCATCTATAGTTTGCAATTCTGTGTATAATGCTAATGGGATATGGGTATGTAGTAGTAGTAAAGGACTATATTACTCAGAAAATGGTGAAAATTGGAATCAATCAAATATAACTACGGGATACTTTAATAAGATATATAATGCTAATGGCACATGGGTTGCTTGCAGCGAAAATAATGGACTATACTATTCTACAGATGGTAAAAATTGGACGCAAAGTAATATAACAACAGGATATTTTAATTCTGTATATAATGCCAATGGTATATGGATTGCTTGCAGCTATAAGGGGAACGGGTTATATTATTCTACAGATGGTAAAAATTGGACGCAAAGTAATATAACAACAGGATATTTTA
>ERZ1034844.899-NODE-899-length-15073-cov-4.185977_pt1 | contig 15073 bp, 10 predicted proteins | sample MGYA00520594_ERZ1034844 | MGnify/ENA primary metagenome ERZ1034844 (study PRJEB33766, sample SAMN09781733) | gut metagenome | biome: gut microbiome | host: Homo sapiens | place: Madagascar | study: EMG produced TPA metagenomics assembly of the PRJNA485056 data set... | reverse complement strand
TATGCGGTCTTCTGCCATATAGTTTTCCCGCATATAGCGGGACAGCGGCACGCCTTCCACATATTCCCGCAGAACGCAGAAATAACCGTCATTCTCATAGCTTCCGATAAAAGCCGGACATGCTTTGTTTTTAAGGCACAGGATTTCCTGCTGCCGCATGCCTTCCGTCCTGTCATAACATTTGGCAACCACCTTCTGTCCGGTCTGTTTGTCTCTAAGAAGCAGGGTTTCACAATCCGGCTTGCTGCTTAAACATTCCGTAACATCAAAAGCTGCCAGCATTTCTGCCGGCAGCTTTTCTTCTATGCAGGCAGAAAACAGCATATCGGCGGTAACGTCCTCCTTTGTTTCTTCCACTGTTTCCTGCATTTGTTTTTCCATGTTCTCCCCCTGTTTCATCCCGCTCTCCATATCTTTCCGTCCGCTTCATGCCTCTCCGAGAAGAGGCGCCTGAATGGATGCTAAAAGCCCCTGTACTTCCATCACATCCATATGGTGCGTAATGCCGTAAATCACGGCAGCATCTCTTTTAATTTTGGCATACAGAATACTTTTCCCCGCTGTTTTAAGAAGCTGCTGGGTTTCTTTTAAATCCAGCTCCATCCCGATGCAAAGCTGCAGCAGTTTATCCCGGGAGGGCACTCTGGTACCGTTAAAAAGCTGGTGCCCGTAGGTACGGTCAATCTGTGCCTTTTTAATGACCTGCTCCGGCACCAGATTTCTCTGCCTGCACAGACTATTCAGGTACTCCGATACGGTTATATCCGTAAAATTCTCCCGGCTGTCCTCCATGACCCGGTGGAATTCCCGTCCTTCTGCTATTTTCTGTACCAATGTATTGGTAGTGATTTCCATATCCATACCGCCGTTTTCTTACTGCATATTTTTCATATGTTCAAACAGTTCATCGCTTACATAACAGCCCGCTTTCACATGCTCCGTCAGGTTGATGGCACAGTCGAATTTCTCAATCATGCCCCGCACGGTCTGGATATTGCCCTGCCAGTCGGTATCATCCTTCATCCCCTGCTTCAGACGCTTCCAGTCCGTATACATTCTCACGGCAGGTCTGTCCTTTTTGCCGGGAACGGTGGGGAAGCTTAAGGTAACGCCCTTGGGAATGACGGTTTTTCCGTCCGCATCCGGCTTGGGAATTTCTCCGTCCACCTTTGTGGGCACAAGCAGTCTTGCCTTTACCATTTCCTTCGCCAGGAAGCGGTAATATACTTTGTAAACCGTTTTGGAATCTTCGCTTTCGGTCTGTTCCATCTGACCGATTAACAGAAGCCATCTTTCTAAATCCGGGTTCATGACCGGACGTTCCACTTCCGGAAGATGACTGTAATCCGGCTTGTTTACCAGCATACCTGCTGCCAGGGAAACCTGCTCATTGATGAGCTGCACGCCGCAGGCTCCGTCTAAATAAAAGCTTTCACCTAAGAAATTCTTAATTCCGTTTTTATCCGCTCCGCAGGAAATTTCCCGGATTTCAAATTTATCCTCGGGAAATCTGGTGCTCAGGGTTTCCTTGTAAGCCCTGGTAATCAGGCGGATGGCGGGCGGCATGCACATGTAGCTGCCGTCTTTTCTGGCTACGGTCTTGGAAAACAGAAACGGCTCTCCGGTCGCCTTGCTGTAAACACAGTAAATCACTTCTGCTTCCAGAAGCTTTCTGCTGATAATTTTAGCCAGCTTTTCCAGCTTTGCCTTGTTTTCTTTGACAACTTCTTCACTTTCTTCCTTTACCACCCTGGTATGGAACCACACAAAAAGGCTCCAGAGCTCCGCGCAGTCCGTCAGGCTTAAAAATTCCGCATCCTTATCGGTAAGCTCCAGTTTTTTTCCGGTTACATAGGCGTCACCCAAAGCGGTGATATATGCCTGATGTACGGATTTTTCAGAACGGGTGCGGGTAGATACCACGCTGCCCGGCTTTGTCTGATAGCGGGACGCCCGTTCCACACGCAGGGCTGCCTGGCAGCCGGATGCTTCCTTTACCCTGGTATTGGGACCTGTTTCAATTCCCAAAACGGTCGTCACAAACTGATAGCTGTCGTCCTCTCCAGGATTGGAGATGTATACGGCATCTCCCACACGGACGGTACCTTCCACCCTGCCGACAACCACTAAATCCTCGGTATCCTGCAAGGTATACAGAGCACGGATACCCATGGCGAAGCCTTCCTCCGTTTCCTGTCCCTCTGTGCTTTCTCCTGCATCTTCATCGCAGTGGGTGGCCGCTTTTTCTGTCGTTTCTTCGTCTGCGCCCATAAGCTTCTTATCTCTTACCTCTTCGTTTTCGTCCTGTTTCTTTTTACCAAATAACATAATTGTCCTTTCCCCTGTATGGATGTTGGTCTGCTTTCCGCATTATGCTTCCGGCTTCATGCCGGCATATTTGATGCGGTAAATTCTTCTTAAGGAGTCGTTGATACGCTCCTCGGAAATGGTACCGTTCTGTACGGCTTCCAGCACGCCGTTGTACGCCTTCTCAAAATCATCTGGGCATAAAATCATATCACAGCCCGCCTTCAGAGCCAGAATGGCTGCCTCGTCTGCTTCATAATATTCAGTGATGGCGCCTTTATTCATGGCATCCGTAATAATAACCCCATTAAAGCCAAGTTCATTTCTCAGCTTGTCCGTAACCACTGCGGAGGATAAGCTGCAGGGTGTGTTGTCACCGGTAATCGCCGGAACAGCCACATGTCCTACCATTACCATATCCGCACCGGCATCGATGCCTGCCTTAAATACGGTAAATTCCTCTGCGGCAAGCTGCTCTGCCGTCCGCTCTGAGGAAGCCATGCCCTTTGCGGGGTCTTCCTTCATATCGGCTGCACCCGGGAAGTATTTTAAGCAGCTGCTGATGCCCTTTTCCTGCATTCCCTGTACGGCAGATGTCACGAAAGAAGCTGCCAGGGCGGCATCGCTTCCATAGGAAGCATCCTTTAAGTAGCTGTCCTGCACGGTAGCAAGGTCCGCAACCGGTGCAAAATTTAAGTTTAATCCATAAGTAAGCATGCTGTCTGCAATCTTGCCGGAAGCCTCATATGCCTTTGCCGCATCGGCTCCGGTTCCCATCGCCTGCTCACTGTCCGTCTTGTCCGCAAGTCCCGCCTTTTCCAGGCTGGTGCTGCTGCCGCCTTCTTCCGCCACGCAGGTAAACAGGGCGTAACGGCTGTAAAGCGTGGTATTGGACACCATTTCCGTAAACTGCGCCGCATCCTGCATGTTCTGGGAAGCATACACAATACCGCCGACTGCGTATTTGTTCAGTGCATCCTTGGTGCCGTCGCCTGCCTTCACGGCTTTGTTGACGCCGGTAATGGACTCCGGTGTCACGATAAACAGCCCTGCCACTTTATCTTCGAGCGGCATCTGGGAAATAAACGCTTCATCCAAAATAGCATCCAGCTGTTGTTCGGGTGTAAGGGCCGGCTCCGTATTCGTTTCCTCCGGCTTTACAATCTCGTCCTCCGACTCAAACAGATTGTCTATCGTGGTTTCCTCCGTCGTAGCGGCACCGCCGCCGGCAGTTTTTCCCGCACCCCTGTGCATGATGTACCACACGCCGGATCCGATGATTGCCACAATCAGACAGACAAACAATAAAAGGGTAAGGATCGCAAGTATCTGGTTTCTCCGTCTCCTTTTCCTTCGTAATTCTCGTCTTTCCTTTGCTTCTCTGTCCTGTATTTCCTTCTGAATGGTATTTGTACTTTCTGCCATAGTGATCTTTCAAATCCTTCCTAAAAACTCATCAACATTACATACGTTCTATTCTAACCTATTTCCCGACAGATTTCCACAGGAAATACCTTACTTTTTAAAATTGAAAGAGCGCACCGATTAAAAATTTCAACCAATGCGCTCCTTCAGACTTCGATATCCAATGGATTATCCTCCTATTCAGTTTTCTTCTTTTTTGTCACATCCATGTTTTCTTTGGTTTTCTACACTCTTTTCCTTTGTACTGATTGTACTGTAACGGTGATGTTTTCCTTTGTAAACCGTTCTCTTCTCTCTGGTGTAATCTTCCTTTATCTATGGGTAACTCTATTCATTTGTAACTTCTGGATGTGGTTTATGTTTTGCATTACGTGTGCGTTGGACTGTACCTCTCTTTCTTTTATCTTCTGTTCTTTATTGTAACTTCATTATACATAGCGGCTCGTATTTTGTCAATATCTTTTCCGATATTTTTGTCGAATTTTGTAATTTCTTGTAAGTAATTAGAATTTTCTGTCAATTTATGTCTGCATACCATCCTGAATGCAAAAGACGGACACCGAAAACAGCGTCCGTCCTTTTTCCTTTTTTTACGCCTTATATATAATACTCTTCGCCAGTTCTTCCGCTTTTTCTTTTCCGCAGAAGGCTTCCACAATGGCAAGTGCAAACGGAATGGCGGTTCCCATGCCTCTCGAGGTAATCATATGTCCGTCCACGGAAACCTCCGCCGCCGTTACCTTTGCTCCGGTCAGATGGCTTTCAAAGCCCGGATAACAGCAGGCTCTTTTACCGGAAAGCAATCCTCTGTGTCCGTAAATGCTGGGCGCCGCACAGATAGCGGCCAGGTACTTTTCTTCTTTGGCAAAGGTATCCACCTGCTTCATCAGGGTTTCACAGTTCTCCAAATTTTTGGTGCCGGGCATGCCGCCGGGAAGCACGATCATGTCAAGCTTTGTAAAATCCGTTGCGGAAATGGTCTTATCCGCCGTGATTTCAATGCCGTGGGAACCGGTTACTTTTACAGAGCCGGTAATAGATACCATATCAATGGTAATACCTGCTCTCCGTAAAATGTCAACTACGGTCAGTCCTTCAATTTCTTCAAAACCTTCCGCTAAAAAAATAGCAATCTGTTTCATATTTTCTCATCCTTCCTACATATATTGTATTTGTGGGCTCCCGGCAAAATCTTTACCGTAAGCGGCAAAGTATTGCTTGTGTTCCCACGAAAAAAAGTTATAATATAATCAGAACCTCAAAAGGAGACTCTCTATGGAAATCGAGCGCAAATTTACAGTCAGAAAATTACCTGACAATCTGGACTCCTATCCTTTTCATATTATTGAACAGGCTTACTTAAACACCGATCCGGTGGTACGCATCCGCCGCGAGGACGATGCTTTTTATCTGACCTACAAAGGCAAAGGCATGATGGCAAGAGAAGAGTACAACCTTCCTCTCAACAAGGATTCCTATTACCATCTTCTTGAGAAAGCCGACGGCAATATCATCTCCAAGAAGCGTTACCTTATCCCTCTTAAAAATCCACAGTTTACCGGACAAAACACCCAGCCGCCGGAGGGCTATTCCCTGACCATTGAGCTGGATGTGTTTGCGAAACCCTTCGCTCCTCTTATTATGGCAGAAGTGGAATTCGGAAGTAAAATTGCCGCCGAGACATTTTTACCTCCCGACTGGTTCTTAGAGGATGTGACTTACGACCCGGCTTACCACAATTCCTACCTAAGTAAGCTGGACCTAAGCGCCGCCAGGTAAATACTGCGAAACGGCATAATTTCATCATTCGTTTCCAACAGGCTGTATGCTACCTGGCATACAGCTTATTTAATTCCTGCATCCTTTCCGCAAGGGCGCTGTCCGCGCCTTTTTCCATGCGCCACTGCCAGTTTTCACCTAAGGTAGAAGGCGTATTGATACGCGCCTCGCTGCCCAGCCCCAGGTAATCCTGCATGGGAATGATGGCGGTATCCGCTACGGATGCAATTGCTGCGCGGATAAACGCCCACTGCACTTCTTTTTTGCTGCGCCCTGTCTGCAGGTAGGCATCCGCAAATTTTTTATCTTTTCTATGCAAGGTGCGATACCAGCCGAGCGTGGTATCGTTATCGTGGGTGCCGGTGTAGACCACGCAGTTGTTGTTGTAATGATGGGGCAGGTACTCGCTGTCGTTGTCCGCATCAAACGCAAACTGTAATATCTTCATGCCGGGATACCCGGTTCTTTTCACCAGACGCTTTACCCGTTTCGTTAAAAATCCCAAATCCTCCGCAATGACCTGTTTCTCTCCCAGAGTCTTTTTCATAGTGGCAAACAGTTCATAGCCGGGTCCGTCACACCACTTGCCGTTTTCGGCGGTTTTGTCCCCGTAAGGAACCGACCAGTAGGCATCAAAGCCACGGAAATGGTCAATGCGCACCACGTCATACAACGCAAAGCTATGGGCAAGACGCTTCATCCACCAGTCAAAACCGGTTTTCTTATGATATTCCCAGTCATATAAAGGATTGCCCCAGAGCTGGCCCGTTGCGGAAAAAGCATCGGGCGGGCAGCCTGCCACCGCTATAGGGTAGCCCTCTTCGTCCAACTGGAACAGCTCCCTGTTACTCCAGGTGTCCGCGCTGTCAAATGCCACATAAATGGGAATATCCCCTATGATTTCAATACCCTTTTCGTTGGCATAGGCTTTGAGCTTCTCCCACTGGGTCAGAAACAGGAACTGTAGGAAGCTGTAAAATTCCACGTCCTTTTCATACTTCCCGGCATACTTTCTCACGGCTTCCGGCCTTCTTACCCGGATGTCCTCTTCCCATTCCATGAAGCAGGCGCCTTTATGGGCATCCTTTACCGCCATAAAAAGGGCATAATCGGCAAGCCAGCCGGCATTCTCTTTTTTGAAGGCAAGGTACTCCTTCTTTTCCCCAAAGGAATACCGGGAAAATGCCGTTTCGTAGGCTTTCCGAAGCAGCGGGTAGCGGTTTTTATACTGCTTTTCATAGTTCACACTGGCTTCCATATCCTGAAGGTCCGCTGCCCTGCATTCCTTTTCGGTAAGAAATCCTTCCTGTATCAGTGCTTCCAGATCAATGTAATACGGATTTCCCGCAAAGGTGGAAAAGGACTGGTAGGGGGAATCCCCGTAGCCGGTAGGTCCTAAGGGAAGAATCTGCCAGAGCTTCTGTCCCGCCTGTGCTAAAAAATCCACAAACTCATATGCTTCTTTGGAAAAAGTTCCGATACCGTACGCTGACGGTAAACTTGCTATGGGCAACAATACGCCGCTTCTTCTCATAGGGCCTTCCTTTCCTGCCGCATCTTTGGCATCCGCCGCAGCCGAAGCTGCTTTTTCTTATTTTAATTTCCAGATATCTCTGTTGTATTCGGCAATGGTTCTGTCGGAGGAGAAAAATCCTGCTTTTGCGATATTGTGCAGCATCATCTTCTTCCACTTGTCCCTGTCTTCAAAGTCTGCCAGCATCTTATCCTTGGTGGCAATGTAATCCTCTAAATCCAGTAAAGTCATGAACCAGTCCTTGTTCAGCAGTTCTTTATACAGTCTCTGCAAATTTTCCTTGTGTCCGGTCTTAAGTGCTTTCTTGCTGACAATGAAATCTACGGCTTCCTTGATAACCGGGCTCTTATCGTAGTAGTCCCTGGACTTGTAGTCCGCCTTTTCGTAATGGGCAATGACCTCATCGGACTTGGCGCCGAATACATAAATGTTGTCGTCGCCTACCAGCTCATTGATTTCCACGTTGGCGCCGTCGGAGGTACCGAGCGTTACCGCACCGTTTAACATAAACTTCATGTTGCCGGTACCGCTGGCTTCCTTGGATGCCAAAGAAATCTGCTCAGAAATATCGCAGGCGGGAATAAGCTTCTCCGCATAGGTTACGTTATAGTTTTCTACCATAACCACCTGCAGATAGGGGCTTACATCCGGATCCTTTGCAATAATGTCCTGCATTACCAGAATGAGATGGATAATATCCTTGGCAATGATGTAAGCGGGCGCCGCCTTTGCACCGAAAATACAGGTAATGGGACGCACGGGCAGCTTGCCGGACTTGATTTCCAGGTACTTATGGATAATATAAAGTGCATTCATCTGCTGACGTTTGTACTCATGCAGTCTCTTGACCTGAATGTCGAATACCGAGTCGGGATTGACGGTAATGCCTTCTTTTTCCTTGATGTAAGCAGCCAGTTCTGCTTTCTTCTGCTTCTTAATCTGCTCCAAAGAATCCAGGAATGCTTCGTTGTTTTCCTGCGCAAGCAGTTTTTCCAGTTCATCCGCATTCTTCTTAAAGCCGTCCCCGATAGTATCGGAAATGAGATTTGTCAGCTCCTCATTGCAGGAAAGCAGCCATCTTCTGAAGGTGATGCCGTTGGTCTTGTTGTTGAATTTCTCCGGGTAAATCTCGTAGAAATGATGCAGCTCGGTTTCCTTTAAGATTTCGGTGTGGATGGCAGCCACGCCGTTTACGGAAAATCCGTAGTGGATATCAATATGCGCCATGTGTACACGGCCGTCTTTGTCGATAATCTGCACCTTTTCGTCTTTATATTTCAGCGCCACTCTTCTGCTTAATTCCTTGATAATGGGAACGAGGGAGGGAACTACCTTCTGTAAATATTTAAGCGGCCATTTTTCCAGTGCTTCCGCCAGAATTGTATGGTTCGTGTAAGCGCAGGTTTTGCTTACCACATCGATGGCTTCGGACATGGTGAAATCCTCTTCCATCAAAAGAATACGGATAAGTTCGGGGATAACCATGGTCGGATGGGTATCGTTAATCTGGATTACCGCATGCTCGTACAGCTTGTGAAGGTCGTAACCGTTTTCCTTCATTTCCTTAATGATAAGGCGGGCGCCGTTGGACACCATGAAATACTGCTGGTAAATACGCAGCAGGTTGCCTGCTTCGTCAGAGTCATCCGGGTATAAGAACAGAGTCAGGTTCTTTTCAATATCCTCTTTGTCAAAATCAATGCCCTTCTTTACCAGCTTTTCATCCACGGTCTCTAAGTCAAACAGATGCAGCTTGTTGACACCGTTTTCATATCCCAGCACATCAATGTCGTACATCCTGGATTTTACGGTATAATCGCCAAATTCCACATCAAAGGTCACATCCGTTTTGCGCAGCCAGGAATCCTTCTCAATCCAGTCGTTCTTCTTGGCATCCTGCAGCTTGTTGGTAAACACCTGCCTGAAAAGACCGAAGTGGTAATTTAAGCCGATACCGGCGCCGGGAAGTCCCAGTGTGGCAATGGAATCCATAAAGCAGGCAGCCAGACGTCCTAAGCCCCCATTACCCAAAGAAGGTTCCGGTTCCACTTCTTCCACCTCTGCCATGGATTTGCCGACGGACTCCACAATCTTTTTCACATCCGCGTAGATGCCCAGGTTGATCAGGTTGTTGGACAGAAGCTTTCCAATTAAAAATTCGGCAGAAATGTAGTAAACCTTTTTGTCGCCGGAAATAAGCGGTTTTTCCGCAATTTCATTCTTGGTTAAATCAAGTAAGCTGTAATACAGTTCCTTTTCGGTACAGCCGGCAAGGTCTTTGCCGTAAGACTTCTGTGTCAGTGCATTCCATTTTTCCTGTAAATCCATGAAAATATCCTCCGTTTTCCCTCATTTTATCTATGGCAGCTTCCTGCCGCGTATCAGATTCTATTCCTATTTCCGTATCAGATGCTTGGGTAAGCCGTTTTCGTAAATGGGGAACAGCTCTCCCATGATAAGTGGTCTTGCATATGCCAGATACTCCTCCGTGATGCTGCAGCCGTCCGCACCGATCCATTCCTTCGGCACATCCTTTTCGATGTTGGCAATGGCATGAATATCGGAAATATCCGTGCCGCAGCTATATTCTTCACCTTCCGGTCTGGTGAAAATGATCATCTTACCGCTAAGTCCCTGTTCGCATGCCGCAAATGCAGCTTCTCCCGCCATGAAGGCTTCGTTGATGTCGGTCAGGGATGCCATGTGGGAAGCGGCTCTCTGCAGGGTGGAAAGCTCCACCGCTCTTGCCTTGTAGCCCAGTCTGCTCTGGATAAGTCCCGCCAGATACACGCCGCAGCCGGAAAGCTGTTTGTGTCCGAACACATCCACTCTGTCATTGCCGTGGCTGTCGATTTCACAGATAAACCTGCCGTCTGCCAGATGAATACCTTCGGAAACCGCAATGACAATGGATTTCTTTTTTGCTGCCAGCTCTTTTACTTTTTCTAAGAAAGCATCAATGTCAAAGTCCACCTCCGGCAGATAAATGGCATCCACGCCCTCGCAGGAGCTGTCCTTTGCCAGTGCGGAAGCCGCTGTCAGCCAGCCGGCGTTTCTGCCCATGATTTCCGCTACTAAAATAGAGGTGCGGTAATCCCCGTAAACCGCATTGTCGCGGATGATTTCCTTTAAGGAAGTGGCAATATATTTTGCCGCGGAACCATAGCCGGGGCAATGGTCGGTAATGGGAAGGTCATTGTCAATGGTCTTGGGAACGCCGATAAAACGCTGCTTCCTGCCATGCATGGACGCATAATCGGAAAGCATTTTCACTGTATCCATGGAATCGTTTCCTCCTATATAAAAGAGGCACTCGATGTCATGCTGTTCCATTCTCTCAAATACTTTTTCGTAAATCTCTTCATTACCCGTAAGGGGCGGCATTTTGTAACGACAGGACCCCAAGAATGCGGCAGGCGTCCTTTTTAAAAGCTCAATGCCTTCATCGTCGGAAAGGTACTCATCCATATCCAGTATCTTGTCCTCCATGAATCCCTGTATACCGTAAATCATACCGTATACTTTTTTTACGCCTGCTGCCTTGGCTGCCTTGTAAACTCCCGCTGCCGATGAATTGATTACGGCTGTAGGTCCACCTGACTGCCCGATAATAATGTTTCCTGTCATTTCTCTTTTCCCTTCTTTTTTGCGGAATTTCTTCCATAAATAAGTATATACAGTAAAACGCCCGCTGCGCTGAGGCAAAGTCCCGCTTTTAATCCGGGTGCTTTATATACAAGACGTATCTCATGGATGTTTCTAACATCCTGCATGTCACCGTTATCCCCGGTGTCCCCGGTCAACGGTACCGCCATAAGCCCGTCCGCAAGCAGTGCGTAATCTGTCTTTTCTCCGTCAACCCATACCTGAAATCCCTGTTCTGCCGGAATACTGAAGCAGATGTAACCGTTTTCCTCTGCCGTAACACTGCCGCTTATGGTATCCGCAGTCCGGCTTTCCACGGTAAATTTCCGTGCGGAAAGAATGTCCATGACATCTTCAAAGACTTCCTTCTGCATACGGTACGGCCGTATCCAGATTTTTTCCCCGCCCTTCTTAAGGGCGGTGTCCTCGGAGAGGGCGGTGTCCTCTTTGAGGGCGGTGTCCTCGGAACGGACGGTAAAACTGTCCCCTTTCTCAAAATACCCCAACCGAAGCAGATATTCGTCACTGACCTTCTGTAACTCCCTTTCTTCTCCCTTGGAAGAAAGGAAAATCTTGCCCTCAGGCTCTGTGTAAATAAGGGCGTACAGATATCCGTCTTCCTGTACGTCAACCGTAAAGGAGTCTTCCTTCTGCTCCGTAATTTCCTTATCAACGACCTTAAACAGGGACTGCTCCACTCCCAGCTCTCTTACGAGGGCATTCTGAATGGCAAAGGCGCTGCTGTTGCTCTCTGTCAGAATGGTATTCCATCTGTCAAACTCCTTCTCCGTCAGGAAAAATCCCGGACCGAGCGAATAGTTCTGCCTATAGACGTAAAAATCCTCTGTTTCTCCTATCTTCGTATAAAGAAACGTGTCCGGCTCCTCCACATCCATCAGAAGATACCGCAATCCCAGAATACTTTCCGCAAAAGGCGTGGCGCCTTTATAGTGGTAAGTAACCTTGCTGCCGCCCATTCCCAGTTTATCATAAATCCACCGGATATGGCTGTTGGTGGTGGAGGAAAAAACGGACAGGGAGGAAAATCCCGACAGGGCGCCGTCGTTTTTCGTCATCTGGTCCAGATTGTCCATCCGGTAAAAGCTTTGTCCCGGGTCTGCCTCTTCTATCATGGCAACAATACTCTCGTATTCCTTCTGCCTGCCCAGGTAATAATTACGTCCGACAGGCTCCACACTGGTGTATGCCATGTTCAGTACCGCTTCGGTACAGACCAAGAGCAGTATAGCCCAGTTTGCAATCTTTTTCCAGCCTTTTTTCTGATAGAATATAGCAAAAACAATACTTAAAAGCAGATATCCGGCTAAAAATATCCATGCCGATGCCATGACTTCCACGGTCAATCCATCCGTTGTCACAAAAATGCCGCATGCCGCCAGCAGGACAAGCCCCGTCAGAATACCTGCAGCCGTCTGCCATCTGCCGTTTTCCTTCTGCTTAAGCACTGTCTCACAGCACATGGTAAGTATCACCAGAATATACAAAAAGGACTGTCTTGCCGGCAGGGAATTGGGATAATTAAATCCGTGCCAGATATAGTTCAGCAGATTGACCGAATAACTCAATAAGAATACAGTAAGCAGGATAATGTAACCGATTTTCTTTTTCGGGCTTATTTTTTTGTGCCAGATATACATTGGCACCAGAAGAAACACACATACCCCGCAGTAAATATTGGGCCAGTGATCCAGGCCTCTCTCCGGCTGCAGCATGGGCACATGCCTTGCTATCATGGAAAGGCCGTCAAAATAGACCTCGATTTTTTTGGGGAAAGAAAAGTCATGAAAGCCTGTGGTCTGCATGGCAAAGAAAAGCGGCACTAAAAGCACCCCCGCCATGGCTCCCGCCAAAAGTGAGCTTACGGTAAAATGAAGCACTGATTTGCATTTATCCTTAAATTTCAGACCGTTGGTGAAAAGCTCCATCAGAAAATAGAGTACTAAAAATACGCAGAGAATAATAGACAGGTAATAATTCGTAAAGATGCAGGCGGTAAGACTCAGAATATAACGCCGGCAGCGATGGCTCCGCACCAGTTCTTCCAGCCCCAAAATCACAATGGGAGCAAGCAGCAGACAATCCAGCCACATGTGGTTCCAGTTGTATGCCGCCACATAACCGGACATAGCGTAAAATATGGCAAAATAAGTGATGCGGATGTCCTTTGTGTCAAAATGCTTCGACAGATAATAGGACATGGTAAAACCGCACAGACCGATTTTTAAGACAATGAAATAGGTCATGTAATCCATCAGAAAGGCTTTGGGTACAAAATAGCAGAGCCAGTACACCGGGCTTGCCAGATAATACGCATAAACAGCGGTAAAATTGGTCCCCAGTCCGATACGGAAGGTATAAGCTAAGCTTTCCCCGCTGTGCAGCTTTTCCCAGAACTCCGTCAGAAAAGGCACATACTGGTGATACATATCGGAATACATGAAGCTGTTTTCCCCGAAAGGATAAATTCCACGGTATATAAAAATGCCCAGAAGCAGCAGAATGGGCAGACCAAGGGACAGGAAATACACGGTATTTTCTTTTTTCAGGATTTTCCTTTGTTTCATAATCCTCTTCCCCTTTCTGCATTTTGCCAGAAAAGCGCGTGAAAGACAATTTTTCTTTTCACGCGCTCTTTTTCATGCGGATAACAGGACTTGAACCTGCACCCTCTCGGAATAGAACCTAAATCTATCGTGTCTGCCAATTCCACCATATCCGCATATCAAACATACCTAATTAGTATACGCAGAGGACATAAGATTTGTCAATATCCAAATATTGCTCTTGCTTTTTTTTGCTTTCTGTCCCATAATAATGCTGTTTTACTTATAGATTAGAAATAATCTGCTTTACAAAATCTACAGAAAGGCAGGGACTCCCCATGAAAGACCTGACAACAGGTAAGCCCATTAAAATCATTTTATTATTTGCCATTCCCCTTTTTATCGGACAATTATTCCAGCTGTTTTACAGTCTGGCAGACACCCGCATTGTCGGCGCCATTCTGGGGGAAACCTCTCTGGCTGCCGTCGGCGCCACCACTACGTTAAGCGACTTTCTGATTGGCCTTCTGAACGGCTTTACCAACGGCTGCGCCATTATCATAGCCACCTACTTCGGCTCCGGTGACAGGGACAACATGAAAAAAGCCATCGGCGGAACCATTCTGTCCGGCATAGTGCTTTCCGTTCTTATCAGTGCCGGCTGCCTGCTATTCCTGCCCCGGATTTTAGGTGCCTTAAATGTAGCCGATTTTCTCATAGCAGAGTCCAAGGCTTACATCGGCATCGTACTGGCAGGTTTACTGGCTGCTACCCTCTACAATGTATGCGCCGCTATCCTGCGTGCTCTCGGCGATACCTTTACCCCGCTTCTGTTCTTAATTCTGGCAGCTGTACTGAATGTAGTGCTGGATTATACCTTAATTAAATACGGAAATATGGGTGTGGCAGGCGCCGCCCTGGCAACCGTCATAGCCCAGGCTGTTTCCGCCGTACTCTGTTTCTTCTATATGAAAGTCCGTTACCCGGAGCTTTCCCTCCGCCGTGAAGATTTCCGTTTTGACAAAATCATTTACAAAAAACTGATTGCCACCGGTTCTTCCATGGGCTTCATGGTTGCCTTCGTAAACTTAGGCACCCTTGCCTTGCAGATAACCATCAATACCTTCAATCAGGATATCATTGTGGCGCATACCGCCGCCCGTAAGGCTACCAACATTTTCATGCTGCCCTTCTCCGTACTGGGCACCACTCTGGCAACCTTCTGCGGTCAGAATTTAGGCGCCGGAAAATACAGCCGTATCAAGACCGGACTGCGTGACACCCTGCTTCTGACCTTTATCTGGTGTGCCGGTGTGGCTCTGGTCGCTTACACGCTTTCCGGGCCTCTTGTCCATATGATAACGGCTTCCGACAACGAGGTCATCCTTTCCACGGCATCCCTCTACCTGAAAGTAAACACTTCCTTCTATTTTGTCACCGCCATTATCTGTCTGTTCCGTAACAGCATGCAGGGCTTCGGTGACAATAAAACGCCCGTTTTCTCCAGCTCCTTGGAGTTAATCGGCAAAGTTGCCATCTCCTTCCTGCTTGCTCCCGCCATCGGTTACATGGGCATTATCGTGGCAGAACCTATTGTCTGGTTCATCATGGTAATCCCCTTAATCGTGAACATGGTGCGCAATCCGATCTTAAAGCAGCAGGACAAGGAAACCGCTTAAAGATGCCGTTACCCGTTTTTCGTAAATAAACTCCGCAGCAGACAACAAAAAAGAAACCCTTCAAAGGTCTCTTTTTTTCGTGAAGCACGGGGGATTCGAACCCCCGACAACTTGATTAAAAGTCAAGTGCTCTACCGACT
>ERZ1034844.887-NODE-887-length-15188-cov-4.843323_pt1 | contig 15188 bp, 23 predicted proteins | sample MGYA00520594_ERZ1034844 | MGnify/ENA primary metagenome ERZ1034844 (study PRJEB33766, sample SAMN09781733) | gut metagenome | biome: gut microbiome | host: Homo sapiens | place: Madagascar | study: EMG produced TPA metagenomics assembly of the PRJNA485056 data set... | reverse complement strand
TTGTCACTCGATAGCGCCCGTTCACAAGCTTCCCATCGTAGATAAACCACTCGCCAGAACGCCGCATTCCGCAATGTGTTTGGCTGTTTGAAAATAATATTCCGTCTAATTTGATTTTATCTCCTGCTTTAAAATATGGCGATTGCACCATCAGAACGAGCTCCAAGTAGCTGGGCCACAGATACCATCAGCAGTCAACCCATGTGCCTTCTGATATTCGATCAACTTTGCTTTTGTCCCGGCACCAAAAATTCCATCCACTGCGATGCTAAGATGCCGCTGCAATACAGTCACCGCATAAGAGACGCTATTAGTAGCATCCTTAGAACCCTGCTTGATAGTCGGCATGATATTTGACACACTGATATATTTCGTGCCAGACTTGCTAATCCAGCGACTTCGTGTAGTACGAACGTCAACATGAACAAAGCCACCGGTCGAGATAGTACGGCTGTAATATCCAATACCACCTCTCTTAGCGAAGTAGGGCAGGGAAGACAAATATAGCGCAATCCGAATCGGGTCAACACCTTTGATCCAAATATCTGCAGCGGTGCCTTTACAATGCTGGCTATGCGGGCTACCACCAACAGAAACGTTATAGGCAGGAGTACGATAGGCGGAATTGATATGTACAGCAGCGCCGAAGTGAGCGCGAACTTGCTCCAGAATCGAAACAAGCTCCGTATCAATCAACACTGTATCACTATGATCGGAACAGGCGAACTCATAGACGGAGAAGTTGCCAGACACTTTTTTATTCCAATCTTTTTTCATTGAGTATGTTTTGATAGCCATATGGCTCACCTCAATCTTTCTTCAGTTCACTTTTGATTTTGTTTTCCTGATTATCCAGTTCCTTAACAGCGGCTTCAATCATAGCCTCGATCATAGGAGTAACCTTGATACCAAGCATACCAAGGATCTCCTTTGCCTTTGCATTCTTATCGACCTTCTTGATCACACCGGACTCGGCCAGCTTCTCAGCAGCCATGACGCCAATCTGAACCATCTTATACAGACCAATCTTCTTTAGCCAAGGCAGACCGTATGCAATCAGATAAGAGCCACCAGCAGTAACGACAATCTTCACGAGAGTGGTAAGCAGTTCATTAAAAAGTTCCATCATAATAAACCTCCTGATAAAAATAAAAGACCTACTGAAAATCAATAGGTCGTAGTTGATATATTAAGTTTTATCCATTCTTTGAGTTGTTTTGACCGTCGATTAAATAGTTCTCAAGGGCAGCTTTTGCTTCTTTCATTGGCTCGATAGCATTTCCATCAATACCATGACTGAGCAGGGCAAGAAGAGCCTTCATAGTTACATTGCTTCCGTGTTCGCTTTTATTGATGCGTTGCTCCGCCTCGACAATTTTGCGTTCGTGAACTTCAATCGTAATGGTATTTTCTTTCTGATGCTCTTCTAACTGAACAATCTTTGACTGGAAAAGATCCAATCGATCCTTGTCAGCAGCCAGTTTCTTATCAATCGAATCGAACTTCTTGTCATGTTCTTGCAAATGTTCGTTCTGTTTGTTGTCTGGCTCCTTGATTTTGCTGACAAATTTTATAATGACGGCGATAGCAGCAGAGATAGCAGTAATACCGCCACAGATGCTTAAAATCATGGTCTACAGTTGATGCATGGTAAAGGTGTATACATGTGGTGCAGCATTCAATAAGACTGTACTCATACTGTTGCATCACCTCCGTTCTTGGCCTTCAGGGTTTCGTTGATGGCGGCAAGCTGTTCTGCAACCGCATTCAGTGCCACAACAATCTCCTTTCCGGTTTCATCGAGGATAAAGGGCTTTAGTATTTCCTGTGCCATAATTCCTCCTTTCAATTGACAATTTTCTAACAATATGATAAAATGAAATTGCACAATCTCGTCGAGCGTGCGTTACCTCATTTATATGGGAAGAGTCTCTTTGTCCACAGCGGGCAATAAAGGCTCTTTTCTTTTATTTACATATGGTTCTCCAGTGATAATGCGGCTTGTCCTCGTGAAACAACAAGTGTCTCAGCCAGTCATCAACATAGATGCACACAAGTGCAAGAAAGAACCACAGCACAGTGAATGGCAGACAAATTTGGCCCAGTAGATTAAACGGCAGGGAAGAGTAGTCCCATATATGCAGACCCATCATCAGATTTAGCGGAATACCTACGACCAATTCCATACCGGTTACAAATAGTGCCCCGACAACACCCTGTTTCCAAAGCGACATTTCCCAAGGAATATAATTATTCAGCCCACCGATCACGACAAAACAAATGCCGCCAACAACAGCCATAGTCCAATGAGAGTGCCCGCGCCACAGAATTTCAATGCAATAATAAAGCACCCCTCCTATTAAAAAGAGAAGTGCACATTTGATTAGTTCACGAAGTTTGTTGCTCATTCGGTCACATCCTTATCTGCGTGAAGATCCAGATATTCTGCCAGTACAGCATCATAACTGATTTCAATAGCGTCTACCTCTGCGCTGGTCGTACATGCCTTGATGTCAACCTCCAATTCCTGCTGATGAGAGACAAAGGGCTTCACATACGCACCAATCGCTAATGCCAATGCAGCCAGATCATCATAAGTCCACTCCACACATTCATCGCCGGTAGAATTCCATGTCAGTTTAAAAGTCTGCTCGGCGGCTGTAGAAATCTGATATAGGGCAAGGTTACTTGTAAGAAGAGCTTGCTTCTCGCTGGTGACGCTGTAATACTTGCCATCAGACCATTGAATTGGATGCAGAGACAGGAAAGTAGAGAGGATGTCCTTGCTCTCGTTGATGCGCAGCTCTTTATAGCGATTAAGACGCTGCGTCAATTCTGCTTCAGTGTATAGGACGTATTTCATCACATCGACTTCTTCGTCCCATGCATCTTTTGCTTCTACGCCTTCAACATCAATGACTTTTTCTACGTCTTTGCCACCATTCGGGTATTCAGCGATAGTCTCCTAGTGATACTGCTCTTTAATACCTTCAACTGCTTCATGGTGCACCGTTTCCTTGGCTGGCTCAAGATAACCTTTTTCAAGGTCGGGATTTTCGACAATATTACCTGATTCATCAATTGTTTTCATAATAATCCTCCTTCTCAATTAGCCGATACGCCGCCACATGTACACATAATACGCAGCGGGCTGGACGGTCGAGCTTTTGCCGTAGATGCTGTTTGACTTTGATGCATCAAAATTAACATCTCGCTGTCTGAAATTGTACTTTGTTCCTGTGATTTGTGCGCCTTGCATAGACTTATCTTCACTTTCCCATCCACTATATAAAGCGCCTTCTCTATAAACACCCCCCCATGACCAGATATTGTTGATTTTACCCGTAATATTGGGCAACCCGGCATTCACGGTTTTGCCTGCGCCGTTGGATTTGGAAACGCCCATCAACACACGTTCACTGGCAATGCTCTCCCAGCTTCCGCCGAATAAACTGGCTGGACTGGTGGAGCTTGTGGACATGTAAATAGCACCAACGGGATAGATATAATTAACGTCAATCTTTCCCTCAAATCTTGCGGCTTTAATGATACCTTCACGACAATCAATACCAACAGCCGTTTTCCCGGTATAGGTCTGGTTTGGGCAGTCTGTGGTAAAAGAAACGCCAAACTAAGAACGAATTACGAGGTTGTTCAGGGGCCCTCCGGAGCCGTTAGCCGCGTCTTGTTCGCCAATTAAGATAGAGCAGTTTCGTCCACCAGAGAAATTAAGCGCACCTGTCATCGTCCCGCCGCTCGTACTTAGTTTTTGTTCGCCGACAGCTTTTGCATCAGCAGGAATTCCTTCTTGAGTAAGTGTCGTGTCTGTGAGCGCCGAAGCATTCACATTCACTTCTCCATAAGCCATATCTTCACTCCTCTCCTAAAATTTTTGTCACCGCGTCGCGCAGTTTGGAAGGAACATCTTCAAGCGTTTTAATGCCCTTTCGAATCAAATCTACGTAAATCTCACCCATTGACAATCCCTCCTTCGTACAGCTCACAAAGTGCGAGCTGGATATTTGTAATCTGTTGTGCAAGTGTGTCATTTGAAGGAATGTTTGGAATATCAATCGTTTTTGGCTCTTCCACTATATGTCCTTCTGAGACAATATAGGCATATTCATTATCCTCAATTTCCCATAGCTGGTCTCCAACACTACAAGAAGCGTTATGTTGATTGACCGCTTCAGCCATCGCAGTGTAAGCATTGCATTCTTCTTGAGTAGTAACAGGTTTTAAAATACTATACCCAATTTCAATATTCATAATATGTATCCCTCCTTACTTCCAGCGGCCAATTGCGAGCCAGCTGGTTTCACCGCCTGTGCCGTTTATAGCTCCAATCGTAAACCCAACTTGAGTTTCCCATCCAACTTGGACAATCGGCCCGCCCATATTAGCGTTAGAACAAGTCAGCACTTTTGCGTTCTCGGCAAAAGGAAGAGGAAACGAAACATATTTTTCGGTTGAAGTTATGGCGTTTGCGGGGGCAGCTCTCCCCCAGCAAATCTGCGTGCCATCCCCAAAGCGGACGTAGTTGGAGCCGGATGCGACGACGCCGTTGTTTGCCGTCCCGTGCAAATCGAGCTTTTTCGCCAGCAGCTCATCCACCTTGCTCTTATCATAATAATTATGAAGATCACCTTCGTATACAGTTCCACCGCCATGAATCACATACCACTGTCCTTTAATTGCCGCCGTAGGAATATTCTTCGCGCGTATCCGAACTGCACCATCCATACTTTCGGTATTTGTAAACTGTGCTTGTGCAGCAAAATAAGCACTAGAAGGTGAGATATCGATCACAACAGCATCTTTCGAGCTTACACCGGATAGAGGAATGTCGATGTAATTCGGATAAGCAGACACGCCGTTTTCTGTTCCCCAGCCAGTAGTCGGAATCGTGATAGGTTGCACATCAATATTATCCGCCTTAGTATCAACAATATCTTTTAAAACCTTGCCTTGAGCCGCACTTAGGCCAGCATCGGTGTCCGTACTTGTCAATGTGTTTTGAACAGGTTTAATTTTAGATACTTTAGTTTTGTCTTCTACGGTATAGTCATTACTGGAGAGCCCAAGCCCTTCGATTTTGTCTACTTTTGTATCAAGCAAAGCTTTTATTGTATTCCAGAGGTGAATCACCCCAGTTTTGTCTAGCCAATTTTTCTTTGTATCACTCATTTAGTATAGTTACACCTCCTTACTTCCAGCGGCCAATTGCGAGCCAGCTGGTTTCACCGCCTGTGCCGTTTATAGCTCCAATCGTAAACCCAACTTGAGTTTCCCATCCAACTTGGACAATCGGCCCGCCCATATTAGCGTTAGAACAAGTCAGCACTTTTGCGTTCTCGGCAAAAGGAAGAGGAAACGAAACATATTTTTCGGTTGAAGTTATGGCGTTTGCGGGGGCAGCTCTCCCCCAGCAAATCTGCGTGCCATCCCCAAAGCGGACGTAGTTGGAGCCGGATGCGACGACGCCGTTGTTTGCCGTCCCGTGCAAATCGAGCTTTTTCGCCAGCAGCTCATCCACAGCAGCTTTGCTGTAGAAGAGCACGTTGCCGTCAGGGTCGAGGATGACATTCTTGTCCGCTTTTTCGTCCAGAGCATCACCGGTGGCCTTTGCATCGGCGGCGAAATTCTCTTTTGTTAGTGTCTTATCCACCGCAACAGAATCCAGCTTCAACTTGTCCAGCTCAGTGCGCATATTGATCAGCCCAGCATCAGCCGATTTTGCAATACTCAGCGCTTCAGAAATCCTTGTACCAGTCACCTTTGCATCGGCAGCACGTCCAGATACAGTCAGTGTCGCATCTACCATAACCTGCGGCGTAGGCAGAGGATTCCCGCTATCATCTACCATACCACCAGTAATGGCATCGATTTCGTCATTCGTCAGTGCGTTCAAGAGGTCGTTCTGGTTTGGAACGTCAATTGTAAGGCCGATAGTACCTTTTTTCTCCATAGTCGCTACACCAGTCACGGCCACACTAAGTTTTGCTTTTGCTTTGGTCAGAGATGACAATGTGATATCGGCAGACTGGCCAGAAGAGGCCACATCGACAGAAGCACTAAGATTTTCAACAGCAAGAGCACTATCAGCGTTTGTAATTGTGCCTTCGATTTTGTCTTTCATTCTTCGCATCTTATCATCTCCTTTATATCAATCGTCTGAATTTAAACGTTAATGAGTCCGTGCCGGTAGCGGCCACCTTACAAGAAATCTGAAGTTTAAGTGAGTTATTTCCGGCCGTGCGCAAAGTTCTAAGATAAATTGCATTGTTGTTATCTGCGTGTCCAGCATTATGCAAGAAGATTTCAGACGAGTTTCTATCGTTTGTGTTACTAGAATACCACGTCATAATTCCAGAATAGATTTCACTATATAAGTCTGTATAACTTGGATTAAACCCACTCACTTGAACAACATAAGTTCCTGTTTCAAGGTTATTTCCAGCAATACCAGTATCCTGCCAATCTGTAGTCATTTTGATTTGCTTTTGAATACTGACTATTTTGCTAAACCCGTCCATTTTAGTTTTATCATCAGAAGACATAAGGCCATTGGATGATGAGGTGGCAACGCCATAAGTGGTATCTGTAAACTTTGCATTAGCGGGGACAGAGGAGGAAATGGTATATCCGATCGCAACGGGCTTACCACCAGAGAAATAGACAGGTTGAGTATTAGAACCGGCGCTAGAGGATAGTTTTGTAGCTGTTTCAGCACTAGTTGCACTACCATTGAATTTTGTCGCTGTCACTTGAGCAGGAAAGAATGCGTTTTTATCCGCATCCCAATTGTAAAGATGATCTTTTTCCATCATAGAATTGGGTACACTCCATGCACTTGGACCATACATACGAACATCCATTACACAAACGGAACCTTTGCTGTCTGCTTTATTTTTAAAAGTAAAGCGATAGGCATATTGATTACTTGTTTGTGTTGAACCTCCTCCAAAAGTGCCTTGTGAGAATCTAATCTCATTTGGACCACTCCACCCAGAAATGGGAACATCTGTACGAACATCTGTAAAAATTTCTTTGGCACCAATAGTAGAACGTGAAATATTTACAGTTGCAGATGTCCCGGCAACGGACACCCAGAGATAAAGCATGTTTACAGACGCATATCTGTCAACAGGAGTAATCGTAATTCTAAGTTGGTCTTTTGTCGTGCACTCTTCCTTTTTCGTGTGTTTGCCGGTGTAAAATTGTGTGGCAGAACCCATCCGCATTGCAAATAATGATGCTTTTTGAGCGTCGGTTGCCCCATAATCTACCCACGTTACACCGCCATCGACAGAATACTCAACCTTAATGCCAGAAGCCGGTAAAAACGCAAGGCGGTTTGCACGTAAAACATCGATGTGGGCAGACTCAATAGGACCAGCATAACCAGCATAATTTACATTGCCGCCAATGATACTTGAAGTATTGTGCGTGTGGTCTGTGTTGCTTTTTCCGGCAAGTTTTGAATTCACTTCAGACTCAGTATAATACCTGCCATCATGAGTGTGTCCGCTCACAGCATAACTACCCTTTGGCTGATACGTCCCATCTGCCTTACCCTTGATATAATTCCACAAGGTAGAAAACTTCACACGACCAAAAGAATCTCCGCCACCTGTATCCTGTCGGATAAAATAAGTGTTGTCGGTAGGAGTGGCGGTCCAAGATGTAGTCAGCTTAGAAAACAAACCATTCGCTCCAGCTTCGTTATTGTTCACCTTGCTGTTCAGCTTGCCATCCATTTCGGACTCGGTATAGTATCTGTCGTCGTGAGTATGTGCTTCAACAGGGAATATTGTTGGCTTATTTTTCACGTTTCCCCACACAACACTATTTGCACTGTCTGCTGTTCCAGCAGTGGTTGCCCGCTTAACTGTTTTATCAGCATCTGCCGTATTATCAACGTTTCCAAGCCCGATATCTGTTTTTGTATGCGTATGATCTTTTGCGGCGAAAAAATCCTGAGCTTTTGATTTGATATAATTCTAAAGTTTACTTGCCGGGCGACGAGTGTACGTATCAGCCACACTATCCTGTGCGATATAATACATATCGTCTGTTGCGTTCGCACTTCCGACTGGCAATTTTGTAATCATATCATTTATGTTCCCATTGCCATTCAACAGCACCCAGTCGCCACCAACATAGGAATAAAGCTTATCAGGTCGCAGGTAGTAAATTTTATCAGACAAAGGAGCTAGTGGAAGCGAACTTACGATCTCCAAGTCTTTGCTTATTTGGATGCGTTTTGTGCCGATATCTCGATAAGTGCTTCCGGTATCAGTACATATGATCAGTTGGCCGTCAATAATAGGAGTTTTGTCCAGTTGAGATTGTACGACCTCACGTAATGATAATTTTGCCATACTCAACTCCTTTGCTTAATAAAATTCACTACACAGCGTAAATTGCTATGTAGTGAAACGAATCAATTAGCCATCAAGGGATTTCCATGTGATAGCGCCTTCCAGCACCTGTACACGGCCATCCATGGTGGTATTCAGGCCATCTGCATAAGTCTTTGCACTAGCCAGAGCGTTGTCAGCCTTCTTTGTTGCATCAGCAGCGGCAGTAGAAATCGCCTCAGCCTTAGCAGCAGCCAGCTCGTCCTGAGTGGGTTTTGCGTCCCATGCCTTGCGCTCGTCAGCAGTGATATGCTTTACAACGTCTTTAGCGTGTGCGTCCAACTGATCAGCGACACTCTTGATTTTCTCGTCAGCCTCAGCCTTGGTGTAAGCGTCCGGCACTGCAACATACAGGCCATCCTCCTCAATGGTAATACTGTTGTTGCCCTTAGTGGACACACGCACATTGACTGAGACCTTGTTATCGCTAGAAACAGAGACTTCAGCAGTGGAAGTTGCGACACCAACATAGATATCGATCAAAGCGCCAACAGGAATCTTCACAACCTCACCAGTGGTAATAGTCAGCTCGATCTCGCGGGTCTTGGAATTGTATGTACCAGTCTTCACAACCAGATCCTTACCCAGACTGATCACCAACTCATCTCCGCCAAACACAGGCAGCTTGATGGTGCGTGTTTCTGCATCATAGGTTGGATCATGGGTCAGGCCGCTCATCACGGTAGAAACGGGTGCGCCGTTCTTTGCCACATTCAGAGCGCCGGTAGCAGGGGAGTAAGTGACATCTGTAACAAACAGACCTTCCTTGCCCTCGGTTGCGGCGATCTTTGCATTCACATAGTCTGCCACAGCCTTAGTGGTGGGCAGATTGTCGTCGCTTGCATTCGCATTGGGAATCTCAGTCACAGTGGGACGATTCAGCTGTACGAACTCAGTGCCATTCCAGATATGGAAGGTGTAGTCGGTCATACGGATATACAGCAGACCCTGAATCTGACCGCTTGCAGGCAGAGCGCTCACCAGCTTACAGCTCTTGGTGTACTCATCAGTACCCTTGAAAAGCTGGCGCGTGTCTGTAATAAAATACAACGTATTGGCATCTTTGGTAGTCAGCTTATCATAGTTAGCCTTTGAACCATAGCTAAAATTTACATTTGCCATTTTTTTGCCTCTCTTTCTTAAAACTCTTGCCAAACAAAATTTGTTGGCTCAACGTAAAAAGGTTCGATAGAAAAAAGCCCCGTGGCTTCGCTTTGTTGAACGATCCACGGAGCATATTTACCATTTTCGTCTTTCACCATAACGGTTTGACCTGCATAAGTGTCTTCCGTCTCATTTAATTGCTTGTTTGCTTCAGTAACACTAGCAAAGCAACGGTTGCGCGGGCGAATCTTTTGAACAGATAAGTCATCGCGTATATACATGAACTCCGAGGAATCCTTTGTGATGATCATATCCCTGCCGTCCAACATTCCCAACGCAATCGCAGCTTCTACATCTTCGGCGTTACCATATCCAAGCTTGGAATATTTAGCCTGTGCCATCTTTGCCTCCTTATAAAAGAAGCGGATGGCTTAGAACGGAACCACCCGCAAACTACCGTCTTCAGTTTCGACGTTCTCCTGTGTAATCTTGACTGCATTGCCAATGGGCTTGCCGTTAGCCAACAGCTGCAGGGTATGATCGTCGTTATAACTCAGGTCATCAGCCTTACCGTCCAGAATAGCGTTGTTACGATCGCTCAGAGCCTTGATCTGTGCGTTCAGAATGAGGATACGCTGATCCAGAGCGCTCAAAGCTTCGTCAGGAATAATGTCACTCCAATTCTGAATCGGGATCACATGAATCACGCCGGGGCCAACCTTGCGCACGTGCTGAACAGTTGTGCCGTCCGGGTCCATTGTTGCGTCAACAAATGTCAACTGAATCTGAACATCGCCCGGCTCATTTGTCAGCTACGTATCGATTGGCAGTTTGTATTCCAGTTTGTTCTTGTACAGCTCTTCGGATTTGACCAGAATTTCCGTCTTATAGCGCTTACTGATTGGGAGCAAATACTCCATATAGACAGTAAAGTCACTCATATCAACGCCCTTGTAAGTGGGGTCGGCAAGAAAGTGAAGTGTATCCACCTGCTTACTGCGTTCCATAATGCGCTCATTAACAGAACAACTCAATGTATTGTCCTCATTGATCAAAAAGGTATACATATCACACCTCCTTCCTGATGATATACAGATACTCGTCCTTTGAGATTTTATGTCCGGCAAACAGATTATCCAGAAGCTTATCCTGAATCATCCCGCCATTGTACAGCCGATGCATACTCTCAACGAATTCGCTATATTTCCTCTCGTCACTCATAGCAGCCCTCCTTGAATCAAGCTCAAAGTGTAAGCATCAATAATAGCCTCAGGCGTTTTACCACCCAAGGCTTTCAGCTGCTCATATTCATACAGGTCGATTTCCTGTAGTTCCACAGTGTCATACTCAGGCTTAGGAATCAGATAGTACCCGTCCACATGCCAGATATGATTACCATCACTGCTGATAATTCCCTGTGCGTCATCTTCCGTACAATTGACCATAATGTCGTGTCGCGGCTGATACTTCACAAAACTCAGGTGGTCAAGAGCATCAATCACTCGACCTTTTTTAAGTACCTTGTAATACACTCTCAACACCTCCTTATACGCTGAACATCAAACGGATACACAGCTCACTTGTCACGCCGATAAATCCATATTGTTCGCCAGTTTCTTGAATAGACCAGAAATAACTTGCGTACTGGACATTTGGGCTTCGTGTCCAATATGCAGCGGGATTTCCGTTCTCATCATTGCAGATACGGCTCTCATTGTCTGTCATAAAGCTGATTGCGCTGCCTTCATAGATGTACGGTTCAATATTCATAGATGGGGACAGCTCAGACACAGACGGAATATAAAAATAGCTACCAGTTGTGACAACTTCGCTGCTCTTATCACCAATCGTACTGCCGACCTTGACCTCTTTGATAATCTGCTGCCATCCAATTGGAAGAGCATTCAGAATACGGCTATTAAGGAAAGTGCGGACAGTGGTATTCGCCCAGCCACCAGTGCTAGAAGAAGCGGTACTAAGGGCCATTTTCTGACCAAGCAAACCCTTCTGGATGAATGTAATAGAGCAACGCTTATTGGAATCATCATTCAGGTAATACTGCTTAAAACCACATGCTTCGAAGGTAAAGTCCTGATGAGTCCATGCAGCCAGTTTGCGACAAGCAGCGTCACCGAGGTCGGTGTACCAGAGTTTGCCCCAGTAAATCGTACCCTTGGCATAACGCTCGTAAGCACCGTCATCTGCCCGTGCACAACCAAAAACGAGGTTTGCATTGGTCTGCGTGATACGAGTGCGAACCAACTGAACATAGCTGATGTCGGAAGCTGTAGTGCTTGCCGAGTAAATGGAGATATTGTTGTCACCCTTGGTGTGGCGCAAAACGACCATATCACGAACGCCCATTGCAACGCCAGAAGCGGACTCGGTGCCCCACGATACCTTAGAACCATTGTTAACCCAGAAACGGAAGCCATTCATACCGTTGGTCTGGAAGCACTGTGCGATAGTAGAATTAGCAGGAGAATCAACATCGAAGCGATAATCCAATGCAATAACCCAACTACGGTCTTCACTGAGCAACTGAATACCGGTATCGACATAATTCTTGCCTGTGAAAATCTTTGGCTCATTGAATAGCACTTTCTCTTCGACATCGTTAAAGCTAAAATCGTTGCCCATCTGAATCGTGATGGCATCCTTATCGGAAACGACCGTCTGCTCAACACCAACTTTGTTCATAGCGTAAATTTCAACAGGGCGCAGATCACCAAGTGTTTTGCCGTTGAAATAACCACTGACATATTCACACACGTCATAAACCGCATTGATATCCTTGTCGCCATTGACATAGCCGCCCTTATCCCAACCGCTGAACAAATAATACTTATAAGCACTTTCCTCAGTGGTATAGGTCGGAATTTCGCCATCATACAAAACCATAGAGCCATATGGTGCGGTGGACTGCTGCACGATCGCGCCACGATTCATATAGCGGACGGTGTATTCACGCACGGACTCATTATACACAGCAGTGACAGTCTGGTTGCCAAAAACAGGAATAAACTCAGTATCCCAGCCGCTAAATGTAAACACCGTACTGATGGTACTTGGGAAGGTGGGTGTCGGGATCGGATTGTCAAGACGAGTCACGGGGTCAACAGCACGTTCTCCCTTATCGACATACTGGATATCCAGAACAGTGCCATCCTTATTCACGAAAGTCTACGCATACTGGTTGATCATTGTGTTATAAGTGATCTCCAAGTCAGGCCAGCGCTCTGTGTACAGCAGTTTTTCGCGTTCACGGATAATAGGCACATGCACTTTGCCTTCTACAACAGAATTGTCAGTGTTATAGCCATTCTCATCCAAGCCGCTCATTGCATAGAGCCGATTCAGTAGGGAAGTGTCAGCCAGATCCCAATCAATACCGGTAATACGCACACGGTTCAGGTTGGTGCACTTGCCCAACATATCTTTTAAATCGATGGTTGCACACTTCTCAACAGTCAGTGTTGTGATGTTGGTGTAATCCTCAATCGTCAGGTCAGTCAGATAGTTCAGGTTCTTTGCGGTCAAGCTGGCGATTGCAGGTAGGTGGGCGATTTTGATCTTGCCGCCACTTGCAAAGGAGACACCGGTAACACCAGAGCCGTCAGCATAAAACTCGGTCAGGCTAGTGCATCCATTCAGACCAATAGATTTCTTCAGGTTTGGCACGTTCTGTAGGTTCAAATGTTCCAGCAGAGTGTTATTACCAACAGCGAAATCGGTCATGTTCGTATTCTTATAGCCACTCACACTGGAACCAACTTTCAGCTCTGTCAGCTTAATACCGTGGCTGAAGTCAACATAGCCGGGATAGAAACCAGAGATATCGCCAATGCTCTGAATGATAGAAGCGTTATAGATATAAACTTCAGTATCGTTCATTGCGGTGACGGGGCATTCAATCGTATAAGTCTGCCCGCGCTTGCCACGCATCTTCACAGGGTTAGAGCCGTACAGAACAGAGACATAGGTATCAGCGTAGGGTGTGATATGGAATGTGCCGTCCGGTTTCACGCCAGTCTAGTTTGTGGGAGTATAACCACGAATGGTCATATCATCACTGGTTGCGGCAGAACCGGAATATTTAGATGCCATGTACTTTTCCTGATAACGCTGGAACTGCCGACGCTGATGCCGCTTGTTGCCATGCATCATGGGCAGATAGCTGGTGGTATTGATGGTGGGATCTTCGTAGGTGCGGAAATATTTGCGCCGCATATCCATGATCCAAAGCTTTTCGGGCTTCACATCCTGATAGTCCTCGAACTTTTTCAAGATACGAGTCGCACTCCATGCCAGCGCATTTTCACGGTTGCGGAACATCGCTGCCATCTCATCGGGGAACAAGTCGCGCAGCTTGCACCACAGTTTGGAGTCAGCAGCGTTAAACACATTCTTTGTACCGATGGTATCAGTGTCCTCGTAGCCATAAGTCAGAGTCAGACCACCTTCATTATCATTGCCCATGGCGGTATCGTTATCGTAGTCAAAGCAGAAATCCCAGTGAACCAGATCGCTGGTGTGCGGGAACACGTTCTTTGCACGGTTATCAACCATGGTGTGACGCTCAGTAAACAGATAATGGAAAATAGCAGAATCCAAATCGAAGTGATCCTTGAAATGAGCCTTGAATTCTTCGTCATCCGCGTTCACCACCCAGTTCTGAGCTGTGATCCACGCCTGTTTACCGGCCTCAATTTCTTCCTCAGTGCAGGCAGGGTTGTTGTAACGGAACTCAAAGGAATGGTTGCCGTCCCAAGTTTCCTGTGAGAAATCGCCACTCAAGAAGCGAGTCTGCTCATCAACGTTGTTGTCGATCTCAACAATAAATTCTTTGTGATTCTCAGGGTCCATACCCATCGTATCTTTATTCTTTTTGGAGTTGCCAATGTCGCCGCAGGCATAGAAGTGCCACTGACCATCGTTAAATACGGTCGCATTGGTGGTGTCAGTCTCCTGAAGGAATACGACACATGGATAGAACTCCATGGTATCACGTACTTTGGGATTATCTTTCTTAGCCTGACGCACATAGGGGTTAAACTCATTAAACTCGTCTGCCAGCAGAGAGTTGTTCGCGTTTTCAGAAGAAGCAACATTGACTTTGATATTAAAATACTTCTCAGGAACGCTGTTTTCGGTCAGTGCATAAGTGTCACCGGTAGTGCTGTCACCAAATGTAAAGCCGCCCTTGCAGTTAATGTCAATGTTTCGTGCAGATGCACCATAGTGGTCGGAGCTTGTGCCTTGCCCCTTGTGAGAGCCGGTAGCAGTCCAGTTATCCTCCTTAGCACGACCATTCTTATAGATCTGCTGGATCGTAGTGTTGGCGACCTCGTTTTTCTTGCCGGTTGTAAAAGTAGGTGCTGAGATCTTGATGATACGCAGATCGGGACACTTCTCTGCCAGCAAGTCAGGAGTCAGTTCGCCGCTCGCATCCGTAATGTCGTTACGCATATAGCGAGAGACCATCTCTTCGGCGTTCTTCGCATCGGCAATAAAGTTGTCCAAAATCTCGTCATCCGTCAGGTTCATGCCGTAGCTCTTCATGCGGTACACGATAACATCGCAATCGTCAGAGCCAATGGTAATGCCAACGGGAGCGGCCTGAGTAAAGCTGTCGCTGGTGTCATACAGTTCAACACGGCA
>ERZ1034844.884-NODE-884-length-15235-cov-7.694401_pt1 | contig 15235 bp, 5 predicted proteins | sample MGYA00520594_ERZ1034844 | MGnify/ENA primary metagenome ERZ1034844 (study PRJEB33766, sample SAMN09781733) | gut metagenome | biome: gut microbiome | host: Homo sapiens | place: Madagascar | study: EMG produced TPA metagenomics assembly of the PRJNA485056 data set... | reverse complement strand
AGGGAGCAAGAGATTTCCTTGTTCCCAGCCGTATTCACAACGGTTCCTTCTATGCACTTCCGCAGTCGCCTCAGCTTTACAAGCAGCTTTCAATGGTTGCAGGCTTTGACAGATATATGCAGATTGCACGTTGCTTCCGTGACGAAGATCTTCGTGCCGACCGTCAGCCCGAATTTACACAGATCGACCTTGAGATGTCATTCGTTGACATGGAGGACGTTCTCAATATCGGCGAGGGATACATGAAGCGAGTTTTCAAAGAGGCTCTCGGCGTTGATATTCAGCTTCCGCTTCCGAGAATTACATACAAAGAGGCTATGGAGCGTTTCGGTTCCGATAAGCCCGACACACGTTACGGTATGGAGCTCTACGACCTCAGCGATATCGTTAAGGACTGCGGCTTCGGAGTGTTCTCCAATACAGTCAAGGACGGCGGCTCTGTACGAGGCATTACAGCAAAAAATGCCTTCAAGTCGCTTTCAAGAAAAGAGATAGACAAGCTCACCGATTCGGTCAAGGGCAACGGCGCAAAGGGTCTTGCATGGGCAAGAATTGCCGAGGACGGAACGGTTTCCTCATCATTTGCAAAGTTTATCACCGAGGACGAGCTCAAGGCTATTCTTGATAAGGCCGGCGCAGAAGCAGGCGACGTTGTTCTCATCATCGGCGACGTTAAGAATTCAATTGTTTTCAACGCTCTCGGTGCACTCCGTCAGGAGGTTGCAAAGAGACTTGACATCATTCCGGAGGGTCAGTACAATCTTCTTTGGATCACGGAGTTCCCGTTCTTCGATTGGGACGAGGACAGCAAGACTTGGGTTGCAATGCACCATCCGTTTACCGCTCCTATGGACGAATGTCTTGAATACCTTGAAACCGATAAGGCAAAGGTAAGAGCAAAAGCATATGACCTTGTGCTCAACGGAATCGAGCTTTCATCCGGTTCAATCAGAATCACGAATCCCGAGCTTCAGAGCAGAATTTTCACCCTTCTCAACCTTACTCAGGAGGAGGCTTATGCAAAATTTGGTTATCTGCTTGACGCATTCAGATACGGAGCACCGCCGCACGGCGGAATGGGCATCGGTCTTGACCGTCTTGTTATGCAGATGCTCGGCTGTGACAGTTTGAGAGATGTCGTCGCATACCCGAAGGTTCAGAATGCAAGCGAGCCGATGACAGGCTGCCCGGCAGAGGTTGACGACCTTCAGCTTGACGAACTCGGAATTAAACTTAAGACAGAATGATTTTCACCCCGCTCTTCAACAGGAGAGTGGGGCTTCTGTATATTTTAACGCTACCGTGTTTTCATCACACTTTGTATCCCGTCATTTCGCTACATCTAGTTATACCGAATAATAAAATATTTTTGTCTCCACTTGAGCTTGAAATCAAGAGGAAACTTAATCTTTAAGCCTTATCTCGAAATAAACTCTATGGAGAACTTACTCAAACAGACTTAAATTATCCGACCGCTCTTTGGCACAGGACACTCGCAATTGACAAGGATTGTGTCCTCGCCGATAACGTCGATGCTCTCCCACGGGATCACAAAATCCTCACTCTTTCCGAAAAGTCCCATTACCTTACCCTTTCCGTAAATTATAATCGAAACAAGGCGTCCCGTATTAATATCCAGCTCGACATCATCGACATTTCCTATTCTCGTACCGTTCAATTTACAGATTACTTCCTTATTTCTCAGTTCGGCAATAGAACAACCCATACAAAAATCCGCCTTTCTTTTCGGTAATTTTTCACAACGCCATTTTGTTGTAAAAATTTTTATTTTATGGTAAAATGATATCTGTAAAATATTATTCAGAAAGGTGATATAATATGAAAAAAGTAATATCATTGATTCTTTCTGTCGTTATGGTTTTCACCGTTTTCAGCGTTGCCCTTTCAAGCAGTGCTTTTGCGGCGGACACAGCGACAAATGAAACCATTGCTGTTACAAGCATTGATGTGAGCGGCATTAAAATTCCGTCATCATGGGACGAGCTTGGAAATATGCTTCTCAAATCTCTCTACAAGGTTGCAGATCAGATAATTGACGCCCTTGTCAAGGGAATCAACAAAAATATTCCCTCGGTAAAATTTGAGCAGAAAGAAAACTTTACAAATGATATGTTCTTTGAGGGTATGAAAGATTACCTCAGCACCCCTGCTGCTAATGCAGTTTGGAGTCTCGGCTACGGCAGTGCTTCTCTCCAGACCGGCGACGAGCTCGACGGCAAGCATTATGTTGGCGGAAGTCTTTCTTTCCCGAAGTCAAAGGCTGCAACCGCTATCTATGACGATCAGCGTGTCCGTGTTATAGCAATCAACGACGGCAGCGGCAGAGGAACTCTTGTATTCGCTGTTATTGACGGATTCGGTATGTCAAGCAGTGATGTTCGCGGCATTCGTAAAGAGCTTGCTGATTTTGCAAAAGCAAACAACATTGTCGGCATCAACATTTCTGTTCTTCATCAGCATAGCTGTGTTGATACATTCGGAATGAACGGCGACCTTGTTAAGATGATTTTTGCAAACCCTGCACTTAACAAGATCAACAACACGTTCGGAACGAATTATAAACTCCTCAACGGTCAAAATGAGAGCTTTATGAAGCATCTCTATGAAGTTACGGTTGCTTCTGTAAAAGAGGCTGTAAATTCAATGACAACCGGTAAGATGTACTATTCCGAGATTGAGTCGGGTGAATTTATCCGTGATAAACGTGAGCCTAAGGTTTACGACACAAAGGTACATCGCTTCCGCTTTGTTCCCGATAACGGGACAAAGGAAACCTGGCTTTGCAATATGGCTATTCACGCTGTCGGCAACGGCGCAGGCAGAACGGAAATTACGGGCGACTATCCATATTACATTGAGCAGGAAGTCAACAAGGCAGGTGCAAACTTCATTCAGATTCAGGGCGCTGAGCTTGCGATCTCCTCACAGTATGACGGACTTGATATTCCCGAGGGAACATCAAGAATTGATTCTCTCAAGATTTACGGAACAGCGCTCGGCAAGCATATTGTTGAATCGACCGCAGCAGAGTCCGAGGTTGCTCCCCTCCTCAATTACAGAATGAGGGAGTACTATGTTCCCGTTACAAACCAGATTCTTGCATTTGCAGGAAAGCTCGGAGCACTTACAAACACAGTTGTTGCGACAGACGATGACAACAATGTGCTTGAGGTTGCAACCGAACTCGGATATCTTGAAATCGGCACAAAACTTGCAGTTGCAATTATCCCCGGTGAGCTCGAGCCTGCAATCGCTTACGGCGGTTACCTTGACGCAGATCACTCCTGGACAGGTACTGATTTCAATTATCCGTCACTTCAGGACATCGTCGGAACAAACAAGGAGCTCCTTGTTTTCGGTCTTATGAACGATCAGATCGGCTACATCCTCGAGGACAATGATTACAGCAGTATCCTCTCCGGTGTTAACGAGGAAATCGTTGCAACAGGTAATGTTGCCGGATCAACAACGATTAATGAGTTTCAGAGCCTTATGGATTCAATCAACAAATAATTGAATATTCAGATAAAGAACCGAGCTTGTTTACAGGCTCGGTTCTTCTTATTCTCATCTCTTTGGTGCACACTTTAAATGGAGACACCAAAAAGTCCAAGGTTAGCGATTATTAGACCTTCTCGGCACGATGAGGGCATCGTGCCCTTTGAATTTGTTTCTTTGTCAAATGCCCGTTAAATAAAGTGTCACTATAAAAAAACATCCGCCGAATTTCTTCGGCGGATGAGTTTTTTATTATCTTATTTTTCAAGATTTGCTTTGAGGTTGTTAAGCTGATCTCTGAGCTCCTGCGGGAGTTTGTCGCCAAACTTCTTGTAGTGCTCCTCGATCTCGGCAGCCTCTTTTGTCCATGTATCCTTATCAACATCAAGGATTGACTTAAGAGTGTCAATATCCATATCAAGGTCTGTGAGGTCAATATCCTCCGGCTTCGGAACGTAACCGATAGCAGTCTCGGTAGCATCTGCCTTGCCCTCGCAACGGTCGATGATCCAGTTAAGAACACGCATATTGTCACCGAATCCCGGCCAAATGAAGTTGCCCTCATCGTCGGTACGGAACCAGTTAACGTTGAAAATCTTCGGAGCCTTATCGCCGAGCTTCTTACCCATATCAAGCCAATGCTGGAAATAGTCAGCCATATGATATCCGCAGAACGGGAGCATAGCCATCGGATCACGACGAACAACGCCTACTGCACCTGCTGCGGCTGCTGTTGTCTCGGAAGCCATTGCAGAACCGATGAATACACCGTTCTCCCAGCTCTTTGACTGGTAAACCAGCGGAGCGCACTTTGCACGACGTCCGCCAAAGATAATTGCTGAAATCGGCACTCCCTCGCCCTTGTCAAACTCAGGAGAAATGCACGGACAGTTAACTGCCGGAGCTGTAAATCTTGAGTTCGGATGAGCGGCATATGTGCTCTTGTCAGCCTTATTGAACTTGGAAGCATCCCACTTATTACCCTTCCAGTCAATTGCATTTGTCGGGAGATCCTTATTAAGACCCTCCCACCAAACTGTGTTATCATCAAGATTGAGTGCAACGTTTGTGAAGATTGTATTCTTCTTTGTTGACTCAAGAGCATTGAAGTTTGACTTTGCATTTGTGCCCGGAGCAACTCCGAAGAAGCCGTTCTCGGGGTTGATCGCATAAAGACGTCCGTCTGCACCGATTCTCATCCAAGAGATATCGTCGCCGACTGTCCAGATCTTGTAGCCCTTTTCCTTAAGATATTTCGGCGGGATAAGCATAGCAAGGTTTGTCTTACCGCAAGCTGACGGGAATGCGGCTGCAACATACTTAACTTCGCCCTTAGGATTCTGGAGACCGAGGATAAGCATATGCTCAGCCATCCAGCCCTCTTTCCAGCCCTGATATGAAGCGATTCTCAAAGCGAAGCACTTCTTACCGAGGAGAACGTTTCCGCCGTAAGCAGAGTTAACGGAGATAATAGCGTTGTCCTCCGGGAACTGGCAAATGTATCTCTTCTCAGGATCAACATCGCATTTTGCGTGGAAACCGCGAACCCAGTCATTGCTGTCGCCGAGAACGTCAAGAACCTTCTTGCCGACACGGGTCATAATAGCCATATTAAGAACAACATAGATAGAGTCGGTAAGCTCAATACCGATCTTTGCAAGAGGAGAACCGATCGGGCCCATTGAGAACGGGATAACATACATTGTTCTGCCCTTATAAGAATCTCTTGCGATATCGTAAAGTCTCTTATACATCTCGTCCGGATCGCACCAGTTGTTTGTCGGACCGGCATTCTCCTGCTTCTTTGAACAGATAAATGTTCTGTCCTCAACACGAGCAACGTCATTCGGCTTTGTTCTGTGAAGATAGCATCCGGGGAGCTTCTCCTCGTTGAGCTTAATCATTTCACCTGTCTCAACTGCCTCTTTACGGAGACCGTCGAGCTGCTCCTCTGAGCCGTCAATCCATACGATTGCGTCAGGCTTAACAAGATCAACTTTTTCATTGATCCAGTCAAGGACGGACTTGTTAGTCGTTAATTCCATTGATATTCATTCCTTTCGTAAAAATCAATTTTTTACGTTTATATTATATCCTTTTTTCGGGCAATTTTCAACATACAAAACGCACATTATAGCGTGTATTTATTCCTTTTTTTGTAGAATTTTACAAAAGTTGCAAAAAGACTTTGTTAAAAAAGCAACGAAGTTTTGAACAAACGGAAGTTCTGTAAAACAAAAAAACGAGGGTGCAGGAAAACCTGCACCCTCTGAGAGATTTAAGCAATCTCTGACTTATTTAGCAACGTATGTGAACGAGCCTGCATCATGCCACTCGTTGTTATACTTAACCTGTACCTTAATAGCGTTGTCGCCTGTAAGGAAACAGCTTGCCTGTGCGTTGTAAACCTTCTGGCCGTTAACAACAGTGTAAGCCTTTGTGGTAAGAGTACCGCCGTTGTACATTACTGTACGAACGCCCTGGATATCCATACCTGTTACAACCTGAACACCTACACGGCTTCTTTCGCCTGATGTAGCAGCAGGAGTAATGCTGTAAACTGTTGTGTCAGCTGTCGGAGCAAGACGGTTTACTGTGAACTTATAAGCAACATCCTTAGACTCCCAGTTAGCGAACTTAGCGATAACCTTTGTCTCAGAACCTGTTGTGAGCTTTGCAAGTACAGTCCATACTTCGTATGCTGCCGATGCATCTCTCTCGTCCTCAACGATTGAACCGTCAGCTCTGTAGCTTACGATTGAAACAGCGTTGCTGTGTCTTGTAATTGTTCTTGTGTTGCCGTATGCATCAATGAACTGAATCTTAGCAGCATAGTCGTCGTCAACACGATTTACCTTTACTGCATAAGTATTGTAGTCGGATGATGTCGGAGTCCAATCAACAGAAACGATTGCGCCCTTAACCTCTGCCGGCTTAAGAACAAGAGCAGAGATAGCTGCGTTGAGCTCGTTAGCTGCCTTTGTAATTGTAGCCTGTGAAGAGATCTTGAGATCACGTGCAACTGCCTCAGCTGCTGCGAGCTTAGCTGTCATTGCGCTATAAGAAGCCTCTGTGTAATCATCAGCGTTCTTTGTCTTTGCAAGAGCAATAGCTGCATCAAGTGCTGTGTAGTCTGCATCCTTCTCTGTGAGCGGCATTGCGCCCTTGATCTTTGCTGCTGCTGCGTCAACTGTTGCCTGATCGTCAACTGTGAGGTCTCTTGAAAGAGCCTTACCTTCTGCAAGAGCATCCTTGAGAACCTTTACAGAATCATCTGTGTAGTTGCCTGTTCCCTTAGCGATAAGAGCCTCTGCCTTAGCGATAGCTGCATCAAGCTCTGTGTAGTCAGCCTTCTCAACTATCGGCTTCTGTACAAGGAGAGATGCCCATGCGAGAACACTCTTCTCCTGATTTCTTGCTGCGAGGTACTGGCTTGTTGCCTCACCCTCGTGCTTAACAGGATCCTGAATGTAATCCCACTTAATGCCTGCGAAGAGAGCGTCAACAGCTGCAAGTGAATCATCTGTGTAGAGACCACGGTCAATTGCTTCGTACTCAGCCTTAGCTGCATTGATCTTAGTGTAATCCCAAGCAAGATACTCAGGGGCACTTGTAAGAGCTGTGATTTCAGCTGTCTTAGCATCTACTGTTGCCTGATCCTTAGCCTTGAGAGCGCGGAACTCAGTTGTCTTTGCAGAAGCGATAAGATCATTAGCTGAAGTCTTATATGCCTCGGTGTAGAACTTAGCATATGTTGTGAGGTTAGAATTGAGCTTCTGGATAGCTGTATCGAGATCTGTGAACGAAGCTGCTGCCTCAACGAGAGCGCCGATAGCTGCATTAAGCTCTGTTGCATAAGCGTCAAGCTCTGCCTGCTGATCAACAGTGAAGCGCTTGCCGTATGCTTCCTTAGCTGCATCGTACTTTGTCTTTGCAGCTGCCCATGAAACTGCTGTGTAGTGAGATTCTGTGAGAGCCTCAAACTTCTCGAGAGCTGCCTGAACCTTTGAATAATCAGCGCCTGCCGGAACAAGAGCCTTGATAGCGTCGTTAAGCGCTGTTGTCATAGCGTCAACGGCTGCCTGATTGTCCTTCTTAGTAAGACCTGCTGTCTCATAAAGAGCCTTAGCATCTTCATACTTAGCCATCATAGCCTTATAAGAATCTGATGTGTAACGACCCTGGTCAATAGCTCTTGCCTTATCCATAGCCGTCTTAAGAGCTGCTGTGTCAGCCGGGATGAGTGCGAGCTTAGAAACAGCATCCTCAATTGCGGAAGCCATTGCGTCAACCTCGCCCTGCTTATCCTTAGTCTTACCACGAACGACAGCGTTCTTAGCAGCGATAACTGCCTCTGCTGTTTCTGTTGTGTAGTAAGCTGCAAGATCTGCATCTGTCGGGATCTTAGCGAGAGCTGCATCAACTGCAGTGTAATCAGCGCCTACAAGCTCAAGAGCTGCCTTAGCAGCAACGAGATCCTCAACCATCTTTGTGATCTGAGACTGCTGGTCTTCCTTGAGATTGCCTGCAGCTACCATTGCCTGAGCGTTGGTAAGAACTGTCTCATATGCAGACCAAGAATCTGCTGTGTAATAATCCTTTGTATAGGTTGTGCCCTTATTGATCTCTGCGATAAGCTCTGAGTAATCAGCTGCGCCGAGAGTCTTAAGGCCATCCTTAGCTGTCTTAAGGTTATTGTAAGCTGTGTCGATTGTAGCCTGATCCTTAGCCTTAAGGTTTCTTGCTACACCCTTAGCTGCTGTAAGAGCAGAAGCGAACGGAGTCCAGGAAGCTGAAGTGTAATCAGCCTGATTGAGAGCGTCACACTCTGTTACAAGAGCATCAAGAGCTGTGTAATCAGCGTCAGCCTCTTTAAGTCCTGTAACTGCCGTGTTAAGAGCAGAAGCGGCATTATTAATTATAGGCTGATCAGCAATTGTGAGGTTTCTCGATACTGCTTTTGCAGCTGCGAGAGCTGTTGTCATTGCCGACCAAGAATCTGCTGTGTACCAGCTTGCAGACTGCTCATCAACGATCTTCTGAGCTGCCTTGATTGCTGCGTCAAGTGCTGTGTAATCTGCGCCCTGAGCCTTAGGAGTAAGTTTGCCCATTGCAGTTGTAAGATCCGTTGCTGCCTTATCAATCTCAGCCTGATGTGTGATATCAAGACCTGCAGCGACATTCTGAGCTGCATTATAAGCGATCTGGAATGCTGTCCAGTTAGCATCCTGCTCATAGTTGTCAGCATTGATAGCTGCTGCCGCAGTCTTAGCTTTTTCAAGAGCTGTGTAATCAGCATCCTTGATTGTGAGCTTTGCATAACCTGCTACAAGAGCTGCAAGAGCTGCATCTACCGTAGGCTGGTCTGCTGTCTTAGCATCAAGGATTGTCTTAGCGTCAGCAAGAGCTGCTACGAAGTCCTCGGTATTGTTGTAGTTAGCTACAACAGTATCCTTAACCTCGTCATACTTTGCCTGGAGCTTTGAATAGTCAACCTCAGTTGAACCGCCCTTAACCTTAAGAGTAAGGTTCATACCGGAAAGATCAAAGTACTGATCTTCGTTGAAGTAAATGTTTGCAGGATTGTTAAGAACGCCTGATGAAGCATTGCCATCGGGACACTCAGAAACATATGTGTTACCTGCGATGTTTGCGGCTCTTCTGATGCCGCCTTCCGGCATAAAGAACTTATACTCTGTACCCGGTGCAGCATCTTCCGGAATCATTACGGGGAATGAAAGAATAGGAAGATTATCTTCACCAACTATTACAGTTTCCTCTCCCTTGAAGTTCGGGAAAGTACAAGCACGAATAAAGCCATAGCCGCAAGTCGGAATATCTTTTTCGGTAAATTCTTTACCGAAATAATATGATCCGTCGTCATTAAGAACTGCGTTAAACGCTTTAGTTGCGAGTTCATCTGTAACAAGCGAAGAAACCATTCTTGTTGAGTTATCATCGCCTATACGATATGAGCACCACTCACTTTTATCATTCCAGCGGATCATCTTGTCTGTTTTAGACGAAACAGCAGTATTGCTCAATGTGTAGTTGTTACGCTGTTTTCTAAAAATTTCACCAGCATCAAGAAGTCCCGAGGAGTAATAAATATCCTGTGAAACATAGCCTGTATAATAGTTTGCCTTAACATAAAGGTACATCATTACAAGCTGACCCGGTTCAACTTCCATTGTACCGGAAACTTCACCACCTACCTTGGGCTCTGCGTACTTCGTGTTAGTAGTCCATGTACCACCTGAGGTGATGGGGGCGGCAGTAAGAGAATATACTACCTGATGGGTTGCTGTGTCCTTATTTCCGTTAGCGGAAGCGGCAACAGCAAATGTACCAAGCACCATAGCGATTGCAAGCAATACGCTAAGCACTTTTTTCGCAATTTTCATGCAATTATTCCTCCCAAAAAATTTTCCTTTTTATAAAGGGATTAGTAGGGTTTGACCTGATCCAAACTGTCTGCAAGAGATACAACAGCAAGAATCTTACCGCTGTCAATATTATCAACAACACCGTCACCGGTTATATCCGCCGCGAAAATCACTGCCGGATCATCAAATGAACTTGCCAAAGAAACATAAGCCAATGCGTTTCCTGCATCAATGTTGTCAATAACCGAATCTCCGTTAACATCGCCAAAGATAACCGCATAATATGTTTTTACAACGGTCTCATCGACAACAACATCAATCCTTGTGCCTGTGCCGACACCAAATTCAGTCTGCGTTATCTTTAGAGATCCACCACCGGAGGCTGCAACTTTCTTTCTGATATCAGCAGAAGTCAACATTCCAGTGTTGAAGCCGTAAACAAACATATTCGTCTTATCTATGACTGCATTTGAATCATAGGCCGCATTCGGTACAAGATCTGCAGTCTCACCAACAACATTTACAGAAGCAGAAACAAAGTTCATTGTAAGATTTGCCGGGTTGATCTGATAGATCGTGGTTGCATCTGTCGGAGTCTGGATTGCCTGATAATAGAATCCTGTATACTCCGGGGGGATCAAGAATGTACCGGTCTTGCCCGCAGCAGATGTCTTTGCCTTAACGTTGAATGTGAAACTCTCCTCACCGGCGGGAAGATTCAAACAACCGAGAGCTGAATTGGAAACCATAGCTGTCCACTGGACAAGGATACAACTATATGCTCCTGCATCATATCCCTCGGGGATAAACTTACCGTCGTTGGCAGAGTTTGCCACCAGATTTCCCTGAGCCTTAGTGGTGTTGAGCGCCGTAAGGCTGATAATGTTCGGTATCTCAAAAACTTCGGTATCGAACAGTATCGGGAAACGGAAGGCTGTCATATTGTAATTTGTCTTAATTGAAACATGAACTGTAACGGTATCACCGGGAGCGTACTCACTCTTATCGGTGGAAATCGTTACTTCCATGCTTTCATTGCCGCTCGCTGTGCCCTCAGCAGAGGCACAGACACCGAAAACAGCTACTGCAAGCACAACAGACAATATGACGGAAAGAATTTTCTTCGCAGTTTTCACTTCGAAATTCCTCCTTCATTTTTCGGGATAAAGAGCTGACCTCTCCCGTTATTCTTTCAATCGGTAAAAACCAATTGATCTATAATCACAGCGAGGCTGTAATTAGCTTTTCATCGTATCAAGCATTTTGCCGAAACGATTTTCCTGTGACAGTTCCCCTTTCGGGAAACTGCCACATTAATTTCAATTAAACAGGAACTGCTGTACGGTTAACGTAGTCGATCTTAGCTGTAAGTGATACAACCGAAAGAGCCGAACCAACGTCAACACTATCGATAACATTATCGTTTGTAAAATCGGCTGCATACTGCTGTGCCTGTGTATCAAACTTCGAAGCAAGACCTGCTACTGCAAGGATGATACCTGTATCAATGTTATCTGAGTCACTTCCGTCACCGTTAACGTCACCTGTTACAGATACGATATAAGTATCAATAACCTTACCCGAGTTATCCTTAACAAGAATCTTTGCATCTGTTGTGAAGAAGCCGTTTTCGTTTTCTACAAGCTCAACAGTGCAGTTCTTGAGGTTGCTGAAGTAGTGAGCAACGTCATATGCTCCACCGCCTGTTACGCCGGTAAGAACCTTTCCGTCTGTTGTCTCAACAACATTTACGTCGGAAATAAGGTCATAAACTGCCTTATCATCGCCGCCGGGAGTTCCGCCTGCTTCAATAAGTCTCTTCTGATACTCAAGAAGCATCTCATAAGCGGTGTTAACCTTTGACTGTCTTACAGTCTTGATATCCTCGTTGAGTACAGTGCTTGCAAATACAACAGCTCTCTGGTACATAGCCCATGACTCTGCTGTATAATTGGACTCAACATAGCCCTTTGCCTGAGCGTTTGTAAGCTCACGAGAAAGGTGAACGCTTGTTGCTTCTTTCTTGAGAAGACGCTCGCCGTAGAGGCTGAGACGATGGTTTCTGTAAGTAACAGTAAGTGTGTCTGCCGGATAGGTTTTACCTGTTGCATCCGGAACCTCAGCTCTGTTAATCATAGACTCGGCTGCTCTTACCTCTGTACGGTAGTTGTAATATGTGTACGGCTCAAAGTCCGCAACACCGAAATATGTGTAATCGGCAGCATCAAATTCCTTACCCTCGTTTGAAGGAGCATAAGAATTGATGATCTGCTTTGTCTCGCTGAGACCGCCTGCCTTTTCGTTTGCATCAAGAGTATCAACAGCAGCCTTAAGCTTTGTATAAGCTGCCTTATACTGCTTTGCTTTCTGGTTGAGGAAGCTGTTAGCAACGAACGGAGCGTAAACAACGTTTACTGCCTGCTGCATTGCTGCTGTCCAATCGCTCCAGCCTGTGCTGTAATTGGACTGCTGACGATGCTTTCCGATTTCGGAAGAAAGGAGAGACTCAAGTCCGTAGTCATTGTAGCAGAAGATGTTGTAACCGGCCTTCTGTACCTTTGTACCGCCGATGTTAGCACCGAAAGTATATGTATACTTACCGGGAACACGAGATGAAGTACCCGACGCACAGATAGCTGCCCATACGGTGTCTCTCTCGGCATCTGTAAGTGCTGCATATGCTTCAGTTGTCTGGAGCGCATAGGTCTTACCCATACCGCTCTGATCACCGTTCTTCGGAGTGATTGCAAATGCATCTGTCTTAGCCTTGATGTAGGTTGCATCGATCGGCTTTGTTGCTGTTGCAATCGGAGTACCTGTAACCGGTGAGTCGGAAGCCGCGTTCTGAACAGTGAACTGAGCTCTGTAAATGTCTCTCATGCTGCTTGCATAGATCGAAGCAGAACCTGTAAAGGTATATCCGCTTGCTGTCACAGAAAGCTCCTTATCTCTGTCATCCGCAGCAGAAGCTGAGATGAAGCTGTAAACTTTCTCAGTCATCGGAGAAGCTGTAAGGTTTGAACCGTCCTCTGTAAGAACGTTATAAGTGATTGTAACGATAAACGGTGTTGTACCGGAAACCGTTGACTTCGATGAAACGGAAAGATCTACCTCTTCACCGGCTGCAACATCACTCTTGCTGTATGCAATGTTGAGCTTGTCATCAAGGTTAGATGTTACAGACTCAATCTTATATGTATAGAGCTGATCCTGATGGAATACACCGTTTGCATCTGTATAACCTGTGTTAATACCCGAGGAGTTGTTACGGAACTTAATTGTAAAGCTCGGAGCACCTGACTTATCATAGATAAGAGTGTCGCAAGTAACGGTCGGGAATTTGAATTCCTGAGCTGTTGTAAGGCTGAGGATTGAACATACGATCGGAAGAGCGCCCTTAACAAGGTTTGCTCTGTAATTGTAAAGATCTGAGAAGATTGCATCGACTGTGTTTGCAAGCGCAGCGTTTGTTGCAAGAGCGTCGATAGTTGTAGCAGAAGCGTTGAGAGCACCCGGGAAGATGATGTTAACAACTCTTGTTACGATATCGAGAACTGCAGCCTTAGGAGTCTTGTTAAGATCGGAAGCTGACGGATAAGCCGAAAGCTCGAAGAGATCAAGAACACCCTTGAGGTCAAGGTTAGCAATCTTACCGATAAGATCGTCGATTACGAATGTCTTAACATCCCTGTTTGAGGATGTCGGGAGCCAGTTGAGACCGAGAACACCGTCAACAATCTTGTTGAGTGTTGTCCAACCGCTGTCACTCGTGCTGAGTGAAAGACCGTTAAGAAGTCCGCCGTAATTGTCGATGCCGTACTTAGCAGCAATCTTGAGCTGTGCATCAACATCGGACATTGAATAAGCATAGCTGAGGCCCATATCAATTGCCGAATTTACGCTGTAAATAGCATAGTCAACACCCATAATGATGATAGTGTCGAGATTCTTAGCGTAATTCGAGAAATCGAGTTCGGGAGCTGATGTAGCAAGGAGCTGAGTCATTCCGTAGTAAGCGAAATCAATAACGGTTGTTACGTCGTCGGGAATATACAGACCCTTTACAGAACCGTTGATGATTGCACGAAGAGCATAAACGATGAGCTCCTCATTTGTCATCTTATTGATTGTAGCTTCATCGGCAACCTTAATATAGGGTGCGAAGAAGTCGTCGCCTGTCTTAACAAGAACAGCCTTAGCAAGAGCTACAAGGTTATCCATAAGCTTTGAATTGTCGCCTGTCTGCCAGGTAACAAGTGTCTTGTCCTTAAGAAGAACGTCAACGAATGAGCCGAGGATGTTGTTAATCTGAGAAACGAACGAGCCGCTGCCGAATGTGAAACCTGAATATGTATAGTCGATATTGAGGTAGTTAGCATAGCCGTTGAGGTTGTCTCTGTTAGCTTCAACCTTATTGCCCTTTGAATCCTTAACATAGGAACCGTCTGCATTCTTCTTGAACTCGACGCCGCAAGCCTTCTTAATCTCATCCTTCACGCTGCCGTTAAGAGCGTCGAGAACAAGTGAAGAATTGAATGCCTGCTTGAGAGCGTTGTCGATGAATGAATACATCGAACCAGAACTGATGTTTGTGTAGCCGCTGAGCTCAGGGATCTCCTTAATAACGAGATCGTCGATGAGCTTCTGAACCATTGTGTCGATCGAGGTTGCCTTGATCGTGGCTTTAGCGCTTGCACTCTCGGTGTCGGGTCTTACCTTGTTGCCGCTTGCATCAACCGTGGTGTAAACTTCCTTATAGAGCATAGTCTTGAGAAGCATATTGACATCAGTGTAATCACTGAGGTCAACAACCGAAGGAAGAATTGAACCGAGGTTGATCGTCTGGTCAACATAGCTAACGAAAATGCCCTTGTTGTCATAGAGGAACTGAAGAACAGCGTAAAGAACGCCAATATCTCCGCTTCCTGCTCTGGTGACATCTTTAAATGCATTTGCGCTGAGGTTACCGAGATCGCCAAGCATTCCCTTGAATGTTTCAAAGGTTCTGCCGGTTACGAAATCATAAACCGACTTCATCGTAGCGTCAACTGATGTAAGATCAAGTGAACCGATACCGTAAAGATCAGACTTATCAAGTTTGATCTGTTCCTTACCGAGCATACGGTCGAGTTCGTCAACTGCTGCCGATGCATACTGCTCTGTTGTAAGAACAGGCTTATCGAGCTTATTGTACTGACCCTTAATAGCGTCGCCCTTATAATCCGAATAAGCACTTGCACCGATAACGAGCGTTGAAAGAACCATGATCATTGCAAGAATGACACTGAGGAATCTTTTTGCATTACTCATTTTTGGATTGCACCTCCATA
>ERZ1034844.882-NODE-882-length-15260-cov-4.593621_pt1 | contig 15260 bp, 9 predicted proteins | sample MGYA00520594_ERZ1034844 | MGnify/ENA primary metagenome ERZ1034844 (study PRJEB33766, sample SAMN09781733) | gut metagenome | biome: gut microbiome | host: Homo sapiens | place: Madagascar | study: EMG produced TPA metagenomics assembly of the PRJNA485056 data set... | reverse complement strand
CGTGTACAGTGTGCAGAGCAGGGTTTTGATGGAAATCCGGTAAATATTTATTATACATACGATGGAAGAGGACTTGTGCCGGGACATGTTGAACATGGGAAATTTACGATTGTATGTAATGGTGGAGAGTATGATATTGCATTTACTGCAATTATTGAGAAACCATTTGTTATGACTCGATACGGAAAGGTTCAGAGTCTGGAAGATTTTAAGAAGCTTACATATCGTGATGCAGCTGAGGCAGTGAAGTTATTCCGGTCCAGAGATTTCTTTGAGATTCTCAAATATGAAGATACGAGGATCAAGGCGCTTTATAATAATATGCGTAAATGGGAACTGGATCAGCACGCCCTTGAAGAATTCCTGGTAGGGTGCAAGCAGAAAGAGAAGATTTTTCTTACATTGGAAGAAGAAAGCCGTGCTTTTATTTCTCTTGTAGAAGACAGAAAAGAGACTTTTACTGTGAAGAAAAATACCTGGGGATATCTGGAGATTGATGTAAGAACAGAAGGCGATTTCCTTTCTGTTGAGCACAGACATCTGACGACAGACGAATTTATAGGTAATGCCTATCGTCTGGAATATGGTATTTCTATGGACAAGCTTCACAGAGGAAGTAACTTTGGAAGGATCATTCTGGAAACTCCATATGAAACATTGAGTTATGAGGTCGTAGTGGAAAAGGATATTTGCAGAGATGAGGAACATCGTGCAAATGAAAAAGAATTTAATGGAATTCTGAAAGATTATCTGAAATATGAAGGTGACAAGATGTCACTGGAAGATTGGACAGAGGCTTCTATAAAGAAAATTTCACATCTTCGCGAGGTAGATGAACGTAATGAATTTTACCTTCTTGCCCAGGCACATATCTGCATTTTGGGTAATCGGATGGATGAGGCAAAATGGCTTTTAGAATCTTATAACTACAATCGTTTTGCAATCGGTAAGGATGTTGAATTGAGTTCCTATTACCTTTATCTGACGACAAAGCTGAGTAATGATTCGATTGGGCAGAGAAGGGTCGCAGAAGAACTTTCACGTTCTTTTATGAAGCATCCGGACAGCTGGCGGATTCTTTGTATGCTGATTGAGGTTGATTCGGAATATAAAATCTACAGTGAAAGACTGAATGTGCTTGAGAAGCAGTTTATGGAGTATAAGTCTCACAGCTTATGGTTCTATCTTCAGGCATTCCGTTGTTTTAAAGAGAAGAGCTCATCTCTTAAAAAACTCGGACAGTTTGAAGTACAGGTTCTGCTTTTTGGCGTGAAATATAAACTGATGACGAAGGAACTTGCATTATATACAGCAAACCTGGCAAGTCAGATGAAGAATTTTGATAAACATCTGTATAATGTACTTGTGAAGTGTTATGAGATGTATGATGAAGCGATGATATTGACTTCTATCTGTACATTGCTTATAAAAGGCAGCAGAACAGAACACATCTATTTCCATTGGTATGAGAAAGCGGTAGACGCAGAGTTGAAGATCGCGCAGCTTTACGAATATTATATGGCGGCTGCGAGACCGGAAGAATTTCATAAGCAGCTTCCTCGTTCGGTATATTTGTATTTTATGCATGGAAATTCTCTGGATTATAAGAAATGCGCATTTTTGTATGCAAATCTGATTACTTATGAAGATGAGACAAGCGAGATTTATGCGCACTACAGGGATGAGATGGAAGAATTCACATGGAATCAGCTGGAGAAGAGAAATATAGATGAAGATCTGCGGATCATTTATAAGCGATTCCTTGTAGAGACAGACATGAGTCAGGACAGAATCCGCGCTCTTTATGATGTGTGTCACGCATATTGGATTACAACAAAGGTTCCGAATATGAAATTTATTCATGTAATCGCAGCTGATGGAACAATTACACAGAAGGCAGCATATACAGAGAATGGAGCCAGAGTATTTCTGTATGCAAAGACGGATCGCATTGTATGGGAAGCAAAAGATGGAAGACATTATACAGATTCTATCCCATATGAGAGTAAACGTCTGTTTTATGAACTTAGATATATGGATATCTGCAGAAAATATGCAAATAGCCTGAACCGAAGCAAAGCGTTTGAAGAAGAGGAAGAGCTGACACTGGAAATCGTAAAGGAAAAGGGTCTGGAAAATTTCCCGGAGGATGAGATCCAGGTACTGTGCAGCAAGATGATTCGTGAGACAAATTATGAGAATGATGATTTCCTGACCTATGTTTGTTATGATTTATTTAAGAAAAAACAGTATGATAAAGTGATTCTTACGTATTTGGCAAACTTCTACTGTGGAGCAACACAGGAGATGAAGGAATTGTGGAAAGTTGCCAGAGAGTATGAAGTCCATACACACAAACTGGCAGAACGGATCATTACACAGATGCTCTTTTCAGAGGAATTATTCCAGGAGACAAAAGTATTTGAAGCTTATTATGATGAAGGTGCATACTTCCGGCTCCAGCAGGCTTATCTGGCATATGTCTCCAGAGAATATGTTGTAGAAGCACGTAAGATAGAGAAATCTATAATTGATATTATCTGCAGGGAAGCAGAGAAGGGTGAGGCAACAATCGATATTTGTATGATTGCTGTTTTGAAATATTATTCGGATCAAGAGTATGAAACAAGCCTTAAGAAGACGCTGAAAAAGTTTATGCAGGAACTTTGTGGCAAACAGATTTATTTCCCATTTTTCCTTAAGTATGATAAGGAGTGGCTGATTGAATTCCAGTTGTGGGATAAGACACTGGTAGAATACAAGGGCCAGAAGGATAGCCGTGTTATGTTGTATTATCAGTTGCAGAAAGGTGGAAACGGAGATTCTGATTATGCAACAGAACTTCTGACACCAATGTATGAGAATTTGTATGTGAAGAAGTTTGTGTTGTTCTCGCATGAACGACTGATCTATTATTTTAAAGAAACAATTGACGGAAATTCTTACAGAAGTGAGAAAAAGATCTGCCAGCATACGGTTGAAAAAGGTGAACCGGGCAGATATGGAAGGCTCAATGACATTATTCTGGAAGAAGATCCGGAAGAACGAGAGAAGAAGATGAAGCAGTATGCACTGGAAGATGCGGTTGCATCACATATGTTCATACAGTATTAAGGAGGAAATCTTTTCATGGGACAGGGAAGTATAATTGGATATGAGATAAATGAAAAGACATGCCAGATCAGTTTTTATAATGATAAAGAGATGGAACCTCAGACACTGGAAGTTGACTCAGATAATTTTCAGATTCCTTTGATTATTGGAAAACTAAGAGACACATGGGCATATGGAAAAGAGGCGAAACGTCTTGCAACACTGAAAGAAGGATTTACCGTTGCCCGTCTGCTTTCGAGAAGTCTTGCAAATGAGAAGATTGAATTTGGTGATGAGACATATGATGCAGTATGGTTGCTTTCACAGTTTATCCAGATGTCTTTACAGTCATTTCCTAAAATTGATGGAATTGTGTTCAGTGTACCGGTTCTTACAGAAGAACTGGCACAGATGCTTCGAAGAATCGCAGTTCGCATGAATATTGATAAAAGACATATCTTTATTCAGGATTATAAAGAGAGTTTTTGCAATTATCTCTTCTATCAGCCGAAAGAACTGTGGCAGTATGATGCAGCATTGTTCTGCTGTGACCGTAATGAGATCAAAGCATATATGCTGCGCAGACTGAAGCCGGGACTTGGTGGTGGAAAGACTACATTTGTTACGGTTGATGAAGTTGCAAATGCACATATGAAAGAACTGGCGCTTGTTTATCCGGTTTTGAACGAGGACAAAGCAAAAGAAGCCGATGCGATGTTCTGTAAATTTATACAGAGCGTGTTTGATAAGAGGATTGTTTCTTCTGTATTCCTGACAGGAGAAGGGTTCGAAAATAACTGGTATCCGAAGTCATTGCGGGTGCTTTGCAATGGAAGAAGAGCATTTATCGGAAATAATCTGTACAGCAAAGGAGCTTGCTATACTGCATACAGAAAACTGTATATGCATATAGAGAATCCGGTTTATCTATCGGAGACTAAGCTGACAGATCAGATTACAGTCAATATGCGTGTGGATGGTCAGGAAATGTGGTATCCGCTTGTTTCCTGGGGTGCACACTGGTATGAGTCGAACAATCAGTGGGAAGTGATTCTTGAAGAGGGGGATGACATAGAATTCCATATCGAGTCACTGGTTCAGGGAACGGTTAAGACCGAAAAAATCTCTTTGGCGAGACTTCCGAAGCGAGCAGAGTACTCTACAAGACTTCAGATAGAAACGATGTTTCAGGATGAAAAAACCTGCAAGATTACAGTACGTGATGTCGGATTTGGAGATTTCTTCCTGCCGACGGATTTCCGTGAGGAAAAGGTGATACATTTAGGAGGTAATGATGGGAAATTTAATTCTTTGTCATGACAGACACGCGGCACATCCTTATGAGATTTCCAGGATCCACTGCAGGATCTTTACAATAGAAGAATTGTGTTACTATCTGTGTAATAATTTATATCTGATCGATTATACGATCATGAATGAACCGCTTTGCACCTGGTTGGAAGAAGAGATCGGGATGAAAGAACTGGCAGAGCAGCTTCGAGATTTGATGCGTATGCGTGGATCTGTCGAGAACTTTGTTCTTACAATCTTGAAAGCTTCAAAGATCTATAAAGAATCTGAGATGATCCGTATCCAGAATGTTTTGGAACATCTGAAAAATCAGAAGGATGTAGAGCGTAAGAAGTATAAAGGCGATAATCTTCTTGAAAGCGGTGAGATTGAAGAAGCAATCATCGTTTATCAGGAAATCCTGAATCAGGAAAAAGATGAGAGTGTAGATGAAAAATTCTATGGAAAGATCTATGCATGTCTTGGAGCGGCATATGGACGATTGTTCCTTTATCAGGAAGCGGCCAAAATGTATGACAGAGCCTACCAGATCTGCGAAGATAAGGAATTACTAAAACCATATCTGTATGCGTCTTATAAGTATATGTCGCTGGAAGAATTTCACATTTTGCTTACAAAGCACAGTGAATATCAGGAAGTGAATGCACAGATGAGAAGCGAAATGGACGAAGTGAAGCAGAATCTTCAGATTGAGCCAAATGAAGTACTTTTGGAGAAGTGGAAGAGGAAACATAGAAGAAATCATACATAATAAAGACTTTTTATGCAGCTGTTCACAGAATCTATGAGCAGCTGCATTGTTTACTGTTCACACGATGTGCGACCAGCAACGCATCTCGCCATTTTAAATCGCCTTTGGCGATGGGGCGAGATGCATTCAAGTCAAAACGCGCATCTTCCGTGTCAATCAGCGGAGTGATTGACACGGGAGTGAACAGTAACCTGCATTGTTCTGTACCTTTTGGTTATTGTTTTTGGGGTTTGACATATATTGTATGCTATGGTAGAATACAACGGTAACTTTACCGTAGTACAGTGACTCATTGGTAGAGAATAAAAGCCAAACTCAATGATGGAGGGTGTTATTATGAAAAGAAAAGTATTAAGTGTGTTATTATGTGCAGGACTTGCAGTTTCTATGTTAGCAGGATGTGGTTCAGATTCTTCTAATGCGAATAAGAAAGCGGAATCAACAGGGAGTGATCTTGAATATGTGAAAGACAAAGGGACACTCGTGGTCGGTGTTACTGACTTTGAACCAATGGATTATAAAGATGATAATGGTGAGTGGATCGGATTTGATGCGGACATGGCGAAAGCATTTGCAGAGAGTATCGGAGTTAAGGAAGAGTTTGTAGAGATTGACTGGGATAATAAAGAGCTTGAGCTTGATGGAAAGTCAATCGACTGCGTATGGAATGGTATGACACTGATTGATGAAGTGAAGAGTTCTATGGAATGCACAGATGCTTATATGAATAACGCGCAGGTTGTAGTTGTACCGGCTGACAAAGCAGATAAGTATCAGGATGAGGAAAGTGTGAAAGATTTAACTTTTGCAGTAGAAGCAGGAAGTGCAGGGGAAGATCAGGTTGAAAGAATTGGTGCACAGTATACAGCCGTTTCATCACAGGCAGATGCACTGATGGAGGTTGCTTCCGGAAACTCAGATGCAGCTGCAATTGATGCTTTGATGGCAGCAGCTATGATCGGAGAAGGAACAGGTTATGCAGATCTTACTTACACAATAAGTCTGAACAATGAGGAGTATGGTGTTGGATTCCGTAAAGGATCTGATCTTGCAGCAGCTCTGAATGATTACTTTAAAAAGAGTATGGAAGATGGATCAATGAAGAAATGTGCTGAGACTTATAAAGTACAGGCTGCATTGATCGAAAAATAAATTTAGGATGGAGCTTTAATAAAATGGAACTTATTATGGAACAATTTCCAATCGTTATTCACTCACTGAATGTGGGATTTTTACAGACGCTGAAGCTGTTTTTTGCAACGCTTCTTGGAGCTATTCCGTTGGGACTGGTTATTGCATTTGGATCAATGTCACATTTTAAACCGTTGAGTTATATCACGAATATCATTGTCTGGATCGTGCGAGGCACACCGCTTATGATTCAGATGCTGATCATTTATTATTTCCCGGGACTGGTCTTAGGAAACCCAATCTGGGGTGGCGGTGAAAGCGGAAGATTTCTTGCAGCTTCGGTTGCATTTATCTTTAACTATGCATGCTATTTCTCGGTAATTTACCGCGGAGGAATCCAGGGTATCCCACAGGGACAGACGGAGGCCGGACTTGTTCTTGGAATGACAAAGCATCAGATCTTCTTTAAGGTTAAGCTGCTTCAGATGGTGAAGAGAATTGTTCCACCGATGTCAAATGAGATCATTACGCTTGTAAAAGATACTTCTCTTGCACGAATCATTGCACTGCAGGAGATTATCTGGGCAGGACAGGCGTTCCTGAAAGGTTCTCAGGGAATCTCAGGTGCGATCTGGCCGATGTTCTTTACAGCTTTTTATTATCTGATCTTCAATGGTATTCTGACAGTCCTTCTTGGAAAGCTTGAGAAGAAGCTGGAATATTTTAATTAAATGGGGAGGAAGAGATAAATGGCAATACTTGAAGTAGAACATATTAATAAAACATTTGGACGGACAGAAGTATTGAAAGATATCAGCTTTTCGTTGGAACGTGGACAGGTACTTTCCCTGATCGGTTCCTCGGGAAGTGGAAAGACGACACTTTTGCGCTGCCTGAATTTTCTGGAGACACCGGATAAAGGTGTGATCCGTGTAAATGATGAATTATTGTTTGATGCTGCAAATCCTGTAACAAAACAGGAAAGTGAGATCCGTAAGAAAAGATTACATTTTGGACTTGTATTTCAGTCTTTTAATCTGTTCCCGCAGTATACAGCACTTGGGAATGTAATGCTGGCGAAGGAACTACTTGCAAAAAGTCAGCCTGATTATAAGGCGCGCAAGAAAGAGATACACGCAGAGATTGAAGCAGAAGCAAAGCGCCTCTTAGATCAGATGGGACTTTCAGAGCGTATGAATAACTATCCGCATCAACTTTCCGGAGGACAGTGTCAGCGTGTGGCGATTGCCCGTGCACTTGCACTCAGTCCGGATATTCTATGCTTTGACGAGCCGACTTCGGCGCTTGATCCGGAGCTTACAGGTGAAGTACTGAAAGTTATCAAAGGACTTGCAGATCAGAATACTACGATGATCATCGTAACGCATGAGATGGCATTTGCAAGAGACGTATCGGACAAAGTTCTGTTTATGGATGACGGTAAGATACTTGAGCAGGGAACTCCTGAGGAAGTGTTTGAAAATCCAAAAGAAGAGCGTACCCGTCAATTTTTGTCACGTTATACAAATGGATAGTGATTTTGTAAATACTGGACAAAAATGAAGGCGGTAATAAGATACGAAGAATAAAAACGACGAATATATTAGAAATACTAATATATTGGACGTAAATAAAATAATGAGCAGGAAGAAATACAAGGCGGAGGGAATGTTGATTTTCACTCCGCCTTATATTATAATCGGTTTTGTATGATACAGAAATCATGATAAAAACTAGCAGGAACTAGGTAAGGAGCATAAACTGACATGAGTGAATTTGAAAAAGCAGTGACGGGACTTGGGGAAGAATGCGGTGTTTTTGGTGCTTATGATGTGGATGGGCATGATGTGGCTGCATCAGTCTATTATGGCTTGTTTGCTCTGCAGCATAGAGGTCAGGAGAGCTGCGGGATTGCAGTGACAGACACTTATGGGAAGAGAAACGTCCTTTCAAAAAAAGGACTTGGCCATGTGGATGACGTGTTTGATGAAGAGGGCCTTTCAGAGCTGAAAGGAAATCTTGGCGTGGGCCATGTGAGATATTCAACAGCAGGCGCAACACGTGTAGAGAATGCAATGCCACTTGTTATAAACTATGTAAAGGGAACACTTGCGATTGCACATAACGGAAATTTAGTAAATGCAATCGAGCTGAGAGAAGAACTCAGCCAGACAGGTGCTATTTTCCAGACAACAATAGATTCTGAAGTAATCGCATATCTTATTGCGAGAGAGCGTCTTCATACACCGACAGCAGAAGAAGCAGTGAAGCGTGCGATGCAGAAGATCAAGGGTGCATACGCACTTGTTGTTAGCAGCCCGAGAAAAATGATTGGTGCAAGAGATCCATTTGGACTCAAGCCACTGTGCATCGGAAAACGTGACAATACATATTTCCTTGCTTCTGAGAGCTGTGCAATTGCAGCTGTAGACGGTGAGTTTGTAAGAGATGTTCTTCCGGGAGAAATCGTAACAATTACAAGAAAACATGGAATCCAGTCAGATACGAGTATGGTGATCGATTCGGAAAAACAGGCAAGATGTATTTTTGAGTATATTTATTTTGCAAGAACAGACAGTACAATCGATGGTGTAGGTGTATACCATTCCAGAATTCTGGCAGGAAAAGCACTTGCGGAATCTTATCCGGTAGACGCTGATCTTGTTGTAGGAGTTCCGGATTCCGGTCTGGTAGCAGCGAAAGGATATTCTGAGCAGTCAGGAATTCCGTATGGAATGGCATTTCACAAGAATAGCTATGTGGGAAGAACATTTATCAAACCGAAACAAAGCGAACGTGTTTCCAGTGTAAAAATCAAACTGAATGTGATTCCGGAAGTTGTAAAGGGAAAACGAATCGTAATGGTAGATGATTCCATCGTGCGTGGAACAACTTGTGCAAATATCATTAAGATGCTGAAAAAAGCCGGAGCAAAAGAGGTACATGTACGTATCAGTTCTCCACCGTTCTTACATCCATGCTTCTTTGGAACGGATGTTCCGTCAAATGAGCAGCTGATCGCACATACTCACACACAGGAGGAGATCCGTCAGCTGATCGGAGCAGACTCTCTTGGATACATGGAGATTGAGAAACTGAAAGACATGGTTGGAGATCTTAAGTATTGCGATGCCTGCTTTACAGGAAAGTATCCGATGGAAGTTCCGAAAGAGGATATCAGTCAGGCATTTGAACAAAATTGATTTTGAAGACTCAGTTTATGTGTTATAATAGATGAACAGTTACGATAAAGAGATGAAACAAGGAGAAAAGAATTATGAGTAATGATCGTTATGTAAGCCCGCTTTCAGAGCGTTATGCAAGCCGCGAGATGCAGTATATCTTCTCACCGGACAAAAAGTTCAGAACATGGAGAAGACTTTGGATCGCACTGGCAGAGACTGAGAAGGAGCTTGGACTCAACATCACGGATGAGCAGATTGAAGAGATGAAGAGCCATGCGGATGATATTAACTTTGAGGTGGCAAAGGAACGTGAGAAGGTTGTACGTCATGATGTTATGTCTCATGTTTATGCATATGGTGTTCAGTGTCCGAAAGCAAAAGGAATCATCCATCTTGGAGCTACATCCTGTTATGTAGGAGATAATACAGATATTATTATTATGGCAGAAGCACTGAAACTGGTTCGCACAAAGCTTGTGAATGTAATTGCAGAGCTTGCGAAGTTTGCAGAGGAGCAGAAGAACCAGCCTACACTTGCTTTTACACATTTCCAGCCGGCACAGCCGACAACTGTTGGAAAGAGAGCAACTCTCTGGATGCAGGAGTTTGAAATGGATCTTGAGGATCTGGAATATGTACTTGGAAGCCTGAAACTGCTTGGATCTAAAGGAACAACAGGAACACAGGCAAGTTTCCTTGAACTGTTTGACGGAGATCAGGAGACAATTGACAAGATCGATCCAATGATCGCTGAGAAGATGGGATTTAAGGCATGTTATCCGGTATCCGGACAGACTTATTCAAGAAAAGTAGACACAAGAGTACTGAATGTACTGGCAGGCATTGATGCAAGTGCTCACAAATTCTCTAATGATATCCGTCTGCTCCAGCATTTGAAAGAAATTGAAGAACCATTTGAGAAGACACAGATCGGATCTTCAGCAATGGCTTATAAGAGAAACCCGATGAGAAGTGAGAGAATTGCTTCCCTTTCAAGATATGTGATGATCGATGCACTTAATCCGGCAATCACATCTGCAACACAGTGGTTTGAGAGAACACTTGATGATTCCGCTAACAAGCGTCTGAGTGTTCCGGAAGGATTCCTTGCAATCGACGGAATACTTGATCTTTGTCTGAACGTTGTAGACGGACTGGTTGTATACCCGAAAGTAATCGAGAAGCGTCTGATGTCCGAACTTCCATTCATGGCAACAGAGAATATTATGATGGATGCTGTTAAAGCCGGTGGAGACCGTCAGGAGCTGCACGAAAGAATCCGTGAGCTTTCTATGGAAGCAGGAAGAAATGTAAAAGAGAAGGGACTTGACAATAACCTTCTTGAACTGATCGCAGCAGATCCGGCATTCAACCTGACTTTAGAGGATCTTCAGAAGACAATGAAACCGGAGAAATATGTTGGACGTGCAAGTGAGCAGGTAGATGCTTATCTTAAAAATGTGATCCGTCCACTGCTTGAAAAGAATAAAGAGATCCTTGGCGTGAAGGCTGAAATTAACGTATAGAATCCTTGGAATCTATCAGGACAAAGCGGAAAAATCAAAGGGATGTTGCATTTGGTTGCAGCATCCTTTTTTCTTTGATAAACTAAAATTATTTCGTATATTAAAATGTGGGGGAAAGAGAAAGGAATAAGAGAACATGGATATAGGACTGAATTGGAATGAATGGCATCAGGAAGCGGCGAGAAAACCATATGTCAGAGTGGGAGTGACTTTGTTAAGTGGTGCGCTGATTCTGATGTCTGCACAGGAAATTGTTTCATTATATTTGGAAAAGAATCTGATTTCCGAAATAGAGGTCTGTGCGACAACAGAGGATACAAATGTGTCAGGAAATGATCTGCCGGAAAAAGTAACAATAGAAGCTATCCAGACAGATGTTAACCAAGCAGATGTTATCCAGGTAGCAGCTGTTCCGGAAGAAATTTTAGTGGAAGAACCTATGGTAGAAGAAATTGCGGTGGAAGAACCAGTAGTAGAAGAGATTGTGGCAGAAAAACCAGGCGTGAAAAGAGATACAACTGTAAATGTTGCAAGTGAACCGGTAATTACAAATCCTGATTCAATGGAAAATGTAAAAAATGAAAATAAGGATGAAGAAGAGCCAATAGCAGCGGGGAATACAGATACCGGATATCTTATTAATGCAGAAGGTGTGATCTATGGACTTTCAGGAAACAAAGAAGTGATACAGGATGGAGTACTGAGCTTTCCAGAAGAAGGATGTTCTCAAATTGCGGGAGGAGCGCTGTCGGATCTTGGTTCTTCTGTAGAAGAGATTGAAATTCCTGCTAATATAACAAATATTCAGCCAGGAGTGTTTGCTGGGCTGAGTAATCTGGGATGGATAGAAGCAGATGCAGCAAATCAAGCCTATGTTACGGTAGATGGTGTACTTTACACGGCAGATGGCACAGTTCTTCTTGCATTTCCGGCAGCGTGGACAGGAACCTTTCAGGTGCCGGAACGTGTGAAAAGTTTTGCGGAAAGTGCATTTGATGGAACAAATCTGGAATGTATTGATGCAAGATCCTGTACACTTGAACAGGCGGGAAGTATTCCTGAAACGGTGAAACTTTTGGAGTAAAAGAAAAACATTGATTTTGTTTGTTGAAGAATCTGGGGACTTGCGCTATAATATGACGAGATTGAACAATAACAAACAGGAATTGGAGAAGATAGAATGAGTAAGAAAGTAAGAACAAGATTTGCACCAAGCCCGACAGGAAGAATGCATGTGGGTAACTTAAGAACAGCACTATACGCGTATCTGATCGCAAAGCATGAAGGGGGAGATTTCCTCCTTCGTGTAGAGGATACAGACCAGGAACGTTTTGTGGAAGGTGCACTTGATATCATTTACAGAACAATGGAGAAAACAGGTCTCATCCATGATGAGGGACCGGATAAAGATGGCGGATATGGACCGTATGTACAGAGTGAGCGTAATGCATCAGGACTTTATCTTAAATATGCAAAGCAGCTTGTAGAGCAGGGAGATGCTTATTACTGTTTCTGTGACAAAGAGCGTCTGGAGTCTTTAAAGACACAGGTTTCCGAAAGTGGAGTAGAGATTTCTGTTTATGATAAGCACTGCTTAAGTCTGAGCAAGGAAGAAGTAGAGGCGAATCTGGCAGCAGGTAAGCCGTGGGTTATCCGTCTGAATGTACCGAATGAAGGTGAGACAACATTCCATGATGAGATCTACGGAGATATCACAGTTCCGAATGCAGAGCTTGACGATATGATCCTGATCAAATCTGATGGATTCCCGACATATAATTTTGCAAACGTAATTGACGATCATCTGATGGAGATTTCACATGTTGTTCGTGGAAATGAGTACTTATCTTCAGCACCGAAGTATAACCGCCTTTATGAGGCGTTTGGCTGGGAAGTACCGGTTTATGTACACTGTCCACTGATCACAGATGAGAATCATAAGAAATTGAGCAAGAGATGTGGACATTCTTCTTATGAAGATCTGATCGAGCAGGGATATGTTTCAGAGGCAGTTGTGAATTATGTTGCACTGCTCGGATGGTGCCCGACAGACAACAGAGAAATCTTCTCACTGGAAGAGCTTGTTGAGGCATTTGATTATCATCATATGAGTAAATCTCCGGCTGTGTTTGATACAGTGAAATTAAAATGGATGAACGGAGAATATCTCAAGGCAATGGATTTTGATAAGTTCTATGCACTTGCAGAGCCATACCTGAAAGAGGCAGTAACAAAGGACTATGATCTGAAGAAGATTGCAGCACTCGTGAAGACAAGAATTGAGATCCTTCCGGAGATCAAAGAGCAGGTTGATTTCTTTGAAGAACTTCCGGATTATGATATCGCGCTTTATACACATAAGAAGATGAAGACAGATGCGGAGAAGTCACTCGCACTTCTGAATGAGGTACTTCCGGTTCTCGAAGCACAGGATGACTTTAGCAATGATGCATTGTTTGAGACATTGAAAGCATTTGCAACAGAAAAAGGATACAAAGTAGGTTATGTAATGTGGCCGCTTCGTACAGCAGTATCCGGTAAACAGAATACTCCGGGTGGAGCAACAGAACTGATGGAAGTACTCGGAAAAGAGGAGTCTCTTAGAAGAATCCGTCTTGGAATCGAGAAACTTCAGTAAGGATAGCGAAAAGAGGTACAATGGGATTTAATGAAGCACAGGCGCAGGCGATTCAGCACACAGACGGCCCATGTCTTGTACTGGCAGGCCCGGGATCGGGGAAGACGCTTACGATTGTAAACAGAGTAAAATACCTTATAGAGAAACAGAAAGTAAGACCAGAAGAAATTCTGGTCGTTACTTTTACAAGATTTGCAGCGGCGGAGATGAAATCCCGCCTCTGTTTGGTTATGGGCAAAAGAGATCTTCCGGTTACAGTAGGCACATTTCATGGAATCTATTATGGAATCCTGAAATGGGCTTACCGGATGAATCAGGAAAATATTCTTTCAGAGACAGAAAAATATCAGATTTTACGTGGCGTGATCAACAAAGAAAGAATGGAGATCTTTGATGAAGAAGATTTTATTCAGGATATTGCGGCAGAGATTGGAAAAGTGAAGAATAATCGGATTCCGCTGGAAGAATTTGTATCAGAAAAGTGTAGTGCGGATGCTTTTCGCAATATTTACCGTAATTATGAACAGCATAGAAAAGAACTGAAAAAGATTGATTTTGATGATATGTTGGTACTTTGTTATGAATTGTTCCGATCAAGACCAGATGTACTTGCACAGTGGCAGAAGAAATTCAGATACGTTTTGATTGATGAATTTCAGGATATTAATCGAATTCAGTATGATGTGATCCGTATGCTGGCCCAGCCGGAAAATAATTTGTTCGTAGTAGGGGATGACGATCAGGCAATCTACGGATTTCGTGGAGCTGATTCAGAATTGATGCTTGGATTTGGAAAAGATTTCCCTAATGCAAAACAAATTCTGTTGGGAATGAATTACCGTTCGACAGCAAATATCGTACAGAATTCTTTGAAACTGATTGAAAATAATGTGGAGAGATACAGTAAAAAACTGGAAGCAAACCGTGAAGGCGGTTCCTGCCTTCATATTCAGGAAGTGAAAGATCCGGTGGAAGAGGCAGAATATGTTCTTGAAGAGATACAGAAATGTAAGGAGAATGGCATAAAAGAAGAGGAGATTGCGATTCTGTTCAGGGTTCATACAGATGCGAGAGCAGTGGTAGAAGCAATGGTAGAGCGGAAGATCCCGTTTCAGATGAAAGAACATCTTCCAAATATATATGAACATTTTATCGCAAAGGACATCATGGCATATTTCCGACTGGCAACAGGGATCCGGCGCAGACAAGACTTCTTACAGGTAATGAACCGGCCAAAGCGATATCTTGGAAGAGACAGTGTAGCAGGAGCGAAGGTTTCTTTTGAAGATATGCGGAAGTTTTATTGTGATAAAGACTGGATGATCGACAGGATCGATCAGTTTGAGTGGGATGTTAAGATGCTTATGAAGATGGCTCCATATGCGGCAATCCAGTATATCAGAAAAAGGATTGGCTATGACGACTTCCTGAAAGAGTATGCATTTACCCATCAGGTAAACAGGTCTGATCTGAATGAAGTACTGGCAGAGATCGAAGAGGCAGCGAAAGCATTTTCAAGTGTTGAGGAATGGTTTGCACATGTAGAAGAATATACGGAGACTTTGAAAGCGAAGGAAAAGGAAAGAAACAGACCACGTCCGGGTGTCCGGCTGATGACGATACAT
>ERZ1034844.880-NODE-880-length-15295-cov-3.525394_pt1 | contig 15295 bp, 6 predicted proteins | sample MGYA00520594_ERZ1034844 | MGnify/ENA primary metagenome ERZ1034844 (study PRJEB33766, sample SAMN09781733) | gut metagenome | biome: gut microbiome | host: Homo sapiens | place: Madagascar | study: EMG produced TPA metagenomics assembly of the PRJNA485056 data set... | reverse complement strand
ATTCCATAGACAACGAATTGTACGGGGAGTTTTGTTCGGACAATCGGATTCTGGACAAAATATACCTCGCGGGAGCGAGGACGATAAGGCTCGCGACGATAAACGCGATGCAGTTTGAAAACGTCAACGGAAAGTTGTTGCTCCGCAAGTTGACGAAATCACCCGAAAAGGCGGTCCTTAAAGGACTTGATCTTAAAAAGGCGGAATTGGAAGCGGTGTTTGAACTCTCTCTCAATCCCGAGCATAGCACGGGCGTGGGCGTTGCGATTTTTTCCGACGGAAAAAGCGGATACGAATTGACTATAGAGGATAGCGGCAGAGTTCTGCTGAAAAACGGAAACGAAACGCTTTTCGAAGGTCGGACAGATGCGTTAAAAGACAATCTCGGTTATACATTGAAAGTTTTCGCCGACGAACACGGCATAACGGCGCGACTGGACGGTAAAATCATCGTCGACTACAAAGATATTGTAAAAACGCGTGATTCGGTCGGTTTCTGCATGAAGAAGGAATGGAGGGCCGTGATAGACGAACTGAAAGTCGTCGCCGACGGAAAGGAATACGAAGACGCCATAAATTGCGAGAATTATAATATTTGCGAAAGCGGATATTTTATTTCGGACGGAGCGAAAAGGGACAGACTTCCCTGGACGGGTGATCTTGACTGGGCTTTCGGGAGCGGTTTTTACTGTTTCGGAAGCAGATGCGAAGCGGTCAATACGTTGAAGGTGCTTGGATTCAACCGGAATCCCGAAGGCTATATTTACGCGACCGAATATCCCGAAAATACCGTTAAACCCGAAAGGAATGAATACGGATACTATCAATCGGATATGTTTTCGGCGTGGTACGTGGTTTCCGCTCTTACTTATTACAGGTTAAGCGGTGATCTTCGCGTGAAAGATTTCTATGAAATCATGAAGAGTTGCGCAGACTATCTCTGGGATTACGTGGATAAAAAAGATTATTTGTTTGACCAGAGATTCGAAACGAGCAAAGGACTGTGGGATCATAAGTTAGGCGACGTCGGAAAAAACGCCTATACGAACCTGATAATATGCGATATGTACAAAAACCTCGGTGAGTTTGCGGAAGAAATCGGGTTTGCCGACGACGGCGACGAGTTTTTAAACAGACACTCGCTGATGACGAAAGCGATAAACGAGTATTTATACGACGCGGCGGCGGGCGGATTTATCAAAAAAGTCGGGACGAACGAATTGTGCGATCTGGCGAATCCTTACGCTATGGCGAAAAAAATGCTTACTGCCGCGCAGGCGAAACAAATTGCCGCGCAAGCGGAGAAAATAACTCACTGCTACGGCAAGATAATCGCGCTTATGGCGAAAGGACTGTACGAATACGGGTATAAAGAAACCGCCGAAAAACTTTTGTTCGGTAAACACGCGTTGTTGAATCCGGACGGTTCTTTATCCGCTTACGTAGACTGGGTGTCGGCGATCGACAACGACGATTTGCCCGAAACCGTTTACGAGTGCATGCACAACCCGCCGATAGATTTCGGAGCGGAAAAGAATTGGGGCGATTTGTCGCACCCCGACAGCGCGATTTCGGATATCATCGCAACGTATATCGGCGGTATCCGTAATATCGGAACGGGTTTCGACAAAGTTCTCATAAAACCCGAACCTTACGAATGTAAAAAAGCGAAATGCGGCGTTCCCACAAAATTCGGGTATATAGAATTAAGTTACGAAACGACCGAAAACGAAACGACGGTCATTTTATCCGTTCCCGACGGAATCGAAGTCGTTACGGATTTTTCGGCGTTTAATAAGAAAGTAATATTTAAAAAAACAGGAGGAAATATATGAAAAAAGTATCTTTAAGCATTGTGACGTTGTTGCTTTGTTTCGTCTGTCTTTTTTCGGTTGCGTGCGGAGGTCCGCGCGGCGACAGCGAAAGCGTAGGCGGCTCTTCGTCCGGGGGAGGAGATTCTTCCGTAAGCAACAGTATAAACTACAACGGCACCATCAATATCAATTTGCCCACGTCCGAATTCGTTTACGAGGACGTTGCACTGAAAAAGGTTGCGGCAGAGTATATGAGCATACATCCCGAAACGACCATCAACGTGGAGCAGTGGACCTCGGCGACTTACAAAGACAACCTCGACTCGCAATTCACGGGCGGCGCGCAGATAACGTCTGCCGATATCGTTCAGACGTTGCTTATAAGCAATACGTATTTAACCACGAAAATGGTGGATTACAGTTCGTATCTGGTCAAGAAAAATCCTTATTCGGACAACAAAGTCTGGAAAGACACTCTCGAAGAAGAGGCGTATCCGTTGTCGCTCGACAGGTCCGGCATATATTCTCTGAATTATACCACAAGCCAGAGTTTCTTCTTCTACAATAAAGATTTGTGGAGGCAAGCGGGGCTTGTCAACGCCGACGGTACGGATAAAATTCCCGCAACGTGGGACGAGTTGGTAACGTTTTGTCAGCAGATAGAAGAAAAAACCTCCGCGAAAGAAGCGATTTCGCTCAGCGGCGCGACTTACACGACGGGCGCGATGAGTTGGCTTCTCAATATATATACCGACCAATATTACAGAAGTATCGTGGAAAATTGCCACGCCGTTGCGGGCGATTATTGTTACGATCCCGATATCGATTCGGACTGGAGTTACGATCCTGCCGATAAAAACAATGATTCGCCTTCCAAATACACGTTAAACTCTTTGCGTTTCTATAAAATGCTTATGGAAAACGAAGCGGGGCCAAACGACGCGAAATACAAAGCGATGCTTAAAAACCTGAAGAAAGTTATTCCTTCTCACGTGCAAAGCACGTTCGTTTCGGATAACCACTATCAGGCTTCTAACCATTTCTGGGCGGGCGAAGCCGCTCTGGTATATAACACCACCGATTTCTTCAATACTTATAAGAATATATTCGCCGACGGAGGTATGTACACCGAGAAATTCGACGTAGGCTTTTTCGAAGCACCGCCGATGACGGGCAGCGGCGAAGAAACGCCCGATTGCGACACGGTGCGTTCGGTCGGCGGCGCGGTCGGTTACTACGGAGTTGTGAAAAAAGATAAAGAACATAACGACCTCGTAATGGACTTTATGATGTTCTGGGGGTCGAAACGCGGTCAGGATATTTATAACGCCAGCCTTAAAAGTCAGCAGGCGTATATCGGCGGAGCGTCGCTTATCAAAAACGTAGACACGCCGGAGGAAATTCTTCCGTCCAAGGATTACGCGTTCCCCGGACTTTGTCACAACAACCCTATGGGACAGTTCTTCGGAAACGTTGTAAGCATGAACGGCGCTCTTTCCGCTTATCAGATGTATGAGTCTCTGACAAAGAACCTGTTCAACGACGATTCTACCATAGATAAATATTGCAGTAATTTAACCAAAGCCATTCAAGCCGGTATTCCCATTTATTTTCAGGGGTTAGGTTGGCAGAAAAACGCATACGATACGCCGGAAAAAGCCCCGACGATTTAACGTGTAAACAAATCGCGAAGCGATTAAAATAAAAGGAGGAACATATGAGTTCGATAAACAAGAAACTTTTGTCATTTGCGCTCGTCGTTATCGCGGCGGTAATGCTCACGCTCGGCGGCGTATGCCTTTCGTTTGCAAAATCTGCCGACACCGACAAGTTTACGCTTCTGACAAACACTGAGGAAAACGGCGCTACCACGGTAGCCGTTTCAGAAACGGGGAGCGGGTATAGCGTAAGCGGCGCGCAGGCGAATAACTACAGCGCTATAGTGTACGATCACGCATACAATCTCGGCAGTAAGATTTCGTTTTCTTACAAGGTAAACTTCGACGACACGGATTTGATCAATACTAACGTAGACGCGTTGAAGTCCAAAGTTTATTTTGCGGTGGCGTTCGCTCAGGCGAGCGGCGCGACTGTTTCCGCGATGGATTTCGACGTGAACCGTACCGGCGGAAACGGCGCGTATATGCACCTTGTTACGAACAGTAACGATTTAAGACCGCAAAATCGCGCTATGGTCAACTTTTCCACTTTCAAGCATAAAGACATCATAAACGGTGATTCCGTTTATAGCGGACTCGGCGACGGGGCTAACGACCTCGGCTGGGCTTTCGTCAACGGCGAAGAAGTAAAAGTCGAAATCGGCAGCGACGATACGAATTTTTATATGCAGTTTTCTATCGATAGACCGGGCAGAGCGGATACCACCGTTTACAAGATGACCGCTCCTTTGACCGATCTCGTGCAGGACGACTCGAACACCGGTAAATATTACGTCGCGATTATGCTCGCGAACGGCGACGGAACTTCGAGAAACGTCGATCTTACGCTTTCGTCGGTAACCGCGGAAGAGGTTAAAGATCCTGTGGATTTAAGCGACACCGATACTTTCGTTACGAGTTCGCAGAAAGGAACGAGCGAAGTTAAAATTACCGACGGAGAAAACGGCGCGATCGCCGTCAGCGGCAAACAAACCAACGACAGCACGGTCGTCGTATACGACCATTCCTTCGCGTTGGGAAGCAAAGTCAATTTTAACCTTTCCACGATAAACGATCTTACCGGCACGGGAAAGACTACCGACCTTCGTTATAACACTTATTTCGCCGTTTATTTCGGCACGGCTACAAAGACGGAGGACGGCTTCGACGCGAAGGAATTCACGAGAAACCGTACGAGCGGCAACGGTATGTATCTGCATTTATTCACCAACGTCGACGACCTTTACGGTCAGGAAAGAGCGGTAATAAACGTAAGTACGTTCACTAACCGCGATATCGTAAACGGCGACTCCGTTTATAGCGGACTCGGCGATGCGGCAAACGACCTCGGCTGGGCGTTCGTTAAGGGCGGCGACATGGCTTTCGAAATCGGCACGGAAAACGTAGGCGGCGTTGAGAAAATGTATTTGCAGATCACCGTCAACAGACCCGGCAGAGGTTACGAAAACACTTATAAAGTTCAACTCGACGCGGATAAATTCTTCGACGCGAACGATTCGAGAACTTCTTATTATCTCGCGTTCGAATTCGCCAACCTCGACGGAACGGAAAGAACTTTCGGGGCGAACGTTTCCGCGGTTACTTTCGAAGAAATCGGACTTAAGATAACGCCCGAAAACGTGTTCCTTAAACCCGGAATGACAGCGACTTTAACTGCGAAAAATTCGGCTACGGACGAACCCGTAACGGGGCTTAGTTTCGTTTCTGCCGACCCGCAGACAGCGACCGTCGACGAAAACGGCGTCGTGACCGGCGTTAAAGCGGGTACGACCAAAATCCTCGTTACCGACAAGGACGGAAAGAAAGGCGAAGCGTACGTAACGGTTGCCAACAACGTAACTCTCAACGTTTCGGGAAAAGACTTATTCGTAGGGCAGACTTTCACCTTATCGGCGACCACGAATCCCAAGGGACTTAACGTGATCTGGACGAGCGACAACGAGAGCGTCGCTACCGTCGAAAACGGACTTATAAGTGCTCTTTCCGCCGGTACTGCGAATATTACCGTCACCGTGAAGAACTTTGAAAGCGGGGATCTTCTGTTGAAAGCGACCGCCGTTATCAACGTCACGCAATACGTGCAACCCGCAGACGTTCGCGGCGAAAACTACGACGTTCTTTATACGGACGGAGTTATCGCAGGCGGAAACGGTGCAAGTTACGACGACGGCAAATTCTCTTACGGCGGTACTATTCAGAACGGTAAGAGTTACATGGTTATCGCCAAAGATTTATCGTTGGGGAGCGCGCTGACATTCGATTTCATCAATAATTACGACGTATCCGAAACTAACGATAATAACCACAAAAAGAGATTCTTCGGATTGTCGCTTATTCAGAACTATAACGAAAACACGACTGCCGCGGATCTTCAACTCGGCGCGGGCAACGGTTTGCAGATCGATCTCTTCGCAAACGGTTCCTGGTATGCGTGGGGCGGAAAGTTCTTCATGAACTACGCGACTTCGGTTTCGGGTTCGGTAACGGAAGCGCGGACGCCCGAAAACACCGGCTCTCTTACCGGCACGGACAGATTTGCCAACGCGTTCTGCAGAGCGTTTGCAGACGGAATGCGTATTCAGGTAAAAATCATGAAAGACGGCGATTTGCTTAAAGTTTCGTTCACTCCCGTGTTCACCGAGGGCGACGTTCCCGACGGAAGCGAAAATCTCACTTATCCCAACGGCGGTCAGTACGACTATATAGGACCTTACACGATGACTTTCAATTGGAGCGAAGTCGCTTCTTCCTCGGGTAATTTTGCGCTTGCGATCGGCGTCGGCAACAATATCGACGGCACGGTTGACAACGTGAATTATGCTATAGAAAACCTCGATACAGGCGTTCTGCACGGCGTTGAATTAAGCAAAGCGTCTTACACGATGAAAAAGGACGCGACTTATAAACTTACGGCAACGTTTAACCCCGTGACTTACGTTCCTTCGAATGCGGCGTGGACTTCTTCCGACGCTTCGGTCGCTACGGTAAACGCGGAAGGTAACGTAACCGCTCTTAAAGGCGGCAAAACGACTATCACTTACACGGCGGACGGACAAAGCGCGAGTTGCGAAATAACCGTAATCGCGGGATTGACGGTCAACGAAAACAGCGTCGCTCTTAAAGTTGGAGAAACGTTCAGAATCGAAGCCGTTGCGGATCCTGTCGGCGCGGCGATCACCTACGCGAGCGGCAACGATAAATATGCAACCGTTTCGGCAGACGGCGTTATCACCGCAGTTGCGGAAGGTCAGGTCACTGTTTACGTAAGAGCAGGCGGCGGTCTTTATACGCAGGAAATCTCCGTAAACGTAACGGCGGCGGGTTCGGGCGAATCTGCCGATACAAGCGAATCCGGTAAAACAAGCGAACAATCGGGCGGTTGCCGCGGAGCGATGTCCGGAGCGGGCATTGTCGGCGCGATCGGAATGATCCTCGCGTGCGCGTTCGTGATCGGTAAACGCAAATAAGTAAAATACAGCCTACTCTTTCCCGCAATCCGCGGGAAAGAGTAGCCGTGTTGGTAGGCATTGCCTAAAATTTATGACAAAGAGAAAGAATCTGATTATTTTTATATCGTCCGTAATATTGTTTGCGGTCGTGTTATCTTTAACGATAACCGCGTTCGTTCTGAGTGCTGAAACGAGCGATTTTTCCATGCCGGGAAATCAGACGAACGCCGTTGCCGTAAGAATTTTCGACGACGAGGTTTACGTGTCGACGGATTCCGACGTTATCGCTTGTTATAAAAACGATTCCGCGTTATGGGAAACGTCCGTTACGGACAGGGTGTCCGATTTTAAGATAACGGAAAATAAAGTTGTGGTTTCTTATAAGTCTTCGAGAAACGTAGACGTTTTTTCCAAAGCGGACGGCTCGCTTTTGAAAAGCATAGAAATACCGTACGCGGTGACCGAAATCGCATGCGATGACGATAATATTTACGTTCTGGCTTTTAAGGGCGCTCTTAAAGGAAGCAACGTTTATTATTACGAAAATTACGAACAGAAAAACGAAAAGAGAATTTCTTTTTCAACCGTGATAACCTCCGTTGCTTTAGATAAGAAAAACGCTGTTTTATACGGCGTCGGCGCGGATTATAACTTATATAAAATGACGCCCGCTTCGTCTTTGTCTTACGAGAACTTCGCTCACGTGGATTACGAGCCTCTTTCCATAGGTATGGCGGACGGCAAACTCGTCGTCGCCGACAAGGAAGGCTTTATAAGCGTCTTTTCCGATGACAGGCTCGAAAGAAAAATCAGCGCGGGTATGACTTTATGCGCGTTCGGCTATAACGAAAACGTCGGCGACGTGGTTGCGGCGAACATAAGCGGTAAAGCCGCCATAGTGAACGTAAACGACTACGGCGTGAAAAAATTGTCCGTTCCCACGGAAGTACAGTTTATTTCCGTATCGGATAGCGGAACGATGGCGCTGATCGAATACCGTAATTTCAACTCGGCGTTTATCGATACGGGAAAAGCGGACGTTCTGATTTTTCTCTCATGGAGTCGTTGGGTGGCGCTCGCGCTCGCGGTTTTTTCCGCTTTGTATCTGGTCACAGGTATACTTTTATTCGCGATCAGCGACAGATTGAAGTATCTTGCGACGAGGGCAAAATATAATTTAGTAAAACAATGGAAGAGTTACGCGTTTATTCTGCCGACGTTCGTTCTGCTGGGCGTATTCATGTATATTCCCGCCGTCTGGGGACTGTGTTTGTCGTTTTTCGACTATGTTCCCGGCGTGTATTCGAGATTCGTCGGCTTCAGTAATTTCGCGGCGGTTTTGCGGGACGAATGGTTTACGAACGGCATCGTAAACATGCTTATTCTTCTGGTAACGGATATTATAAAAGCGCTTGTTCCCGCGCTTATAATAGCCGAACTTATTCTGGCATTGAATTCCAAAAAAATGCAATATTGGGTGAGAGTTCTCATTTACATTCCGGGTATTTTGCCCGGCGTTGCCGTGCTTCTGATATGGACGAACGGAATCTACGGCGACACGGGACTTCTCAACTCCTTTGCCGATCTTTTCAATTTATCTCACGTCGATTGGCTGTCGAATAAAAACACGGCTCTTCTTTCGCTTATCATGATAGGTTTGCCGTGGGTAGGACAATATATACTTTTTTACGGCGCGTTGATGTCCGTGCCTAACTCTTACAGAGAGGCGGCGGCTCTCGACGGTTGTAACTGGTTCAAGCGGGTGTTTTACGTGGATATCCCCATGATAAGACCTCAACTCAAATACGTATTCATAATAACTTTTATAAACTCGATTCAGGATTTCGGGCGGATATACATGACGACGGGACAGAAAAAAGAAACGAATATCCCCGCGTTGCAAATGTATATGACGTTGAACTCCGGCAACGGCTACGGAAAAGCGGCGGCGATGGGTATGCTTATATTCATAGTGATATTCGCGGCGACGTTATTCAACTTCAGGTCGAATAAAAAATCGGCCGAGATTATCTGAGGGGTAACGCTATGAAGAATAAAAGAAGAGGAATTCAGGGCGTTTTCGGTCAGACTATAGTAATCATCCTGTTGATAATTATAATATTGTTGGTAATAATGCCCATTTACGTTACCGTTATGTACTCTTTAAAAACCAATTCGGAGTATATCAAAGGCGTTTGGGCGTTGCCGAAAAACCCGCAATGGCATTATTATACAGCCGCGTTTCTCAACATAAAATCGTATATGCTGAACAGCCTTCTGGTGTGCGTTTTAACCACCGCGGGCGTGGTGCTTTTCAGTTCGATGACGGCTTACGTGTTTGCTCGGCACGAATTTTTCGGCAAGGCTTTAATGATGGTGCCGAGCGTTCTTACGATGACTCCGCAATTTCTCATCGTGTTGAAATTAGGCATTTACGACACAAGATGGGCTTTGATTCTGCCGGGAATCGCGGGCGGACAGGTAGGCGCGATATTCTTGTTCAGAACGTTCTTTTCTCAGCAGCCGTCGTCGCTTTTTGAAAGCGCGACTCTCGACGGGGCAAGCGATCTTACGATGTATTTCAGAATCACTTTGCCGCTTGCGATTCCCGTTCTGATAATACAGGCTCTCGGCACGTTCGGGCTTATGTATAACGACTTTTTGTGGCCGACGCTGGTCGTCAAAGACGAGTCCATAAAAACGGTAATGCAAAGCCTGAAAAACATCGCCGAAAAAGTTAACGGAACGACGCCCGGCGTATCTTACGCGATGTATCTCGTTTCGGGAGTGCCGCTCATACTGGTTTCGTTGTGCGGACTTAAATTTTTCGTAAACGGCGATTTCGCTTCGGGTATGAAATTATAAAAAACGGAGGTGCGGAATGAAGAAAATATTAACGGTTGTTTTATCGGGTATCATCGCTTTGGCTTCGCTCGGCGGCTGCGGCTCGCAGAATGAAACAGTCCCCGTTCCCGGGCAGGACGCGGAAATCGCCCTGCTTAACACCTGCGAAAGTTCGGTGTATTCCTTAGCGGCGACCGATTCTCTGGGCAGAACTTTCTCAAAGGTTTCGGGGGTAAATCCGGAAAAGTACGTCGGATTATTTTATTTTCTCTGGCAGGGGCAGGAACCAACCAAACAAACGGCGATTTACGATAATACCGAACTTTTAAGCAGAATAGGCGATGAATTCTGGGACGGAACTGAAATATTCGATTCCATGCCCAACCAGTATCATTATTGGGGCGAACCATTATTCGGGTATTATAATTCTCAGGATCCGTGGGTTATGGCAAGGCATATGGAAATGCTTACGTTCGCGGGCATAGATTTCCTTGTTTTCGACACGACGAATCAATTCATATACCGTCAGGTATGGTCTGTTCTGTTTCCTATAATGGAAAAATTTCAAAAACAGGGTTTCGCCGTTCCGAAAATAGTGTTTTACACCAACACCGATTCTGCCGTCAGAACGAAAGAATTATACGATTCGTTGTATTCTCCCGGATTATACGAGGATTTGTGGTTTAAACCAAACGGCAAGCCGATCGTAATTTGCGGAGAAAAGTCTAAATTGTCGTCCGAAATACAGAACTTTTTCGATTTTCGTTCAAGTCAGTGGCCGGGAACGGCGAAAAAGGACGACGGATTTCCGTGGATAGACTTTAACAGAAATCAGGAAGTTTATTCCAAAGGCGGCGCGAAGGGCGGCAGTATAATGAGCGTTTCCGTTTCGCAACATCCCGGCTGGCCGTTCTCCGATTCCGTGCAATATAAAGATCTCGACAACGGCTCGGGAACGTATTACAACGCTAACTGGGGCAGAGGATATTCTACCGTCACGGGAACGAACGATATTTCCAGGGTGAACGAGGGAAGTAATTTTCAGGAACAATGGAACAACGCTCTTCAAAAAGGCCCGTCCACGGTGTTTGTGACGGGTTGGAACGAGTGGATCGCGGTGAAGTTTTACGAGGATATAACGGTTACGACAGGCGTTCCGCAAAGACCTGATATTCCCAACAGGCGAGTGTTCTTCGTGGATACCGTAAACGAGGAGTTTTCGAGGGATATAGAGCCTATGAAGGGCGGCTACGGCGATAATTATTATCTGCAACTGATAGAAAATATCCGTAAATATAAAGGATTGACCGACGGAGAAAACGTCAAAGGACAAAAATTGACGATCGACGTAAACGATTCGGTAAGTCAATGGGAACAGATTACGGATTCGTTCAGGGATTTTACGGGCGACGCCATAGAAAGAAACTTCAATAATTCTGCCGGCACTTATGCGTATACGGACAACTCCAACCGTAACGATATTGCGGAAATAAGGCTTTGCCACGACGACGAAAACGTATACGTTCTCGTTTCGACGCTCGATAAAATAACCGAATATAAGGCGGGCGACAAAGGCTGGATGAATTTGCTTATAGGAGTCGACGGCTCGAAAGACAAGTCGTTCGAAGGGTATAATTTCGTAGTCAACCGCAACCCGTCCGGGAATATGACTTCCATAGAGCAGTCGCTTGGCGGATATGCCTTCAAAAACATCGGCGAGGTTAAATATTCGGTAAAAGGCAAGTATATTCAGTTCGCGATCCCGAAAAAACTTCTCGGGATAACCGACGGAGTTTCGTTGAAAATAAAGGTGACCGACAATATTACGAAACCGGACGATATAATGGACTATTACGTGAGCGGCGACAGCGCTCCCATAGGAAGATTATCTTATACGTGGAGTATTTAATATGAAAAAGAGTTTGAAGTTGTTTTGCTTGTTGTTATCTCTCGCCACGTTTTTTTCGGCGGCGGCCTGCGGCGCGGGCGAAAGCGTAAATACGGGAACGGATTCAAAGATAAATTCGGAAATCGAATCGGAGAATAAAATGAAACTTGAAAATATAACACCTTTGAATGAAAGACAAAACGTTGAAAAAGCGTTGTGCGGAACGGACGCCCTGGGGCGCGAAATAACCCCTGCCGGCGAAGAAAACGGCAGACTTGTCGGATTGTTCTATACGTTATGGCTGGGCAATTATTTTTCGGACGAGGGCGAATCCTACTTCGGAGATACGATTCTGGATTTATCAAAAATGGATTTCAACTACGTTTATTCCGGCGGAGGATCTCCTTTCGTAAAAATGCATTATTACGCAGAGCCTCTTTTCGGCTATTATAATCAAAGAGATGTCTGGGTGGTAGAGAGACACGTTCAGATGTTTATCGCGGCGGGAATCGACTTTTTGGGTATCGACGCGACAAACAACGATTATTACCCCGTGACTGCGGAACTGTTACTGCAAACGCTGGACAGATATTACCGTATGGGATATAAAGTGCCGCAGATTATGTTCCTCACGAACACGAACAGCGCCGACAGAGTAAATGAAATTTACGAGTTTTTATATAAAGACGACAGGTATAAACACTTATGGTTCAACGATTCCGACGGCGGGAAAAACCCCGACGGAAAGCCTTGGATTACGATGAGAAGCGATGAAAAAATATACCTGAAAAGCACGATAAGGAACAAGTTTTATATGAGGGATAGCCAGTGGCCGAACGAGAAGTTTCTCGATAACGGATTCCCCTGGATAGAATTTACCCGTCCGCAACCCGTTCATAACGGCATTATAAGCGTGTCGGTGGCGCAGAATAACGGCATGCATATGAGCGATTCCGTTCAGTACGAAAAAAGCCCCAACGACATCGATTATTACAATTCCAACCGGGGCAGAGGTTATTCTTCCGTCGATAATGTCAATAGTAAGGGCAGAGTGAACGAGGGAAGCAATTTCGAGGAACAATGGGACGTTGCCGTAAATTCCGATGCGAGAATAGCGTTTGTTTTGGAGTGGAACGAATGGGCGGCTTTGAAACTCGCAACCAACGTCGAGGGCGTCGGCAACACCGTGGTGTTTTTCGATTGCGCATCGGTGGAGTTTTCGAGAGATATAGAACCCATAAAAGGGTATTACGGCGATAATTACTATATGCAGTTGATACGGAACGTCAGACGGTTCAAGAATTCCGTCGGCAACGGAATCGACGTCGATACGGTATCTCTTAAAGACGGAAACGTTGACTGGAACTCGGTTTCGTCCGGAGTCGGCGAATTTACCGTAAGCGGAAACAGGGATTTCGAAAACTCCGTTTCGACCGACAGATACGTAAACGATACTTTGCAGAACGATATACAGGAAATAAGGTTGGCTCAGGACGAAAACAACGTATACATTCTCGTCACGACGAAAAACGACGTAGTGAAAAGCGTCGGCGATCGCCGGATGAATATCCGGATAAAGAACGACGGAGAAACGTCGTCCGCGAGCGGGTACGATTACGTTATAAACAGGTCCGGAGATAACGAAAAAGTTTCTATAGAAAAAATCGGCGAATCGGGCATGACGGTCGTCGGATATGCCGATTGCTACGCTGAGGGGAAATACATTCAGTTTGCCGTTCCTAAGAATATTTTTGCGGGTTCCTTCCAACTTAAGTTGACGGATAACGTCGATTTAACGAGCGATATTATGAATTCGTACACTACGGGCGACAGCGCGCCTTACGGTAGATTGAACTACAAGTTTAATCTGAACAAATAACCTTTTTCGACGAAAGACCTCGAAACTTGGACTTTAATCGTGCGGTTTCCGGGTCTTTTTATATGCGTTTTTTTCGTGGTCTGAGTTTATTTTGTCCGGCGGAATATCCGTCGCGCTGTAACTATAAATTTGCGAAGATAACAAAATTGATTGCGAATTTTATGAGGGCGTGTGTATATAAAATATGAACAACATAATAATTACTATGCGATACTTTACGTGTAACGAGTAAATAAAAACACCCCGCGAGCGGTTAAAAACCGCTCGCGGGGGTTTAAATATGCTTTTAAATTATTCGTTTAAATTTGTCGTCGGTTTGCCGGATTTTCCGAACTTACCCGATGTGTCCGCTCTTGTTTGCGGGGGTAAATACGGTTATGCGGTTTTCGGCTACGCGATCGTCATCAGATTTTTTCATCTTCTTTGTAAAGAGTATCCGAGCAAGCGGAGAAAATCTTTGCAAGCGGGCTGCCTTTTATCATCTGAACGTCTTTGGAAACGACGACGGTATCGCCTTTCTTTACGGTTATGATTCCGGTGCAACCGTTGAATGCCTTTTCTTCGACGAAAACTCCGTCGTCAAGCGAAATGCTTGCGCTGAGGTTTACGTTTACAAGACCGGTGCAACCGTTGAACGCGCTTTTGCCGATTTTTTTGCAATCGGTAAGGTTGAACTGTCCGATAGCGAATTCGCTGCTTACGCCGAGCGTCGTGCAACCGCTGAACGCGCTTTCACCGATTACGGCAATGCCCTTGAAACCGACTTTTTCTTCTGTCGTAACGTTTTTCAAAGCGGTGCAACCGTTGAACGCGCTTTTGCCTACGGTGACTTTTTCGCCTTTGATGTAAACGTTTTTAAGAGCGGTGCAACCGTTGAACGTGTTCGCGAAAACGTCGTTTCCTTTAAGGTAAACGGTCTTTATGGTAGTAATGCCGTAGAAAGCGTAAGGCTGAACGGCGCAATCCGCATAAGTTTTAACGGTGATTTCGTATTCGCCCTCTTCGCCTTCGGCGGGAAGAACGTATTTGCCGTCCTCGTTTTTGTTGACTTTAATCGTCTTTTCGGCGGCAGCGATAGTACCCGTAACCACAACCGTTTCGAGAGTGGTGGGGATGTAATAAGTTGCGGTGTTGCCAGAAGCCCCGTCGTTATAAGTCTGCGTGCAGGAAGTGAGCGACGAAGTGGAAGCCGTTCCGAAGATGTAACCGAAAAGTTTCTTTGCGTTTGCCGCGCCGATCATATCGTTTGTTACGTCTGCCGCGCCCTTCATCGAGCCGACGAACGGAAGAGTTATTTTCTTGAGCGAGGAAAGGTTCGAGAACGCGCCGAGTTCGATTTCTTTAACGTTTTCGCCGACGACGAGTTCTTCGATGAAAGAAAGACTGTCGATAGCGTTAGCCGAGATTTTGGTTACTTTTTCGGGAATGGTTACTGTTTTAACGGTGTTCTCGTCATAGGTTTTTCCGTCGGTATTGTTGGCGGTGAATCCTTCCGCAAGTTCCTTGTATTTCTTGTCCGCGATGAGATCTTTCGCGCCGTCCGAAACGGTGTAGCCGTTAAGCGTAACTTCGCCGTCCGCTTCGGTGATGTCCCACGTGTATTTAACCGTGGTATCTTTCTTGCTGTCGCCGTCGCACGACGTAAGCGTTGCGAAAAGAGTCGTCGCAAGCGCGAGTGTTAAAATAAAAGTAATGAGTTTTTTCATTCTTTCTCTCCTTGACGAAAAAACAAGCGCTTCGCA
>ERZ1034844.879-NODE-879-length-15311-cov-8.128015_pt1 | contig 15311 bp, 17 predicted proteins | sample MGYA00520594_ERZ1034844 | MGnify/ENA primary metagenome ERZ1034844 (study PRJEB33766, sample SAMN09781733) | gut metagenome | biome: gut microbiome | host: Homo sapiens | place: Madagascar | study: EMG produced TPA metagenomics assembly of the PRJNA485056 data set... | reverse complement strand
TTCTAATTTTGTGATTTCAGTAATTTGATTAACTAAGAATTTGTGTACATATAAAATCTCTTGTAAATTATCAAGAGAAACTTCTGTGGTAGATTTTAAATATTTTAATTTATCATCTAATTCAACACCAAATTGCAAAAAATGAGGTGCAACAACATCCGAATAAAAATCATCGGATGGCACCGATTTTTCTTTTATTCTTTCAATTGCTGCTGCATAACTTCTTCCAATTAACCATATTTTACCTATAATTACATTCTCGTTTGTATGACTAGGATTTTTTAAACACATATCATATAGAATTTGGTTACCAAAACTCCAATAATCATAGTCTTGTGTTCTAAAATTTTCATAAACACTATTTGTATATGCTTCTAAAACTTTCATATAAGTCACCATAATAATTATAGCATTAATAAAAACTTTTGTAAATCACCTACCGCCTGCGGATCCGAAAATCTCTGCTTTGTATTCGGGAGCCTGAACAAGTAAAAGATAGCGTTCATTACCGCACCTATACAGACACGTGCCACGCTCGCCGAATTTGATTAAAGCGTACTCGTTTGGTTCTACCATTAGCGCATCTTCAAAGTCCTTTGGATTGATATTGCCGGGGAAGAACAGGAAATGATGAGTCGGGATTGAGAACAAGGGTTTTGTGTATTCCTTAACATTTTGAATCAGGAAGTCCTCAATATTCTGCGAGGCAAGAATTACTGCTGAATCTTTCTTTCGGACACGCTTCATTGCGTTGCGGATATACTCAATAGCAGTGAGGTTAGACAAAAATAAATAGAGCTCGTCTATTGATGCAACGGTGTTTCCCTCGTCAAGAAGTTTGTTGCTCATATACGACAGAATATTAAATAGCATTGTGTCTTTGAGTCTTTTGTTAGTGTCAAGCAAACCTTTTACCCCGAAGCACAGAAATTTATCATCTGTAATGTTTGTATGACCGTTGAAGTATTTACTTTCAGATCCGACACACATACTATGAATACCCAGACAAACCTCCTGCAAGATTTCTTCTGTATAAAGATACTTCCGCTTGTGGTCGTAGGTCATATATTCTTCTTCGCACAAATCATAGAAATCGCTCATCACAGGAAAGTCCGTAGGCTTTTTTGTGCTGTAATCTGTCGTGTCTGTAATGCCGAATCGTGCGTACAGCTTCATAAGCAGAATTTCAATTGTATCAAGCTGTGCGTCCGTGAAATCCTTGTAGGTTTTGAAAAAGTCTTTCAAGAATGCAATGTGCTGTGATAATCGAGTTACTTTGTTAAATGCCGGCGGTGCATCCTTATCGACTCCATCCTGACCATCATTCCATGCTTTTGGTTCTAAAGGATTTATCTTGTATTTTCCCGACATAAAATCAATGTAGCAACCGCCGAGTGCATTTGTCAAATCTTCATACTCCGCTTCAGGATCGAGGCATACGATTTTCTTTCCGCTTTCTCGGATGTTTGTCAAAATCAATTTGAGCAGATAACTTTTGCCCTGACCTGAGTTCCCGAGAATAAGGATGTTTGATGTAGTTTTGTCCTCTGTTCGCCTGTCAAAGTCAACAAGGATATTAGTGCCGTATTTATCTCTGCCAATATACAAGCCGTTAGGGTCTGTCTTGCCAGAAAAGTTAAACGGAAACAGATTTGCAACTGATGAAGCAGGCAACACTCTTTCATACAAACTTCCGAACTGATTACTGCCAATAGGATTTACAGACAGGAAGCCTTCTTTCTGTCGTAAAGTCAGACGGTCAACTTCAATTTTTGACCGTGTCAACTCCATTGCAATATCTGTTTGCAACTCCTTTAATTTCTGTTTGCTCTTGGCTTTAAGCTCAATGAACACCGAGCAATGAAGCAATGCTTCTTTGTTCTTACGCAGATTTGCCATCAGGGTGACAACATCCTGCAAGTTGCCCTGTGCTTCAATGGTTTCATTTACATCGTTACCGCTTGATTTGAGCTTGTTTTTGCGTGTGGCATTCTGAATTATTTTTCTCTGTTCCATACTCTCAACAAGTCTGTGATATATGCGGAGAGTAACGCCGTTTCTGTCTGCAAGCTGTGAGAGAATCGCCTGTTCTTCCGTACTCGGCGGATATTCACGAACCGCCCATACACTGCGGTACGAGTCGCCGACAATGTAATAATCGGTGAAAAATTTTATTGTTGACGGCAGAATCATATCAAAGAAATCCTTTGTGTAGATTTCTTCTGCCTGTTCGGGTGTGAGCACCTTTGGTTTTCTTTTGAATAGTCCCATATCATAAGTCTCCTTTTAATTTTGGACTGCCAACACAAGTATGCGGTCATCCTGATTGTATCCGTAACAGGTTGAGAGCGTTAAAATCTGCTGACCGTAAACAGGTGTAATTTCTGTGTTGTATATGGATTTCTCTTTTGCATATTCAATTCTTGAGTTATAGCTTTTTTCCGTTCCAACTGTTGTGAATCTGTACCAATCATCATCGGACTTTACTTTTATAACAGAAAAGACGGAGTAAGCAAATGGCCCGTCTTTAGTTTCAAGCACAACTGTCGGATGCTCCGTAAAGTATGAATAATCGGTATAGTTGCAAAGGTCTGCAAACATTGTGCCATTGTTCATATGGTGTCCGTAGATTATGAGATTGGTGCTGTCGGCTGAACACCTTGCATCAAGAAACGGTGTACCGCTATAGCTGTACTCGCCGTAAAAGTTTTTGTTCAGATACTTCTGCGGATTGCTTGGTGTATGCATAATAGGGTAATTGATATTTGTTCCTGATATGCTTATCCAGCCAAAGCATTCGGAATTCATTGAAATGAGTTCTGATATTGAATGAGGTTCGTAATAGGTTGTGCAATACACAGTTTGTTCAGCCTGAACTTCATTATCAAAATCGCTGACTTTTAATATATTTGGCTTTTTAATTGTTTCTTCAATGGTTGCATCTGTTGTATCCTCAGTAACGATTTCTGCAAGCTGTCTGAATGCTTCCTTTTCCTTGTTTTCGGTGTACATCCGTGAAAATATCGAAATCAGACAAGCAATTATAATTACAGAAAATATACCTATCACAATTCCCGTTTGAATTTTCCTTTTATGCTTCTTCATTTTCCACCTCCGAAATATACTGTTCGCCGTCATAGTCGGGCATCAAATCGCCGTTCATACTTGCGTCAAAATATATTGCAAGAAAACGCTTGATGTCGGCTTTCTTCATTCTGGTTACTTCAAAGCCTTGGTCTGAAATAATCTTCTCAACTCTGTTTGCTTTCTGCAAAACATTTTCGGATTTTGAAGATTTACACCTTGCAATGAACAGAAACTGCCTTGCGGTTGAGGTTTCGGTCTGAATACTGTCGAGAAAATCCAAATCCTTATTCAGAATTTTTCTGACCTTTTCATTCTGTTCAGCTTCAATCCTGCCTTTGATATAGCTTTTGTTTGTATCGAAGCACTCGCACGAGTCTGTACAGGTAATCTCAATATCCGGCACAGCAGAAAGCACCATCATCAGGTGGCGCACCTTGATTTCGATATTCGTGTGAGAAAGTACGGAAATATTTGTAGGCTGAACCATATAGAAAATAAATTCTTCCTTGCCGACCTTCAAGCCGTTTTTCGTAAAGGTTTTTATGCCCAGCAAGTCCTGAACTGATTTGCCTTTTCGTTTTGTTTTTTTCTGCTTGTTCTTCATTTATTTGCCCCTTTCTGCCCAAAAATAAATCTGTTGAGTTGATATAAAATACTTCACTGCATAGCGTATAAAATCCAGAATTGTTGTATCTTCCAGTCGTATTGACAAAAAGCCGAAACAGAGAGTTACCGCAAGAGGTACTATTATTCTCGTCTGTGCAAGTATCAGTATTGATAACAAAAGCGCTATGCTCATAATTGCAAAATCCCGTAAGCTCCACAGCCATAGATTGGCTGTGGCTTTTAGGTTTTGCGGATATAAATAAGTGGTCATAATCTTTAAATTCCTTTCGTCTTAAATCGGAGCAAAGTTCTAACAAGCTTGTTTGATTAGAACTTTGCGATAGATTGCAACTTGTGCCAAGGAGCATTGCGCCTCTGCTTTTTAGCGGAAATTTTACGCTAAAAAGCAGTAATGTTCTACGCAACATAAGTGGAGTAGAACATTGGCACTAAGTTATTTAGCCGCTCGTGCAACACTTCTCGTCAGGTTCACGGCGGTCGTAGTTGCGTGAACAATGCTCGTCATATTTACCTTTACACTTGAATCCAGTCCGAACTGCTGTGCAATTCTCGGAACTTCGTTTGATGCAAGCATTATTCCAAGTCCTAAAAGCATATTACCGGGGAAGGTTAGCAACCCGAGGAACAGCAGAGTTGTCTGCATAAATGCCGTCAGGCACAACGCCGCTATCTGTTTCATCCACTGATTGAAGCCGTCCTGATAACCTCTCGGAACACTGAACATATACAGCGAACCTACCGCCATCTGAATGAGCAGAATCCCTCCACGCTTGATGTTCGCAAAAAATATTTTTATTACGCAGTAGGCAAAAGCAATCATACATAACAGATTCAGCAAACCGAATGTTGTCTGTGTTGCTACTGCAAAACTACCCTCTAAAACGCTTGTGCTTTGTCCGGCTAAATCAAGGCTTTGCTGTCCTGCCATTATGGACGACAAATCCTTTGAAAATGTGTTTTGCAGGCTGATGCAGAACTTATACAACTCCACAGGTACTACGCCGAACAGCGAACAGGCAAAGAAACCTTTTAAGACATTAATTGCAGTTGTCTTTATGTTCGCTCTGCCGTTCTGATATTCAATAGCCACATCAAATACGGCGACGACCGTTCCTGCGACGAACAATGCCCAGCCAAAAAGCGTAAACAGATTTATTGTTGCCTGCACCCATTCAAGATCGAACACATCTGCTCCCATATTTCCCATCATTGTGAAGAAATCTGCAACAGCATTGTAAATTGTTTCATAGAACCACTGAATCATTGTGTTCCATATAGCGTTTGAGATTTGTTCACCGAGGTAATCGAACACACCGCCTATGGCACTTCCGATTCCGCCGATGAAATCTCCTAACCAGTCAAAAATATAAATCACCTCCACAAAAGGCTGTTATGACTCAACACAACAGCCTTATTTTTATTGTTATCAGAGTATCGTCCAGATGTACAGTGGTGCTGTCAGCGAGAACACAAGACAACCGAAAAGTATTGCCGGCGCCGTGAACTCAAACTGCCCGTGCTTGCGATAGTCCATATACGCCATTGCGAGTTTAACAAAGAAAAGTATAGCAAGAATCATATCTACCGCCGGGAACACAACATTGTTTACTACATTTTTAATCTGTGTTTGAGCGGAATTCCAAGTGCTTTGAATTGCAGATGATACATCTCCTGCGGCAAAGACTGTTACCGCCGATATTCCGAGCATTAACAGTATTACTGATATTCCTGCCAACCACTTCAATAACTTAATTTTTCTTGACTTTATCATTTTTTACCTCCGATTTTCTTAGATCATTCTCCGATATATATCTGACTTCGATGTTCAGTTTTTCTGCAAAGCGAATTTCTGTTTTCATACCCTCGGTTAATTCATCACCGAAAACCCATACTTCATCGCAAACCCACAGCAGAGAAATTCCTGCCTGCATACCGAGTTTTCTTTCTTCGGGATTATCGTCATTTAGTACGAGAGCATAAAAATGCGGTATGACAGGAGCCATACCGCACTTAAAAACATATTGTGAATACCGTTTTGCGTTTTCAATGTTGGCTGTAATATTTCCACCCAAGGGTGAACAGACATATGCTCTGTACATTATTCATCGTCCTCATCTTTCTTCTTAAATTTGATGATGAGAAATGCAATTAAACAGCCGACAGCAACAGAAGCCAATCCGATATAAAAGCCAAGATTTGAATTGTCACCTGTCTGCGGTTTTTCAGGTTCAGGCTGCGGATGAATAGTTACAGTCTGATTCTCATCTTCAATGTCAGCGTGTACTGCAATTTCTGTTCCCTCACGGTAGAGAGTTTCAAAAGCAACGATTTCTGTTTCTTTGGTAATTACAGAACCGTCAAAGGTAAAGGATACTGTTACTTCGCCGTCTGCTGTTTCGGGTGTGAATGTTACTTCGGAACAAACTTCTTTGCCGTCAACAAGGAATTGCTTACCCGTGGATTTATCCATAAGGACGCCTTTGATTGTGTATTCTTTTCCTGCTGTGAGATGTTTGTAGGAAACAACATCGTCAATGGTAATATCACCGTTAACTGTGAATTCCTTTTTACCGTCAATAGTTGCAGTTGTTCCGAGTTCAGGTATTTTATCGTTTTCAATTGTGATTTCGATAATTTCCTTGTTTTCAGAAATTGTTACGGTATAGTTTTCTTCATTAGGCAGATAACCCTCGGCAGGCTTTAACTCACGGATAATGTATTCTCCGTATGGAACATTTTCAAAAGTGAAGATTCCTTCCTCATTTGATTCGGATGTCAGAATTGCAGTTTCTTCTGTAAATTCGGTTTCAGTAATACTGAACAATCCGAATAATGCGCCTGTGATATTTTCGCCTGTTTCACGGTCAATTTTCAAGCCTTGGATTGTGCCGTAGATAATTTCATTTTCAATCGGCTCACCATCATTTACCGAAATATGAACAGTTGCTGTATCCTGTCCTGCGTATTCAAACACAACAGGGTATTTTTTCTCAGATAGGATATAGTGGCTGTCAGTGCTGATTTCCTTAACATAGTAACTTCCAATCGGAAGGTCGGTTGTAAAGGTTGCCTTACCTTTTTCATTACAGGTGATGATTTCAAGAAGTCCGTCCTTTGGAATGACCGTTCCGTTTGCGGCTTTCAAATCTTCATCAGCGTAAAGTCCAAATGAAACATTGCGGATTTCGCCATTATTGCCGATATTGAATTTCTCGTTCTGTTCAAGCACTTTGGTAAGGTCGATTTCAACCTTTTGTCTGTCGTTTGTAAATGATGTTGAGGTGTTAGTCACCTTTTCGTTCTGTCCGGCATAGGTGAGCGCAATATGATTTACAGTCCTGTTCAGAACAAATCCGTTAGGAGCAGTTTTTTCTACAACACGGTATTTGCCGAGGTAAAGCTGTTTGCTTGTTGCTGTGCCTTTCGTGTTTGTTTTCAGAGTTGCGACAAGCTCGTCTTTCTTTGCCCTTACTGTTCCGTCAGGCGTTGTAATGTCCTCATTAGCATAGATTTCAAACACCGCACTCGCCAAACCGCTTACAGAATATTCAGTCTGATAGATGGTCGGAAGTGCAACATCATTTCCGTTTTCATCAGTATATCCGCCGCCGACTGCAGTTACATTCGAGAAAATCTCGCCTGTTTTTTCTACGGTAATTGTACCTTTCTGTGGAGTGTTTTTCTTCTCGGTTTTTACGATTGTGACACCGTTTTCTTCTGTTGTGTTTTCTGCTGTAATGTCAAAATATACAGGTGTGCTGTCGAGGATATACCCGTATGGAGCCTGCACCTCAATGACTGAATAGCCTTTGCTGTAGGGCAGAGTTTCGGGTGTGATGAGATAACCCTCGCTGTTCGTGCAGAAGGTGTCAATCTCTGTAACATTCGGATAGGTGTACTTCATTGTTACCTTGTTTCCATCGGGATCATAAATCTGAAAGCCTGCGCCTGCATACGGAATCTGTTTGCCTGTTTCGCTGTCAACCTTTACTATCTTTACATAGCTTTCAAGGCTTGCGTTATTGATGAGGTATTTGTAAGTCTTATTATTTTCAGAAATAGACACATCAAAATCAGCAATGAACTCCGTACCGTTCCAACCTTTTGTTTGGTGAACTGTGTATATGCCATAGGGCAAATCCTTTGTTTCTGCAAAGCCGTACTCGTCACATATAAGATTATCTCTTTCGGATTCTTTTGCTTTTGCATAGCTTCCCGATGATTTCAGATACACCTGAAATTCAGCACCTTTTTCGGGAGTTTCAATTTTTGTACTGCCGTCATCGGTGTGCTTTATGATTGCAATTTTTCCTTTCAGTATATCTTCGGTAACACCTATTGAGATGCTGTTGTTTTCAAGCGTATATTTTTTCGCCTCTGCACCGATATGATATTCGGTTTCATCAAGCAAATAACCCTCGCTCGGCTCAATTTCTTTTAAAGTCCAGTTATCTCCGCACACATAGTATGAAGTTGTAAAACCGCCGTTTTTATCGGTGGTGTACTTGTCAACCAACTTGCCGTTATTGTAGATGCCGTAAACTGCTCCTGCAAGTGTTGCATCACCCTGTGCAGACTTTGTTTCAGCGTCCGTTTTGGTAACAGTAAGATTCCACTTTTTAAGGACATTACTGAAAGATACAGTTGCCGTTTTTCCACTTTCAACATTTACGGTCTTTGATTTTTGTTCGGCATACTCTGTCGGAGTATGCTCGGTAACCGTGTATTTTCCGGGGACAAGGTCGGTTAATTCAAATTCACCTTTTGAGTTTGTTTTTACAGTTTTGCTGTAATCGTCGCCTTTGACAGTAAACTCAATATTTGCAACATTGCCGTCCTCGGAGGTTTTGACAAGCTTGAGGTTTCCCGAGCTTGTTTTGACCTTGAAATATGCCCTTATCGGGTCTGCGTCGTTTTCAACACCTGTTATGACATCCTGCAAGCTTGCGTCACCATATGGCACAAGAACAGTTTTGCCGACATCAGGTATTGACTTTGCAGAGTTGAATGTTACTGCATCGTTGACGGTTGAAGTTGAAGTCAAGGTCAGCCTGTTTCCTGATACAGATACACTCATACCGCCTGTTGTCTTGAAGCTGAAATCCGAAAGAATACTGTTGCTGTCGGTAAGGGTTAAAGTGTACTTTCCGTCAGAGTATTTCATCTCATAGGTTTCAGCCTTTGAGGCGATTGCAGATGCAAAGCTTGGAACAATTGAATACTTTGCAAGGCTTTTTGAGATAGCATTGTAAACTGACTTAACTCCGGGATTTGCTCCGCCTGCACAGATACCGTCAATGAACTTTGTATTTGTGCATTTATAGCCTTCGCTTGTAGAACGACAACCTGAAACAAACTCCCATACAATCAGCTGTGTTGCTACCCATTTCTGATCCTCTGTTCCGCTTAAGCATTTTCCTGAACCGGGTTTGCCGTAAAGCAGAGCAAGGTTGATTGCTTTCTGCTTCGCAGAGCCTAAATTCTTCCAGACGGTCGAGCCGTCCTCGGTCAGCGTATTGCCTGAGTAGAGTGTATGACCGGGTTCAATGCAGTAGGCTTCTTTGCCATCTGCAAAAATCTTGCACAACTCTTCTCCGGGAGTTCCGACCGTGTAGCCGTCGCTGACTGTTGTCTGCTGAAATTTGATTATATTGCCTGTGCTGTCATAACAATAATCGAAAGTGATTGTAACCTTATCACCGCTTGCCGCACTTACGGGGAGTGCAAACATTGTTCCGAATATTACGGCAACCGCAAGGAAAAGTGCTGTTATTCTTGTGAAATTCCTTTTAGCTAAAATGTTTTTCATCCTAAAAATTCCTTTCTTGGTAAAAAATAAGGCAAAGTCGGTTGACTCTGCCTGCTGATAAAATATTCTGTTTTTGCTTACTCAAATCATAATTTCATCGCCTGCCCTTCATTGAAATCTTCATCTATATCATCAGACTGCTCACTGCCGTCTGTGATATTTACATACTCGCCGATAATGTTCAGTGCCTCATAATATCTGCCCGAACTTGTAACACGACTGCACATTTCCTTTGCCTCGTCAGCCATACCGTTTTGCTTAAGGGTGCTACTTGCAATACCCATCAAATTGAATATATTAGAATCACAACCTATTAATGCACAGTCGGGTTTGAGCTTTTCTTCTTTGTTCTGCTCAGGTTCAAAGCCACTGAGCCTGTTGTCAACATAATCGGACAGCCACATTCCTGCAAAGGCTGTGTATGACTGCAACCGCCACATTGCAAGCTTGCCGATGTCAAGATGGACATCGGCAAAGGGATAGAGAATACAGGTAACGCCGTCATTTTGAAATACAGAGACATTCTCAAACTTTGTGTCGTCAAGAAGTATTCCCTTGTCCGTGAGCATTTTATTGATGCCGTCCACCCATTCCTGTGTTTCACCTCCGCATCCCTGCAGGATGAGTCCTTCCTTGCCGTTCATACGGCGGAGGTCTGTTAGAGTTATTTGGTTTATTTTCATTGAGATCATTCCTTTCAAAAAAATAACAGCACCCGATTAAGAGTGCTGTCTATACTTTATTTATCAGTAAACTACATATATTTTGTTGTTTTCTGCAATTACATTGAATGATAAGTCGCTTGGGACTATGCCGTCACTTTGATAGTAGTAGACTACATACTCAACATCACCATAGCAATCTGCCGTCAGTTCCGAAGTGCTATCATAGTATGAAGCGTTTGTCGGTGAGAACCAGCTTGCATTGCCTGTGTTCAGCGAGGAATCGTATTTCATTCCGAGCTGCTGACCGTAGGCTATGCAGGCACTCACCGCATACTGAACATCAACCGTTTTTGCTTTGGTAGGCGGTTGTGTCGGTTTTTGGGTTGGCTTTTCCGTAGGTTTCTGCGTTGGCGGTTGCGTCGGTTTTACAGCAGGCTTTTGAGTAGGAGTTTCAGTTTCTTTTTTAGCAGTCGATTCTGATTCAGACTGATTACTATTCACTGTATTCTTGCTGTTGTTCCGAACCTCAGTTTGCGTTTTCTGAATCGGATCCGTTGCTAAAACAACCGCCGAATTTTTCCCACTGTCGGCTTTTTCTTCTGTTTTGGTATTCTGTCCCGAAGGCTCTGTTTCTTTTGAAACTGTGGATTTTTCGGGGATTGTTATTTCAGTTGTTGCCGTTGCAGAAGTTTCCGTAGATTCAGAAACATCCGCAGCCTTTGAAACTACGGATGTCTGAATATCGTTATTTAATTTTTCTTCTGCTGTACAAGCCGTAAATGTTCCTTCTGCTAAAATCAATGTCAGCATTATTGCGATTTTCTTTTTCATATTCTCATCGCTCCTTTCAAGCAACAAGTATATCCAAAGAATTTCAAATGTCCAGAGATTTTTTTATTTGCTGTTACATACTCTGCGTAAAGCTTTCCGATTCATCTTCCGACATATTCTCGGATTCATCTTCGCTCTGCTGTTCATCAAGTGCCTGATGATACGCTTCCATAACCTTGCTGTTGAGTAAATCTCTGACTTCTTTGGAAATCGGGTGAGCAATCTCGCTGAACTTCGTTTCGCCGTTTTCGTCAACATAGTTACTTGCAGGCATTGCAACAAACAGTCCTTTTCTTGAGTTCATCACTCTGATTCCGTGAATTGCCACAGCACCGCCGACAGTAACGCTTGCAAACGCCTTTGTGTTGCAATCATCTACATCAACGAGCTTATCAATCCTTACCTTGATATACGGCAGTTTCCTTTTCTGATTGTTGTTTTTGTTTCCTTTGAAATTTGTATTCTGTGCCATATGAATTTACCTCCGATTTAGTGTTTCAGCTTTTCTGCCCACAACAGAGAAAGATGCAAAAGTGCGTTTCTCTGTTCTTCCTCTGACAGGCTGCCGAGGAAATCTTCAAGGGTGAAATTTTCCTCATATTCTTCTGCTAACTCCTTGCAGTTGTCGCATATTTTTTCTCGCCTGACAAGTACCGAGCCGTCATCCTGCTGGTTGAATGATAAAACATCGTTGTATCTGAATCCGATTTGCTGACGGATTTCATAGGGAATTGTAATTCTTCCTTTTTTACCGAGAACTCTGTAAATTTTAAGCACTACTCGTCCTCGCTTTCCGCAAGCTCTGCTCTGCACTCATCGCAGATACAGTTGCTACAATTACACTTGTCATCAAAATTTTCGCAATCATCATCGCACCTCTCAATCAGAATTGCTCCTTCCACAGCTGAAATCTGCACAGCACAGTCGGATGTGATTCCTGATACAATAAGTGCGTCAAGCGGTATGCCTACATAAATTCTATTTTCCATTGTTAATAATACACTCCTTCAAAATTTGTTCTAAATCAATTTGTTGTTCGGTTGTTAAGTCAAGCAAACTCAACTGCAACGGTTTATTTCTCTGCCTTTCATACATATCGTAGTTGCTGATTAGCAGTTCGGGAAATTGCTCGCCTGCGTTGATTCGCTGTTTCATATTGTGTAACCTTGTGAAATCAAAGAATGAATAACCGTCATATAAATTGCGGATTTCTTCACAATCGTTATATGATACAAGCCATTTGCCCTTTGAATTTGCAAGTGTGTTTTTCAGCCTCTGATGGTCATCCCAAGTAAATCCGCATTGATACACATACTCGCTTGAAAAGTACGGCGGATCACAGTAGAAAAAAGCATTTTCTCGGTCATAATGCTTTATCAGGACTTCAAAATCCTGATTTTCAATCACCGCATTTTCAAGTCTTTTGCCGACTTGCTCAATCAGTTGAAACAGGCTCACTACTGAAAATGGCTGACAGGCAAATGATTTTCCGCCGCTTGAATAGCTGTATCGCAAAAGTTTCAGAAACATTACTGCTCTGCGCAAGTCGTAGTCCTGTTTCATTTTTATATACAATTCTATGATTTCTTCTGCTTTCAAGTCAGGCAGGATAATCTTCGTCAACTGCAATTCCTCATCAAGGTACTTATCGTCAAACTTTTCCTGTGTAAAAAAGTTCTTTATGACATTGAAATCATCCCTTGAATTAAGCGGATAAAATCCGAGTTCTTTTATGAACGCCATAGGTCTGTCACGCATACAGCGAAAAAGGTTTACAAGATTATGATTGAAATCGTTGTAAACCTCCATTTTATCAGGCTTTTTCTTGCCTAAAAGTACCGCTCCCGAACCTCCGAACGGTTCAATATACCTTTCGTAATTCAGAGGAAAGAGGGCGTACAAAATATGAAGTATGGAGGTTTTGTTACCCATCCAACTTACAGGGGTTTTGATTACTTTTCACTCCTCTCGGAATATCAATCGCCCCTGAAATGACAAAAAGCCGTTGATTAAGTATTTAACTCAACCAACGGCTAATATATATGAAAACCAATACCAGTCGTTCGGAACGATTGATATTAGTTGTTGTTATTAATTTTTATCGTTTACTATTTTGATAATCTTACCGATTTCAGCAATAACATTCACGGTAACTGCATTTCCAGCCATCTTGTATAGCCTGCTGTCGGATAGTCCTGTTGCTTTCGCCTTGTTGAACTGATCGTTCGTGAAGCCCTGTAATCTCCAGCACTCCCTCGGAGTAAGCTTTCTTATTCTGCCGATATGAACTTCTCCGTTTGGCTCAACAAAAGCAACTGCGAATTTTTCATTGTTATCGAGAACATCTGAATTTTCTACAAAAACACCCGAATGTTCAGCCTTGCGGTTACTGATTCCTAAATCCTGCCTTGCAGTTATGCACCTTGCAATTTCTGTCAGCTTCGGATCGGGATTCAGGTCGATGAAATGGACACGAGTGTCCATTTCATTAGATTCATGTCGCTCGACCAGTTTGACACTTTGTGTCAACGATCGATGGCTAATTCTATCATTTTCCCTTTCAGGTAAAAGATAGAATACAGCCTGCGTTGCAGAAGTTGTCAGAGTATGTGCTACCTGACTTCCGACTCTGCCACGCCTTGAATTTTGTCCCGAAAAAGCAGTATCTATGCTGTCGCCGGGATATGCAATCTGATAACCGTCTTTGGTCTTAGATTTTATCGGCAAGCCAAAGTTTTCAGTATCTTCAACGAGATAAAGTCCCGAATGACCGCCGAAACCGCCCGAACCGCTTGTAAGTGTACAGCTTAGTCCTTTTGATGAGTAGATTCGTTCACCTTGCGTTGGCTTTTCTTTGTATAAGAGCTTTTCCGCTTGTTTGCGTGAAAGATAGTACTTCTCCGGCACATTGTCCTCTAAGATATCCGACAATGAACACTCGATTTCGTGACTTGGGAACTCCGAAATTTTTGCTGTTAAGTACCTGCCAACATACATCATACCCCTCGTCGGCACAAGCCCTGCTTACTCGTTTCGACCGCAAGCGGTCAAAAACTCGTCCGCTATGCTGTGCCTCCTCTCCCCAAAAAGCTTATAGCTTTTCGGGGACCCCGTACAGAGGATTGTTTCAAATGTTTTGCCTGAGTCATGGTTAAGCAGACCGGGAACATTTTCGAGGAAGAGATACTTAGGTTTTTTAACGGCAGCAATTCGAGCAATCTTGAAAAACAGCGTTCCTCTTATATCGTCAAATCCTTTTCTTGCTCCTGCGATGCTGAACGATTGGCAGGGGAACCCGCCCAGAAGAAGATCGAAATTGGGTAACTGTTCGGGTACAATTTTTCTTGCGTCATCAAAGTAAAGTTCACCTCTCGTATCGTACATTGCTTCATATGCCTGCTTTGCATACTTGTCGATTTCGCAGTATCCGACGCACTCAAAACCACCTATTACTTCAAGTCCTGAACGGAAACCGCCGAGCCTGCAAACATATCAAAGAATTTGATGGACATAAATCTTCATTCCAAACGAAGATTTATAGATTAAAAACACCTCACATTCCCATTGTCATTCCGTTATCCTCATAAGGAACTTCATCATCAACTTGTGATTCGGATTGGTTTTCCGTTTCGATTTCTTCCTGTGTGAGCTTTCTGAATGAGTCCTCGCTGGGAACGACTCCAAGTGAACGACCATTGTCCCACTCGGGGAATATCGTTCCCATTGAATCAACAAATTTTACTGTTCCTCTTGTTCCTGCCAGAACAGGTGCGTAAGGATCCTTCATACTGATAAGCTCAATTCTTGTACCCGGCGGATACAATTTCTTTGTGCTTTCAGCTATTCTGCGCTGTCTTTCATATTCGTTCAAGTTATACATCTCCTATTTTTTTAGTTTTGATTCAAGCAATATCCATTAGTAGGACTCCTGATTTTTATAGTCATAAAATCAACCTCCTTCTTTTTTTCTGTTTGTATTGACATTTTTGTTGTCAGAGAAATGTGAGATTTCATTTTCATCACACTCATCATTGCGCCTGTCAAAATTCGGTTTCTGACGCATCTCTCTTTCAAACTTCCTGAGTTCGGGTGTGTCGGTAAAATACATTTAAAATCATTCCTTTCAATTTTTTGTAAATAAAAAAAGGCAACCGTTCTAATCAAAAAAATTAAAACGATTGCCAAATAAAAAAAGAGCCAATTACTATATCTCTAAAATAAGAAATATGATGATTGACTCATATATTTGATAATATTAAATTAAGCAGATTAGCGAAAGTAATCAGTTTTCT
>ERZ1034844.877-NODE-877-length-15352-cov-33.029614_pt1 | contig 15352 bp, 10 predicted proteins | sample MGYA00520594_ERZ1034844 | MGnify/ENA primary metagenome ERZ1034844 (study PRJEB33766, sample SAMN09781733) | gut metagenome | biome: gut microbiome | host: Homo sapiens | place: Madagascar | study: EMG produced TPA metagenomics assembly of the PRJNA485056 data... | reverse complement strand
TTCGTTGTTGTGAAATTGTATCAACCTATTCTATCTCTATTTCGGCTAATCCTTTTTTCTTTTCACTTACCTCGTTGTAATCTCTCAGTATTGTCAATGAACTTATTTTTGTACCGCTTCTTCCGAAACGGGCTGCAAAGATACGCACTTTTTCTTTACCTCCAAATTTTTTTTGACATTTTTTTATAAAAATTTTCGATGAGTGGGGATTTTCACCTTAATATAGTATATTTGTTTTTTGTCGGTGCGCTTCGACAGGCTCAGCGACCGACACCGGACCCTGAGCCTATCGAGGGGGCCGGACGGAATGACAAGAAAGAAATGAAAACAAAATAACGATCAATGGAAGAAAAAAGAAATGCTTTACCGGAGAACGCTCAAAGGGAGCTGGCACCGGGCGAGGAGTACAAGCCGCTCTTGGGGGCGGAGAGGAAATGGGCGGAAGTCACGCCATATTCAGTGACCCTTGGATTGCTGATGGTGGTCATCTTCTCCGCGGCGGCGGCCTATCTGGGGCTGCGCGTGGGACAGGTGTTCGAGGCGGCGATCCCGATCGCGATCATCGCGGTGGGTCTGACAAGCGCACTCGGCAAGAAGGAAGGTCTGGGACAGAACGTCATCATCCAGTCGATTGGAGGCTGCTCCGGAGCTGTGGTGGCGGGCGCTATATTCACACTTCCTGCCATCTACATTCTTGGAGTTGATGTCAACTTTATGCAGATGTTCCTCTCGTCGCTGCTCGGCGGTGTTTTAGGAATATTGTTCCTCATCCCTTTCCGGAAATATTTCGTGAAAGAGATGCACGGGAAATATCCTTTCCCTGAGGCCACGGCCACGACACAGATCCTCGTTAGCGGCGAAGGCGGCGGCAAGGGAGCCGGAACGCTTCTGGTGAGCGGTCTCATCGGAGGTCTTTATGACTTCATTGTCAGCACTTTCGGTGCGTGGGCGGATACGGTCAGCACCACCGTGATGGGATTCGGACAGACAATCGCTGACAAGGCGAAGGTCGTTCTGAAACTGAACACCGGAGCGGCTGTGCTGGGCCTCGGCTACATCGTGGGCCTGAAATATGCCTTCATCATCTGCTGCGGCAGTTTCCTGGTGTGGCTGGTGATCATCCCGCTGATGAACCTCATCTGGGGCGGACAGGTGATTGATCTGATGAACACCGGAGTGACAATGACAATCGGAGAGATGAGCCCTGACCAGATATTCAAGGATTATGCAAGGCACATCGGCATCGGTGGCATCGCGACCGCCGGAATCATCGGCATCATCAAGTCGTTCGGTGTGATCAAGTCGGCTGTGGGACTGGCTGTCGGCGAGTTCGGCAAGAAGGGAGGAAAGGTTGAGAACACCGAGAGGACACAGGAGGATATTCCTATGAAAACCATTGTGTTCGGCATTGTGCTGACGCTGTTGGCTGTGTTCGCTTTCTTCGCGTTCGGAGGAGTTGTGAACAACATCTGGCAGGCAGTTGTCGGGCTGCTGATCGTGGCGATCATCTCGTTCCTGTTCACTACCGTGGCGGCCAACGCCATCGCCATCGTGGGAACAAACCCAGTGAGCGGAATGACACTTATGACGCTTATCATCGCCGCGCTTATCCTTGTGGCTGTGGGACTTAAGGGCAACGCTGGCATGGCCGCGGCCTTGATCATCGGTGGAGTTGTCTGCACGGCGCTTTCGGTCGCAGGTTCATTCATCACCGACCTCAAAATCGGTTACTGGATCGGAAGCACGCCTAAGAAGCAGGAAGGCTGGAAGTTCGTGGGTGTGGCTGTCGCGGCGGCGACAGTCTGCGGCGTGATGCTCGTGCTGAACAAGACCTACGGATTCGTCGGCGACCAGGCTCTCGTGGCTCCTCAGGCCAACGCCATGGCGGCGGTGATCCAGCCGATGATGAACGGCGGAGGCGCTCCGTGGCTGCTTTACGGAATCGGTGCGGTGCTGGCCATCGTGCTGACTTTCTTCAAGATACCGGCATTGGCGTTTGCGCTTGGAATGTTCATTCCTATCGATCTTAACCTGCCGTTGCTGGTCGGCGGCGCGATCTCCTGGTACGTGAGCACACGCTCGAAGGACAAGGCTCTGAACGAGGCGCGTCTGAACAAGGGTACGCTGATCGCTTCGGGATTCATCGCCGGCGGCGCGTTGATGGGTGTCGTGAGCGCGCTGCTGAAGTTCTTCAACGTGGATTGGTTCATGGCGGATTGGAACGCGCAGTATGGCGAGGCCATAGCGATCATTCCGTTCATCGGAATCATCGCCTACACGGTGATCGCTTCTTTGAGGGCTAAGGAATAAACAAACGGCCACCGAGCCTGCCGAAGTGCCGTTATGGAAGTCGCTTCGACAGGCTCGGCGACCAGAAAATAACAACAACATGGAAAAAGTTTTGGACAGGTTCCTGAGGTACGTCAGCGTTGACACTCAGTCGAACGAGGAATCAGAGAGCCAGCCTTCGGCGGAAAAAGAGCTCAATCTGCTGCGGATGCTGCGCGACGAGCTTCAGGCTCTCGGAGTGGAAGCCACTCTGGATGAATATGGTTACGTGATGGGGTCGATCCCTTCGAACATCGAGGCGAAAGTGCCGGCGATCGGCTTCATCGCCCACGTGGACACCGCTCCGGACGCATCAGGTGCGGACATCAAACCTCAGATAATCAATGAATATGACGGCGGGGATATTCCTTTAAAAGGTGTGCCGGGCCTGGCGCTGAAGCCTTCGGAGTTCCCGGAGATGCTTCACTACGTGGGTCAGACGCTGATCACCACGGACGGCACCACGCTGCTCGGCGCGGACGACAAGGCCGGTGTGGCGGAGATTATGGACGCGGTGCAGTACATCGTGGAGCATCCTGAGTTCAAGCACGGTGAGATCAAGATCGGGTTCACGCCAGACGAGGAGATCGGACGCGGAGTCGTTAAGTTCGATGTCAAGAAGTTCGGGGCTGAATATGCCTACACGATGGATGGCGGCGAGATCGGAGAGCTGGAGTTCGAGAATTTCAACGCGGCTTCGGCGAAGATACATATTCAAGGAAGGAATGTGCATCCTGGCTACGCCAAGGGCAAGATGAAGAACGCCATTCTGATCGCGACTGAACTGAACGGACTGCTGCCGGTCCAGCAGAGACCTGAATATACCGAAGGGTACGAAGGGTTCTTCCATATCGTCGGGTTCAACGGAACGGTCGAGGAGGCTGACATCACCTACATCATCCGTGACCACGACCGCAAGGAGTTCGAGAGCAAGAAGGCTATTATGCAGAAGTGCGTGGACTTCATCAATGTGAAGTACGGCGATGGTACGGCGACGGCTGTGATCAAAGATCAGTACTACAATATGCGCGAGCAGGTTGAGCCGCACTATCACGTTGTCGAGAAAGCCGTGAAGGCTATGGAGATGGCAGGAATCAAGCCTAAGATCCAGCCGATCCGTGGCGGTACCGACGGGGCTAACCTCAGTTTCAAGGGCTTGCCTTGCCCGAACATCTTCGCCGGCGGCCTGAACTTCCACGGCAAGATGGAGTTCGTTCCTCTCCAGAGCATCGAGAAGGCCTCTCAGGTCATCCTAAACATCATCTCGCTCTACGCGGAGTAATATTTCGTTATATCAAAGCCCCGGGCGCTTCGACTGGCTCAGCGTCCGGGGCTTTGGTTCCAGTTGGTCGCTGAGCCTGTCGAAGCGACGAGGGAGGCTCAGGGAAACCGTCGGGATATTCAAAGAAAGATTATTTGATGACACCGAGTTCCTTGCCGACTTTGATGAAGGCGGCGATGGCTTTGTCGAGGTGCTCGCGCTTGTGGGCGGCTGAGAGCTGGACGCGGATGCGGGCCTGGCCCTTAGGGACAACCGGATAGTAGAAGCCGGTCACGAATATTCCTTCCTCGGCCATCTTGGCGGCGAACTTCTGGGACAGAGGAGCATCGTAGAGCATCACGGCGCAGATGGCGCTCTGGGTCGGCTTGATGTCGAAGCCGGCGGCCAACATCTTGTCACGGAAGTAGTTCACGTTCTCCTGCTGGCGGTCGTGAAGCTCGTTGCTTTCCTTGAGCATCTTGAACATCTCGATGCCGGCGGCCACGATCATAGGCGGCAGAGAGTTGGAGAAGAGATACGGACGGGAGCGCTGGCGGAGCATATCGATGATCTCCTTGCGGCCTGTGGTGAATCCGCCGACGGTGCCACCGAACGCCTTGCCGAGGGTGCCTGTGAATATGTCAATGCGGCCATAGCAGTCATATTGCTCTGCGACTCCGTGGCCGGTCTTGCCGACAACGCCGGCGGAATGGCTCTCATCAACCATCACGAGGGCGTCATACTTCTCGGCCAGCTCGCAAATCTTGTCCATCGGAGCGACGTTGCCATCCATTGAGAAGACTCCATCGGTGCAGATGATGCGGAACCTCTGGGCCTGAGCCTCCTGGAGACAACGCTCAAGGTCGGCCATATCAGCGTTGGCGTAACGGTAACGGACAGCCTTGCAAAGACGCACTCCGTCGATGATGGAGGCGTGGTTCAGGGAATCTGAGATGATGGCGTCGTCAGCCGTGAGCAGAGGCTCGAACACCCCACCGTTGGCATCGAAGCATGACGCGTAGAGGATGGTGTCCTCTGTGTGGAAGAAGTCGGAGATGGCAGCCTCAAGCTCCTTGTGAAGATCCTGGGTTCCGCAGATGAAACGGACAGAGGACATTCCGAATCCCCTCTCGTCCATAGCCTTCTTGGCGGCCTCGATGAGCCTCGGGGAATCAGCCAAACCTAAATAGTTGTTGGCGCAGAAGTTAAGAGCCTTGCTGCCGTCCTGGAGAGTGATCTCGGCGGATTGTGCGGAGGCGATGTTTCTCTCGTTCTTGTAGAGTCCGGCTTCCTTGATGGAGGCAAGCTCTGCCTGTAGATGTTCCTGGAATTTTCCGTACATATTGATAAAATTTTAAAACGTTTCGATTTCGCACTGACAAATATATTAATTTTTGACAAAATCGATAATATTTTATTATAAATAAGGGCTCTTGTCAGAAAATAATGTAAATTTGCACTTGCTAATTTAGCAATAAACAAGCGATCCGCAATGAAAAATGTACTAGTGATAGGTTCGACCGGACAGATCGGTTCGGAGCTGACAATGAAAATCAGGAATATGTACCCGGATGGCAACGTTGTCGCCGGCTACATCAAAGGCGCTGAGCCAAAGGGTGTTCTGCTTGAGAGCGGTCCCGCCGAGGAGGCTGATGTCTGCAATGGTGAACAGCTTCTGGGCATCGTGAAGAAGTACAACATCGACACAATCTACAATCTCGCCGCCCTGCTCTCGGCTGTCGCGGAAAGGAAGCCGCAGCTGGCATGGCACATCCAGATAGACGGACTCATGAATATTCTTGAGATCGCGAGGGAGAACAATGTCGCTGTGTTCACACCATCCTCGATCGGTTCGTTCGGCCCTGAGACTCCGCATCAGAACACTCCTCAGGACACGCTCCAGAGGCCTCGTTCGATGTACGGCGTGACCAAGGTGGCCACCGAGTTGCTGAGTGACTATTATCACACCAAATACGGTGTGGACACCCGTTCGGTAAGGTTCCCTGGACTTATTTCCAATGTGACACTTCCTGGAGGCGGCACGACAGACTATGCCGTTGAGATCTACTATGCGGCAGTAAAAGGCGAAGAGTTTGTCTGCCCTATCGCGGCCGGGACATTCATGGACATGATGTACATGCCTGACGCGCTGAAGGCCGCCGTGGACATCATGAACGCGGATCCTTCCAAGCTGAAACACCGCAACTCGTTCAACATCGCCTCCATGAGCTTTGATCCGGAGATTATCTACCACAAGATTCAGGAACATATTCCTGGATTCAAGATGCGCTATGAGGTGGATCCGGTACGTCAGGCGATCGCTGACTCTTGGCCGGACAAGATGGATGATTCCTGCGCCCGCGAGGAGTGGGGATGGACACCGTCCTATGATCTGGAGACCATGACCGTGGACATGATCGACGCCCTCAAGAAGAAACTTCTCTAAAAAAGGATTCTATTATAAAGGATCAAGGACTGGCCTTCAGGTCAGTCCTTATTTTTTACCGGCTTTCCGTGCGGCTTTTCTGGCTTTCTGTTTTTCGTAACGAGCCTTGTAGCGTTCAAGCATCCTCTCTTCCTTAGCACGACGTTTCTCCATCGCCTTCAATGTCTTGAGGGTCCTCTGACGCTTCTTCTTCAACGCTTTCTCCTCCTTGGCCTTAGCCTTGGCGGCATCACGGGCGTCAAGTTCAGCCCATCTGGCCTCCTTGGCCGCCTGACGATCTTTTCGCGCCTTCTCTCTCTCAGCCTTTTTGCGTTCTTGCTCAGCCTTCTTTATGGCCGAAGGATCATTGGCCAATGAATCGGCCTTGCTGACCGACAACGAATCTGAAACCACAAGGCTGTCCTTCACGGCAAGGCTGTCCTGTCGCGCCAAAGAATCACGGCTGGCAAGGCTGTCTCTCAGAGCCAGACTGTCGGCACGGGCAAGGCTGTCCGCCAAAGCAAGGCTGTCGGCGGCGGCAACGATCCTAAGGCTGTCGGCAATCCTGGCAGCCTCAGCCTTGCGCTCGGCCTCAAGCCTTCTGCGCTCAGCTTTACGGACCCGTTTCAAGGAATCCTGTCTGGCCAGCATCTTATAGACGCTGTTCATGTGGCCCGGGAAGTAGATGTCCGTCTGCGCGAATTCGGCTCTCGGCACATTCTCATAGACTTTCCTCTGGGACTCTCGCGGCTTATATGGCGTGATGTCCTCCGGTCCCTTGGGACGTTTGTCCGGCTGCCAGTCGAATCCCTTCAGAATCTTCTCGTCCTTTTTCATCTGGACGACCGGGTAGGCATCTGTCTTCACGGCATCGAAGTAGTTCAAGTCCTGAATATTACCGTCCTTCAATGTCGCGGTCAACATCTTTGACTCGAACTTGTTGACGGTGGCCAGACTTCCGTTCTCCTCGATGTAGAAGACTCCGGACGCGCCACCCATCGAGTCGAACCGCCTCAACGCACCGGTACTGTCAAAGTATGCCATCATCTCTGTTCCACGGATCTGGTCATAGGACAAGGTGTCCTCCTGCACTATTATAAAGGCATTGGACATCAAGCTGGCGCGGTCAATGGACCGGTTCTTGACAATGACGGTTATACTGTCGGCACTGTACTGCCGCTTGATCTCATTCCAGACAATCGGATTTTCATACAACCTTATCAAAGAGTCAAGATCCGTGTAGGCAAGAGAGTCGCATGCGACCTGCATGTCGTTACGGAACACCTTGACGTTACGTATGCCATAGATGAAACTGATCTTCGTGGAATCCTTGGGGGCCAAAGACAAAGAGTCAGTGGGAACATGCAGGGAATCACCCGGCACGGTAAGGGAATCCGTAGGCACGGTAAGGGAATCCGGTGATTGCGGATTGGTCACTTCGGCAGGTTCAGTGACCGAAACAGGTTCAGTGACCGCGGAAAGGGTCTTCGCCGCCAGACTGTCGCTTGGAACACGTACAGTGTCGGGCGACGTTTTCAGGGTGTCCGGCAATTGGAACCGTGGAGGAGCATATTCAATGACATCATCCCATGGAGCGGGAAGGCCTTGACGGCCTTTCGTCACAGGATCGCCGATCATCGCGTCACCTGACAGTTTTCCGGATTTCGAGATCGCCTTTCCTCCTGAATTATCACCTGTCTTTCCAGCCGTTGTTCCCGCCGTCTTTCCTATAGCCGTTCCAGTTGCCTTGCCAGCCGGTTTCCCAGTCGGTTTTCCACCTGCCTTGACAGCGGAGGCGCCTCTGTCGGAGGCTCCGGCGGCGTTAGGGTCTTCCTCTTCCCGCTTCTTGCGGGCCTCTTCGGCCGCGGCCTTGGCTGCCTCGTAGGCCTTGCGACGGTACTCCGTGACAGGATCCACGTTTATCTCTTTCAGACGGCTTGCCGAATTGGAAATCTCCGATGAATCCACATCACATTTCGGTATGGAGCGCAGAATCAATGTGTCCGCACCGATGTAAGCTGTATCTCTCTTTTCCCCTTGCTCGCTGATCGCTATCACAGCCGGCTCACGGGTCAACTTTATGAATGACAAGGAATCTATATACTGCACATAACCGGCCACCGCGGCCACATTGCGAGTCGTGTCAAGCAGTTCCACATGGCCAAACATCTCCACATTGTTCGGAACCCGGTAATATACCAAGGTGTCAGCCCATGCCTCCTGGTTCTCGGTAAGAATATGCACGTTCCTGAAGAACGTGAACTTTTCCAAAGTCCGCTCGTAAAAACCGGCCTGAGAAGAAAGCATGTTGTTGTCCCTCCATGCGTTGGTGCCGGTTCCGAAAGTGGCTACGTTCGTGCCTGTGTTGTAGTCCAGATCATCAGTCTTCACGAATATCGAGTCAGTGTACATGTTGACGTTGTTCGTGAAACTGAACGTCTTGAGCTTGGAATAGTAATGGCCGTCATCGCTCTCGATGATCTGGCCGTCCTTGTCGCGCAAGGCACCGCCGTTCCTGAACACGGCCACACTGTCCTTGGTGTTATAGTCCAGGTCAGTGGTACGCAGGGTGTTCCCGTCCTTGTCCCTAAGCTGGACCAGCGCGCCTCTGAACTGAGCGAGGTTCTGGTCGATGAGATAGTCGAGGCTCTCGCTGCTGAGCACTGTGTTGTTCTGAATGATCTGGACGTTGCCGAAAGCGTTTATAACATTCTGGTTGACATTCCACAAGGCTGTGTCGCAGATCAGAAGAGTTGAATTGTGCTCGAATCTGGCATGTCCCAAAGCCTTCCTGTAGCTCTGGCCATATTCCTCGACCTGCTGAAGCTCATCACATCCCAGCAGGCGCACAAGACTGTCCTTCTGCTCGGTGTTCTGGGCGAAAAGGCCGAACGAAACCAGCAGAAGGATTAATGAATATGCCAGACGTCTCGCAAGCATCAGTCTTCAGAGAACTTTGAAGCCCAACCCGGACGACGGAACTCGCAGTCCTTGAACATCGGGTCGATGACAATGTGGGTCTCCTTGATCTTGCCGGCGAGGAAGTCATCGATGGCCTTCATCTGCTTGTCTTGACGGACTTGCTCCTGAAGCTGGCTGAAATCCTCCTCAAACGACGCAGTGTGGGCCGGAATGATCTTGTCAACACGGATGATCTTGTAGATGGTCTTTCCAACGACATAGTCTTTGACCTGATCCTGACGGCCATCATTGTCAGTGGACTCCACAGGCTCGGAGATCTCGCCCTCCTTCAAGTCCTTGATGGCCAGATAGTCCTCCGGCTTGAGCTGGTCAATCTCGAAATATGCCGAGCCGGTGTTCGGATCGGACATCTGACCGCCGTTGGTCCTGGTGGCCGGATCCTGTGAGTAGAAGTTCGCCGCCATCTGGAACGTCACGGCGTTATTGTTGATCTCGGTACGGAGGCTGTCCAGAGTCTTGAACGCCTTATCCCTGTCGTCATCAGTGTATTTAGGCTTCATCAGAATGTGGCGGGCGTTGAACATGTCGCCTTTCTTCTCGATGACCTCGATGATGTGGAATCCGTCAGGAGTTTCGACAATCTGCGAGATAACACCCGGCTTCAAAGCCATAGCGGCGTCTGAAAACACAGGCCAGAAGATTGACTTCGAGGCCATTCCAAGCTCGCCACCCTTACGGGCGCTACCCGGATCCTCCGAATATATTCGAGCAAGAGTGGAGAACTTCTCTCCGTTGATGATCCTCTCGCGGAGGTCCAGCAACTTCTCGCGCACGGCCATGTTCGCGGCCTCGCGGTCCGGATAACGGCAGATCTGACTGAGCTGGTACTTGATAGGAACTATCGGAAGGTTCTTGGTGTCAACCGTGTCAAGATATTCCTTTACATCATAAGGTGTCATCTCCGGGATCTTCTTCATGATCTCCTGCTGGGCCTGCTGTGTGAGGCTCATGTCCTCGTACTGCTTGCGCCATTCCTGACGGAGGCGGTAGAGAGGCTTGCCGAAATATTCCTCAACCTTGTCCTCGCCGCCGAGGTAGGTCAGCATCCTGTCCGCCTGCTGGGAAAGGCTTCCCTCAACCATGTCCTGATTGACCGTGAGAGAGTCGATCCTGGCCTGCATCAGGAATATCTTCGATTCGAGAATCGATTCCAGCACCTCGCAGCGGACATTCCTGTCTGATGAAAAGCCCTGGGCGCTGCGGTCCTTGACCGCCCCTTCGATGTCGGAGATCATGATCGCCTCGTTGCCGACAACGGCGACGGTCTTGTCAACGTACTTGTATTTCTGGGCAGAAGCCATCGCGCAGGTCGCTGCGAGGGCGAAGATGGTGATTGCTGTTTTCTTTATCATTTCGAATATATTTCAAAATTCTCCTTAACCTTGGCGTCTTCTATCAAGTCCCGTTCCAAACCGGCCAGGAGCTCGTGCTTTCTTCCGCTGATGATGATGTCCTTTATCCTGTCCTCACAGTATTCCACCGGAGCAATCTCCCCGGCCCTCCGGTAATCCACTATGAACGCGACAGAGATGTTGGCATCCCCGTCCGGCATCTCTATGAAGTTGCCGCTACGCTGTGAGAGCATCTGAACATAGTCCACACCGAACTCGGCGGCCAGTTTCACCGCGTCTATCCAGCCATTGGAATAGTCATGGTAACGCTGGGTCGAATTGAAGGCGATGCTGTCAGCGGCCACCACGTCCTCAACCTTGTCCGAAGACATCAGCTTCTTGATCTTCTGAAGATTCGGAGAATCTTTCGGAATATTCATAAAACGGGCCTTGAGGATCGGCCGCTCCAGCTTGAAGGACTCTTTGTGGGAGCCATAATATTCATCAATCTGCTTTTTTGAGACGGTGGTGTCGAGGCGCTCGTTGATGTAGCGCTGCTCGTAGCGGTACCGCAGAAGCGACTGGCGGTAGGCCTCAAGCTCCTTCGAGACATCCTTTTCCTCCTTGGAGAGACGCTGCTGGGCTATGTCGAGGAAAGCCTTGTCCTTCACCCACGAGTTGATGTAGAGGTTCGCAAGGTTCACGCTGTCCTCCGGAGACGTTCCCTTGGGGATCACACCGTCCAGTTCCGAGCGATAGAGTTTATGGTCTCCCAGCCTGGCGACAACCTCCCCGTCGTGAATCAGCGAGGATATTGCCTTGCAGGACGGAAGGGCGGCAACGGCGACGGCCATCATGAATATGCGGAACCTCCTGAGCATCATTGATTAGCGGGAATAGTTAGGGGCTTCCTTGGTGATGGTCACATCGTGTGGGTGGCTCTCAAGGAAGCCGGCGTTGGTGATGCGCACGAACTGGGCGTTCCTGAGTTCCTCGACAGTATGCGCTCCGCAGTAGCCCATTCCGGCCCTGAGTCCGCCGACAAGCTGATAGACAACCTCTGAGACGGTCCCCTTGTAAGGCACCTGGGCCACGATTCCTTCTGGTACGAGCTTCTTGATGTCGGACTCCATGTCCTGGAAATACCTGTCCTTCGAGCCTTGCTCCATCGCTTCGAGGGATCCCATTCCGCGGTAGGACTTGAAGCGGCGGCCGTTCATGATGATTGTCTCGCCTGGGGATTCCTCCGTTCCGGCGAGCAGGGAGCCTGCCATGATGGTGCTGGCACCGGCGGCAAGCGCCTTGACGATGTCTCCTGAATATCTTATACCGCCGTCAGCGATCACAGGCACGCCCGTTCCCTTGAGGGCATATGCGGCCTCCATTACGGCCGTCAGCTGCGGCACGCCGATTCCGGCGATGATTCTCGTGGTGCAGATCGAGCCCGGGCCGATTCCGACCTTCACGGCCTTGACTCCGGCATCGGCGAGAGCCTTGGCACCGGCGGCGGTGGCGACGTTTCCGGCTATGATCTGGAAATCCTTATAGGCGTCGCAGGCCTTCTTGATCATCCTGAGCACACCTTCGGAGTGTCCGTGGGCGGTGTCGAGGACAACAGCGTCGGCTCCGGCGTCGATCAGAAGACCGATCCTGTCGAGCGTGTCGGACTTGATTCCGGCGGCGGCGGCGACGAGGAGGCGGCCCTTGCTGTCCTTGGAGGCGATAGGGTTGTCCTTGATCTTCATAAGGTCCTTGTAGGTGATCAGGCCGACGAGCTTGCCGTCATTATCAACAACAGGAAGCTTCTCGACCTTGCTGTGCTGGAGGATCTTCGTGGCGTCGGCCAGGGTGATGCCCTTAGGCGCGGTCACGAGGTTCTCCTTTGTCATAACCTCGGAAATCGGCAGCTGCATATCCTCCTGGAACCTCAAGTCACGGTTAGTGACGATTCCGATGAGGAAGCCGTTGGCTTCCACGACAGGAATGCCGCCGATGTGATGCTTCTTCATCATCGCGAGGGCGTTGCCGACATTCGCGTCCGGGCTGATCGTCACAGGATCGTAGATCATTCCGTTCTCAGCCCTCTTCACGTGACGCACCTGCTCGCACTGCTGCTCGATGGTCATATTCTTGTGAATCACACCGATACCACCGGCCCTCGCCATCGCTATGGCAAGATCGGCTTCTGTGACTGTGTCCATCGCGGCCGACACGATCGGGGTGTGGAGCTTGATGTCAGTCGTGAAATTTGTTGTGACATCCACGTCACGAGGAAGTACATCGGAATGTGCCGGAACCAGCAAAACGTCATCGAAGGTGAGGCCTTCAGGAATCTCTCGGTTTACAAACTTCGCCATTGTAATCAAATAAATTTGACAAATATAAGAATTTTCACGCAATAGTTGGCTTGGCCGGAGGGTTGTTCTGCCTTTATGGCCTCAAAAAATTCGGCTTCCGGCCCGACAGCCGGCCTTCCGGCAAGCGAAAGTTGTGCCAGCCGATTAATCAAGGCTTTGAATATAAACGGCCTTGCCACGTGTCCCGTTCCTCAAGACGTTTGTCCAGAAGGCGGAGGATCTCGAAGTTTCGGACGAGTCCCCAAGGGGTGTCGTTCACGAAGCGGGGCGGGACCTCGCCGGCGACCCGTTCGATGTAAAGGTCGGGGCGCAGGCGTTCGAGGATGTCGATGACAAAGTCAAGATATTCATCAAGACCGGGACGGTAGAAGGCTGAGGGGTCGGCGGCATATTCCTTTTCCATCACTGTGCCTCTGACGATCTGGAGCTGGTGGAATTTGACGGAGCGCAGCGGGAGGGAGGAGATAAGGCCGCATTGGTCGAGGAGCATCTCTCTGGTCTCGCCGGGGAGGCCGAGGATGAAGTGGGCTCCGGTGTCGATGCCTCTTTCGGCGGTCATTTCCACGGCTTTGCGGGCGCACTCGAAGCTGTGGCCGCGGTTGATGTGGCGCAGTGTGCTGTCGTGGCAGGACTCGATGCCATACTCTACCACCACTATGGGGGCGGTGAGGGTATCCGGAACCGGGGCCTGGACAGTCGGTCCCGGAGCCTGCCGAAGGGATCTTTGCCACCCTGAAAGGACACGCCCCGACGCCAAGCCAGCCAGATAGTCCAGCTTCTTCTCATCGACACAATCCGGACGCGTGCCGATCACGATCCCCACCACCTCCGGATGGCTCAGAACCTCCTCATAAAGAGCCTTCAACCGATCCAACGGACCGTATGTGTTTGAATATGCCTGGAAATATGCCAGGTAGTGCCTCGCCCTCGGATATCGCACCTTTTGGAACTCTATTCCTTCGTCAATCTGTGTCAGAAGCGGCTTCCCCGGAGTACTGTAACCAGGATGGAAAGCGGCGTTGTCGCAGTAGGTACACCCTCCCCGCCCCACGGTTCCGTCCCGGTTAGGGCACGAGAACCCTGCGTCCAGAACAAGTTTCTGGAGCCGCTCACCGTACCTGCGGCGGTAATAACCCACGAACGAATTGTATCTTTTCCCTTCTGAAAAACCAAACATAATGCAGCCGTTACTCCTTCTTCCGATTCACCTTTCCTTCGCGTCCTCTTCAGTTCCACGTTCAATTGTGATTGTCCTATTCCGGGCATTCGGTTTTCAAAGAAATCCATTAAGGAGAACTCCTGTTCCACGTCCGGATGTGATTGCCCTATCCCCTTTTCCCGACACGTGCCACCGAAAAGTACGACATATTCCTTGCAAAACTAATGAATTGTGAATATTTTTACAAGTTGGATCCGTCATTGGTTCCGGAAAGAGAAGGTTTTTGATTGGCTTGAACCACGAAAGGGCATTTCAAGCAGAACAGTTTATTGATTATAAACAGATGTCGATATGAACATATTCCTGAAAATTTTGTCTTCGGCGGCCGCGGTCGCTCTGTCATTCAATTGTGCCGCCTCAGCGCAGGAAGCCCCTAAGAAATGGGCTGTGGTTGAGTTTTCCGCCAACTTTATGCGCGAGGCACCGGACTACGCCGCCGAGCTTGGAGACCAGGCGTTGATGGGGACGGTGGTCGAGGTCCTGGATAAGTCAAGCTACTGGGTCAAGATAAAGAGTCCGGAGCCTTACACGGCCTGGGTCAACGAGATGGGGCTCGTGCCGATGAGCGAGGATGAGCTTCAGGACTACCTTGAGGCTCCGAAATACATCTGCACAGCGGCTTTCTCACACATTTACGAGGAGCCTTCGATGGATTCCAGGATTGTCTCCGATTTCGTGCTCGGAGACATCGTGAGAATCATGTACAGTGTCAGGGCGCATGCCGGAGGACGTTACAAAGGCTATGAGGAGGGGCAGGCGGTTCTGAAGAAGAAGTTTGTCGGAGTCGTGCTGCCGTCAGGCAAGACCGGTTATGTTCCCGCTAAAGATGTCGCGGTGTTCTACAAATGGGCCAAAGACCGCAAGGACAGAACCACGGCCGGGAATGATTTCAGGCAGGATCTTCTGACCACGGGTTACAGGTTCCTCGGCGTACCGTACATGTGGGGCGGCACGTCCATCAAGAACGTGGACTGCAGCGGATTCACCCGCAGCGTATATTTCGCCAACGGAGTGCTCCTTCCGCGCAACGCCTCCCAACAGGCAAGGATCGGAGAGGATGTGGGAATATTCAAGGACAACGGGGATGTTGACTGGAGCGGTCTGCTTCCTGGCGACCTTCTGTTCTGGGGCAAGGCCGCGACCGACACCACCAGGGAGCGGATCACGCACGTGGGGATGTACATCGGTGACGGCAAGTTCATCCACTCCGCCCAGGTCGTGCGTGTCAACTCATTGGATTCCAGCGCTGCCGATTTCTACAACCGCAAGCCTGTCCGCGCCCGCCGCATCGTCGGCCACATAGACGCCAACGACTCCGGAATCATCTCCACCTTACGCTGCCCGTTCTACTTTCCGCGGAATTAGTGCGGTCACAGCCTGTCCGCGCCCGCCGCATCGTCGGCCACATAGACGCCGATGGCTCCGGAATCATCTCCACCTTACGCAGCC
>ERZ1034844.873-NODE-873-length-15385-cov-10.890476_pt1 | contig 15385 bp, 29 predicted proteins | sample MGYA00520594_ERZ1034844 | MGnify/ENA primary metagenome ERZ1034844 (study PRJEB33766, sample SAMN09781733) | gut metagenome | biome: gut microbiome | host: Homo sapiens | place: Madagascar | study: EMG produced TPA metagenomics assembly of the PRJNA485056 data... | reverse complement strand
GGGGTCCCGTGCGCGAAGCGCACTGGGGGAGAGGGGCAAAGCCCCTCTCCAGAGGGAGTGAGGAAAAGTCGGAGGGATAGTGGAAAGGGGTAGTGGGGTAGTGGGCAAAGCAGTAGAAAAGTAGCTGAAAGGGGTTTAGTTTAGGGGAATAGTGGGTAAGAGTAGTAAGGGTAGTAGGAGTAGGGGTAGTGAATTAGTTTAGGGAAGGTAGTGGGGGTTAGTTTAGGGGTAGTGAGGATAGTTAGTTTAGCTAGTTATAAATGATCTAGCCAGTGGATTGTATTTAGCCAGTTTAGTTAGAGTTTAGTGTCGGTACTTTGGTTTTAGCCGGTCTATATATAAGTAGTATAAGGGGTGCTTCGGTTCTAGCCGGTCTATATATAGGGCTAGGAAATTACTCACTCTAACGGACCCTAAATCCCATCCAACGACCTCACCTCTATAGTCATAGCAAACACGTCTATCAAAGAAGATTCGCTATAGTTCATTATGGATAAAAAATTTACCCAGTCAAAAGAAGTTTGTCCCTTATAGTAAGGAAATTTACTCTATAAACAATGAAATTGCCTGGCGCAAATTTTCACTGAAATCAAATTTTCAAACCCATAATCAATTCAAATCTAAATAAAATTTGACTTTTCTCTAAATTTTTTGTATAATATAAATAGAAAATAAAAATTAGGACAGCTTTCTTGGCTGTCCTTTTCTTTTACTCTGCGCGCAGCCTAATCGTAGCTTAGTCGCAGCAGAATTTGATTTTTTACTAAAATTGTGATATAATTATTATGTATAGACTCTTATTCCTTTGTGTCTTTCTCACACTTCGCGCGGTCAAATTCACTACCAGTTAAACACCTCTAACCAACCCCTATACTCCCCATTATATTATACCACAAATTCAATTCAAATTCAAATCTCGCTGCGCGTTAGCAGCTCCCAGCTTTTTAGCAGGTCTTAGCAGCTCGCAAGATATGACCAAACCCAGCTCCCTGAGAGGAACCACGCGGTCGCACGAAGTGTGACAAAGTGTGAAAATTTGACGTAGTAGTCTGCCCACTTTTGTGCGCTACCATGATAGTGCTCAGTACTTTAGAGTCCTAAAGCGCTCCAGACTACTACGCCGTCCGCGCGAAAAAGGGAGGACTTTCGTCCTCCCCTCGTCTCACTCGGCGACTTCGGCGTTCTCGGCTTCCTGCCGTGCCTTGTGCGCTTCCTTGCTGGACTTCTTCGCCTCGCGCATCTTGCGGTCGCGCTCAATCTTCGCGGCTTTCTTTGCGGCGGCTTCCTCTGCCTTGGCTTTCTTCTCTGCCATCTTCATGGCAAAATCTTCAGCCATAGAGTAGCCATCGTAGGCGTCCCCATCACGCGAGCCAGTAGGGACTTTGACGGTCACAACGATGAACTCGTCGTTGCCCTCGGAATCAACGCAGGGGAGCGCGAACTCGTTTGTGCCCGTGATGAGGACTTCTTCATCGTTGGAGCGCAGGAAATTGGTGAGCTTTTCGAGATAGGAGTTGCGGAGCGCATCGCGCGTTGCTTTGGACATAGAATACCTCTTTCCGGCGATAAATACGCCTATTGAAATTTGGAAGTGAAAATTTGACATGGTATGAAGTCGGACGCTTGCGCCGTTCTCATACTTATTTCTCTCTCACTTTCTATAAAAAGTATAACAGAAATTTGATGAAAAGTCAAGTTTTATTTTCTGATTTTGTGGGGAGTGTAGTAGTCTCCTCCAGACTACTACCAAAAGAAGAGAACCTTAGTCCTCTTCATACTCAATGACAATACGTCCATTCTCATTGTAACAGTCATGTGCAGTGAGATAGATTGTATCATCATCAGTTTCGACTTCGATACCACCAAAAGTGGTTACATAATTCTTGATAGTATTGACGACTTTATTCCATGCATCCTTTTTCGCTTTGCTACGACGCTCATCAAGAGTTTTAACGATTACTCGCGCTGCTTCGCTCAAGTCCTCTGAACTACTTTCGGTGATAATGCGGGCAAGTTCCTTGTTCATTATAATTCTCCTTTCATTCCGGCTTCATAACAAGCCTTTGACCATAGGTAAGTTGCTTCGTGTTGTTCGGCTTCGGAGTAGGGACTAATATAGTCTTTGTCCTCGATGTGGTCTATCATATCCCATACGATTTTTCTGCTTCGCGGACTGTCATATTGCTCTCTCCTTTACTGTATTCACAGTATATCACATATTTTGCGCGCTGTCAAGAACGAAGTGATGAAATGTAGTATTCTGCTCAGACTACTACACCCCGCACGGAGAAAAGGGCGATTGCTCGCCCTCTTTCTCACAAATCCGCACGCCCGACAATACGGAACGGAAACGCCGTAATTCCCATGTCAAACTTTTTCTTGGTCACTCGCATGAGTTCCGCGAAAATTTCGCTTTCAATGGTCGCATCGTCAAGTGCGGTGTGCGCTTCGTCAAAAGCGTTGTTGTTCTTGATAAAGCGGTAGCACGTCTCCGCACTTGTCTTGAAATACTTTCCGCTCGGACTAATCCACCCATTTTCACGACAAGCCGTGCGGTATTCGTCACTATTGAGAATATGTTCACACGACAGACCCCAAAGGTCGAACAGGGGATACTCACGCCCACGGAAACGGAAAATCGTTGTATCATCGGGCTGACGCTCTCCGCGCTTATACTTCACGCCCTCTGCGATGTTGTCGCATACGCGCTCTTGATAGTGAAGCCAGTCGTGAAACTCGGGGCTATACAGATAGGAGATATAAAGCTCCGTGAACGGAATGGAACGCTTGAAGTCAAACGCGGCATTATAGGCGGTTACACCCTCGACCGCTTCGAGTGCTTCGACAAGTTCTGCCGTTGCGCTTCTCCAATCGGTGAGAACGATTTCGCCCTTTTCGAGCATGGAGAGGTAGAGCGGACGCTTGGACGCATAGTAGGCGGTATCGAACACAGAGGGAACAGAGAAAATCTCGGAAATGAGAAAGTTCTTGCGCGAGTAGACGCGCCCCTGAGCGTCGATGACCTGCCAGCCAATGTCGTAAATGAGGGGCTTTGTCACACCGATAGTTTGGCGAGCCTTGCCGTCATACTTGGAGACAAAAGGCAAAGTTGCGGTTTCGGTGTCTAAGCAAAGATAATACTTTCTCCGCTTATCAAGTTTGAGAGCACACATAGTTTATATACCTCTTTCAATTTACTAATCAAAGGTTTACCATCGTTCCCTTGACTGTATTCACAGTATAGCACATACTCCGCGCGCTGTCAATAAGAAAGTGAAAAGTTTTTGCTCGGTGTAGTAGTCTGGACAGACTACTACGCAAAAGAGGACGAAATTATTTGTCCTCAATATCAGTACCGGTGTTGACAATGCGGGTAAGAATATTGTCCCACTTTTTAACAAATCCCCAACACTGATAGTAATTGCTCCAATAGTAAAAACCATTAAAGCAATCTCCAAAAGTCGTTGAAAGCGGATAACTATATCCGTTTTCTTCCATCGTCTCACAAAATAATTTCATACTATCATATCCAGTATTTTTAATAATTTGGAAAGACTGAAAACTATAATTTTCCTCTATAAAAGTTTTGCCATCGACCCAGCCAACACCATAAACAAAGAACAAAAGTTCATTTTTAAATTTATTGGCACAGTCGGATTCATGGGTACGGCACCTTTCGACACGCTTAAATTCTTCTCCGCAATAGGAACAAATATATTTGGTAATCATGGTATATTCCCCTTTCCTTTATGGTACTTGTATTATAACAGAAATATTGAAAATGTCAAGTGGATGTAGTAGTCTATCCAGACTACTACAATAAGGACGATTATTCGCCCTATTCCTCGCAAATCGAGTTGATGAAAAGCGTAACGCCTTCGCTACACTCTTCAATCTGACCGATGGTCATGTGATTGAACTGCTCTGCGGCGTCGGCTTCGTTTTCGGCTTCGATAATTGCAAAGCCACTATAAGTGTAACCGATTGAGTATTTCATAGTATGTTCTCCTCTCTTTTGATGGTATAAGTATATCATAATTCTGCGTGATTGTCAACTCTTTGTAGTATTCTACTCAGACTACTACACATCCTCTTGCGCGCTTGTAGAAAATCTACAACTCCCCTTATAGAGAATTTATAGAAAATCCATAAGCGCGCGAGAGTAAGAAAAGGATTAGAGAATGGCGTGATTTTCGGTGACGAAGTAACGTGCCTTGTATTTGTCCACGACTTCTTTCACCTTGAGTGTTTCTTCCTCACTCGCGCAATAGAATGTGAAAATACAATGCTTCGGAGAAAGAATTTGATATGAGTGTGGAACATCAACTAATTTTTGGTCTACAATTCTTGTATATGGAGTGGGAATGGTAAGTTCGATTTTCCACAATTTCGTCTTACGTGACTTTTCCTCAATGAATTTTACAACGAACACGCCAACCAAATTACACAAAGCAACAATAAATGCCTTGGTGAATAAGGGCAAATCACAAAGCATATAAATGACTACTACGGTATAGAAACCATAAGCAATGGCATTTACAACTGCGGCGACATACTTGTTCCCCTTGACGGTGATAATAGATTTTGCTGTCTGGACGATGACGTTGATAATATTTAGAATGATGAATAAGATAAGTAAGTTCATTGTTATTCTCCTTTCCTTTACTGTATTCACATTATACTACTGTGAGTAAAGAATGTCAAGTCAATGTAGTATTCTGCTCAGACTACTAAAAGAGGAAACCTTATGTTTCCTCCCATGTGTCATATAAATATTCCATGGAGTAATACGCATAGCGACTATAATTTCTATGACATTTTGGACAGACATAGAACTCTTTACGGATATAACGTTCATCAAGTTCTTCTGTATCATAACAATCTTCATATTCGAGTGTTTGACCGCAATAAGGACATTTCATTATTCATTCCACTCCCTCCACTTATTCTCAACGGACTTTTTATATTCCTCTTGCTTAAGTCCTTCTGCAATAACTTCTCTTACTGCTGTGTCAATAGAGGGATACTGGTTGAGAATAACGTAATCATAATAAAAAGAACGAGTTCTTCCAAAGAACTTGCGGTCAGGACGGACAACTTCTTCGACAAAAATCGTAATTAGTCCATATGCTTCATTATATACTTCAACCTCAAAGGTTCTCCCTTGATATTCATAAACTTTCACTTTCGGCTTTGCCATGATATGTTCTCCTTTCCTTTACTGTATTCACATTATACTACTGCGCGCGGAGTATGTCAAGTGAGTGTAGTAGTCTGACCAGACTACTAAAAGGGGGAGACATTAGTCTCCCACGGCGACACTCAAATAACGAGCAATCATCGTCATTTCTGCGCCCATATTCTGCAAATCACAAACCACATAACCCATAAGCTCGCCGTCTGTGATAATTGGATAAACGCCATAAGTGTCCTTATAAGCAAATGGCTTTCTTTCATGCTCCCACTCGTCAGGAGCATAGAGCGGGAAGTCTTTCAATCCCCGCAACTTTACATCACGGTCATAAATTGCGATAGGGCGCAAACCAGAATTTTTAGCCATAGCAAGCGCAATCCGCAAAGTTTCATCGTCCATTTCCCCAAGCATGGAATACTTCTGAAAACAAACACAGTCTTTTTCAATAAAGATTTCCAGCGGGTCTCCCTCGCGGATTTTCAGAGTGCGACGAATTTCTTTTGGAATAACTACGCGACCTAAATCGTCAATTCTACGAATGATACCTGTTGCTTTCATAGTTTTTATTTCCTTTCCTTTTGATATTGTTATTATAACAGAATTTTACTAAAAGTCAACTGTTTGTAGTATTCTACCCAGACTACTACGATGGAAAGGACGATTACTCGTCCTCTTCTTCATCGGTTTCAATTTCGCTAACTAATTCTTCCTGAATTTCAGAAAGAACATCCGAATATTCCCCGAAGAGCCAGTTATAAAACTCTTCTTTATCCATTATAAGAAATTTATTTAGAATTTTCTCAATAGTCAAATTTTCTTCAAGTTTTTCGGCAATTTCTACCAGGTCAACAAAATCGAGTAAATCATCTCGGCATTCTTCAATGGTTTTAAAACGTTCTTCGCTATATTCATGCGTATAATAAGTCATGTTTTTATTTCCTTTCTTTTTGATAGTATGAGTATAACATAATCTACGCGCGAAGTCAACCCCGTGTAGTAGTCTGAGTAGACTACTACACTTCGATAGAGGAAAAGGCGCGGATTTCTCCGCGCCCTCGTCTTACTCCTCCTCCGCAGTCTCGGTCAGAGCCACCGCATACGCGGCAGTCTTGCCCTTTTTCGGAATCTTGACCTCGGACTTCACCACCGCGCCACTCTCGACAAGCTGGTGCAGAAGCGAACCCGCTTTGGCAGTCGTGATACCCACGCCCTCGCCGATGACGCAGGCGATGACAGGCTCGGACTGCTTGGACAGGAACTCCATGATGGAAGCCTTGATAGGCTCGTTGGCGATAGCGGTCTTGCTGGGCTTGGAAGAAGCCTTGCGCGCCTCGTTACGCGCGTCCATCTTGGCAATCTGCTCGGTCGCGAAATCGGTCAGCGCGGAATCAAGGGAAGTGTTGGAAGCGATAGCGGTCAGGAACTCTCGATTAGTCATAATATACCTCTTTCTTTGTTTGGCGTTGGTCGCCACCCTATTTTAGAAGTGTTTCTCTCACTTTCTGTAATAAGTATATCACAGATTTGAGAGTTTGTCAAGAGGGAAATTTCAAAATTTTGAAATTTTTTCGGATTTTTGGTCGTTAGTGTGAACTCAATCAGCACCGGACTTTCTCTAACCGTTCCCCTCTTGACATTATGTAGTATAACATAGTATGGAGAAGAAGTCAACAACGAATTTCGATGTGTAGTAGTCTACTCAGACTACTACAATGGCGGAACTTAGTCCGCCGTCATCACATTATCGTGAGTTACAATATCTGATGCTTCAACCAAAGCAGAGAAGGCGTTGCGGATAAGTTCAAGGTCATCTTCACTAAGATTGAAATTATCTAATTCATAGTAGTTATCGGCACTATAAACCAGATTGTCAGAAAGTTTGTCGAAAATGTCGTGTGCCTGACGGAGAATTTTCTTTTCTTCTTCGTTGAAATGGTAGTGATTTGTTCTCAAAACATACATTGTAAGTTCTCCTTTCCCTTTTGTACTTATAATATATCATACTATTACACGATTGTCAAGTTTCTGTAGTATTCTGACCAGACTACTACAACCAAAAGGGGAAGTTACTCCCCTTTCATCAAAAGACGGAGTAACTCCTCAATGACATTTGTCTGTGTCGGGTCGATAGTCTCGCCCAAATGCCAGCCAGCCCGCACTTTCTCATTATCATCAATGAGAATCGCGTTCTTTGCGCGGTCGCGCACGCTGTCGGCTTTGGTTGCGCCATACTGAACGCCGTGGAAGTGGTCATAGATAAAGCCCCACTTTTCCAGCCAAGCTCGCTTTGCTTCGCGCACAGCGTCCTTGTATTCCTCGCGGGAGTTCTTCGACAGCCAAGTAATGATGTTGATTTCCCAGCCAGCGGCGCGCAGAAGCTGACAGACATAGTTGAGCAGTTCCATGTTCCACATAGGCGCGGCGTCCTCATAGGGAGAAGTATCTTCGGCGCGCAGTTTGGAGAGCCAGTTATCAACGCCATAAAGCGATGCCATCGTGCCGTCCATATCCCAACAAATCATTTTTGCATTCTTTTCATGTTCCATTTGTGTGTCTCCTTTCCTTACTGTATGCACAGTATAACACACATCATACTAATTGTCAAGTACGTGTAGTAGTCTGACCAGACTACTACCGAAGAGGGATTACTCCCTCAGACGAGTGTGAACTGTCCATCACTGAGTAGAAAACTGAGAATTTCTTCTGCGCGCGTAATGTCGGCACGAGTGTATCCGAAATCATCGCTATTTCCGATAAAGTCCTTCCCTCGGTCGCCCATTTCATCATAAAGACGAGTGATGACAGTGCCTGCGCGGTTAAGGGCATCGGTATCTTTTTCATCAAACTCAATAACAACAGTCTCCTTGATATTCATTGTATGTTCTCCTTTCCTTTACTGTATATATAATATAACACACTCTCGCGCGACTGTCAATAATAAAGTATCAATGTGTAGTAGTCTGAGTAGACTACTACATTAAAAGGGGGAATTACTTCCCCTTGATAATCTTGTTTACTTCGGTATTGAGTTTGGCAAAGTATTCCAACTTCTTTTCAAAGCAGAACCAATTATCTGCTTCGGGATCATAAACAAAGAGATGACCATCAGCACGAATGTCTTTCGAGACGCAATAGTATCCTCTATAGTCGAATGCTTCGTCAAGGATATTCCAAGCCTCGTCTGTACCATCGCAATAAATTATGGTGCATTCGTCAACAGATTTGAGAGTAAGAGGAATCTCGACAAAGGCACCATCTTTCCCTCTCATAAACTTGATGTGATTCTTGAGTAGTTCGAACTTGTGTTCCCATTCATGTTGAAAGCAGTTATCTTCATCACCAAAGACCTTGCCGCAGTAATCGCAGATATAAGTAGTATTTTCCGTCATTGTATATTCTCCTTTTTCCTTTTGTAAGTATAATATACTCCAATTTTGCGTGATTGTCAAGTGTGCGTAGTAGTCTGAGTAGACTACTACATCGACATGGAAAGGAGAGGGACTTTCGTCCCCCTCACTTATAATCAGAACTCAACGCTCTCCAGCATCTCCATGAACTTTGTCTTATCCGCTCCGAGCGCGCACTCAAGCTCAATGTCGGTCATCATGTCTTTCTGCTTGTTGTAACGCTCGCGTTCGCGGTCACGCTGTGCCTGGGCTTCCTTGCTGTTTGCGACATACTGGTCGAGATAGCTGATGATAGCCTTGGAAGCCGGAGCAGTTTCGCCAAAGCGAGTAGAAGTCAAGTCCATGGAATAACGGTCGAGGACTTCCTGGACTTCATCTCGTGCGCGTTCAATAATCGTCTGGACTTCTGCCTGAGCCGCCTTACGACGATTGGCATAGGCGATAGTTTCGGGATCAGCCTTGTCTGCGACGGTGCGCTTCTCGGTAAGAACTTTCTCCATATACTCACGAATAACCTTGTTGAACTTCATAATCTCTTTCCTTTCCGGTTTTGTAAGTGTTTTCCCTCACTTGATGTATGTATTATAACACATTCCACGGAAATGTCAACTCCTTGTAGTATTCTGCCCAGACTACTACACAAAAGAGGACGATTACTCGTCCTCCGTAAACCGACTCATCGAATCGAGAATCTCCTGATACTTGTTCATCTGCTGAACAACATCGTACCAAACATAGTTATCGGAGTCATAAGCATAGAACTTACTGCCGTACTCACAGTATTCGTTGGGGCGGCAATAGCCTGCTTCATCAAAGACTTCTGACAGAAATTCCCACGTTTCCTGGTCTGCGCAGTAGATATACATGACAGAATCGACAGAATCAGGACTGATAGGAAGCTCGACCATTTCCTCATGGCTTTTCTTAAAAAAGTGAATCTTTCCCTTCAGTTCCTCGGCTTTGTGCTCGAACTCGTGTTTGTCGCAATCAACTGCATCATTGAATTGCTTTCCGCAGAAGTCGCAAGTGTAATAAGAGTGTTCAGTCATTGTAAGTTCTCCTTTCCTTTACTGTATGCACAGTATAACATATATAATATTGAATGTCAAGTGAATGTAGTAGTCTGTCCAGACTACTACACAACCGAGGAACTTAGTCCTCGGGATATACTCCCAAATAGAGAAGAGTATTGACAAGTGTCATCCATGCGCGCTTGCCCATGTAATCGGGAACAGCCTCGTAAAGTTCGGGACGGAGAGACTTGATACCCGATAGAATCATGCCAGTCCAGTTCCCGCCACAGCCGATACATTCATCGAGGAAGTCGTTGAACTTCATATTGATAGGGTCTGTTCCTTGAAGAGCCTTGATGAAATTTCCTCCCCATTCAAAGCCGATGATCTCAATCAAACACGCCTTACATTGCGCGTGCCTGCCACACTTTGCATCAGTATATGGACAATCCATTGTATTGTCTCCTTTCCTTTACTGTACTCATACTATACCATACTTCTGCGCGCGTGTCAAGTGGTCGTAGTAGTCTGACCAGACTACTACAACGGGAAGTGGATTACTCCACTCCCGCGCAAGATGAACAGTATGTGTGATCTTCCTCGTCTACGAAAGCACTGAAAATAAACAATGTACTCTCGCAACAAGTGCAAGAAACAACTACCGGCAAACCTCTTTCCTTGCACCATAGAAGTTTGTCCTGTGCGGTTTCATAGTCGGGTTCAACTCCTGCGGCGTCCTTGTACTAATCCTTGAACTTTTTCATTTCTTTACCTTTCCTTTCCCGATACTTGTACTTCTTTTGTAATTCTTCCGAATTTGATTGTAAATTGCTTGTGGAATGCGGTCTTTGTTGAATAGTGCGCTTGCCTGCTGGAAAGACAGTAAATAAGCGGTGATAACGAAATTTCCCTGACAGATGAGCAGACAGCCTGTAGAAGTCACATAGTTTGTGATTTGTTTTTCTTCGTTTGGAAAAGCATACTGAATTTCGCCAAAGCCGATTTTGAGAATAATCTCCATCATGCGGTCGATGTGGTCATTACAAATGTGCTTCGACCAATTTAGTTCTTCAATAGTAGGTATTGTGTGTTATCTCCTTTTCTTTTGATGGTACTATTATAACACACTATGGAGAATTGTCAACCCCTCGTAGTAGTCTACTCAGACTACTACACATGGGAGAGTTATTACTCTCCTGCGCAAGACCGGCAATATGTATAACCTTCATCATCCATGAAAGCACTGAAAATAACTAACGTTCTTTCACAATGAATGCAAGAAGTAATTACTGGTAAATCTCTTTTCATGCACCAAGAAATTTTGTCTTGTGCAGTCTCATAGTCGGGTTCAACGCCTACAACATCCTTATACCAATCTTTGAATTTTTTCATTGTTATTCCCTCATTCTTTCAGTTTGTCTAATAGTTTGTCTGCACAAGACATACTGTCAATTCCGTCCTCACGCTCGCATCAGTCAGACAATGGACAACACGCACAGTCATTAAAAGTTTCGACCCATGATTGGAGATAATCGAACAGACGATTAGTATTTATTTCTTCATATATTGTGCTCATTCCTTTCTTTTGATAATACGATTATAACATAATCTTACTCAATGTCAATCTTGTGTAGTAGTCTGACCAGACTACTACAAGTGGACAGCTCAGCCGTCCACCCAAATAATCACATGACCATTCAGCGCGCTGATACCGACCACAGGCAGACCGAGAACCCAGTCTTTGGTAAGGAGTTCGGAACGGTCACCGCCGAGGCAAATGTCATCGTTGTGACCGGAGTAGCGGTAGTGAGCTTCCGTGTTCACATTGATGACCTCGTAGGTGCTGAACATCTCCGAAAAGAAAGTATCCTGCGCGGCGACACCAACTACATTGTAAATATCACGAAGTACCATTATTTGTTCTCCTCTCATTTGATACGATGAGTATAACACACTTTTGCGTGACTGTCAACCCTGTGTAGTAGTCTGTCCAGACTACTACCCCTTTCACCGAAGTGAAAGGGGAAACAACTTTGATACGCGAAATGTCAGAAAGAAGGCGGCGATAGGCATTGAACCTCTATGCCGTTGGCAATCTCACTCTCACTCGTCCTTGTCACTCTTATAGGCAGTCTCAAACAACCTTTGCCTTTCCCTCTTGACATTATGAAGTATATCATACTATTGCGCGAATGTCAACCCCTCGTAGTAGTCTGACCAGACTACTACACAAAATGGACTTCAATCGAAGTCCACGTTGCTCTGAAAAACTTCCCCAGTAGTTCCGTCTACCAAATCAATGACGGCATTAGGAAGTACCTCTATCAGTTTGCGATACCACTCCCAAATTTTGGCATAGTCATTGGTAGAATTTTCCAAACTCCCATTGATATACAGTAAATAATTATTCATTGTGTGTTCCCCTTTCCTTTTATGTTCACATTATACTCCACATCACTCACAAAGTCAATAGAAAAAATCTACTTCGTAGTAGTCTAACCAGACTACTACATAGCTTGGGGCATTAGCAATACGCTAACGCTCCACGCGTCCAGCCATAGATGCTGATTTGCGCACAGGCTCGACCGATTTCCAGCGCGAGCTTCTTGGTATCTACTCGTTTGGAGCGGTCAACATAGTACACGCCATTTTCCAGCCAAACACCGCAGTTGCCCTCGTAGGACTTGACAGCGCGCATAACCTGTTCAGGTGTGGAGCATTCAACGCCCTCGGTAGCTACTTGCCAGCCCGTCTTGTAGCGAATAACACGACCTGCGCGCAGAGTAAGACCGTCGTTGTTGGTGAGTTTGCGAATTGTACGAACATTTATCATTGTATGCTCTCCTCTCTTTTGATGATATGAGTATATCATACAATAATATAATTGTCAACCCCTTGTAGTAGTCTGACCAGACTACTACACAGCCCCAAAAGAAAAAAGGGAGATTACTCTCCCTTTTCCTCCGCACCGACCGCCCAATAGCGCACCGTCATGCGCCGAGCGCGAGCGTAGGCGGTAGCCGCCTCGTAGGTGTCGAAGTGCTCGACCACCTTGCCAGCCTTGGTAATGACGTCGAATCCGCGCGCGGTGTCGATTGTGAACTTACTCATAGTGAATCTCCTTTCGGTGGTTAGGTCACCGCCCTCTTTGATGATACCATTCTACTACACTATACGCCATTTGTCAACCCCTTGTAGTAGTCTGACCAGACTACTACACTATCCACTTTCGTACACTAAAGTGCGAATCAGACTACTACACTATCTAATGAATAAAAGAGTGAATATTCACTCTCTTATTCAACCGTAATGATTTTCTTTTTTGTATCAATAGAAACGAAAATATTTCAAATGGAAATTGAAACAATCCCAAAAAATCGCCGTGTAACCATTTGGAATTTTTTTCCAACCGCTACAACAATTTTTTTCTATTTCTTCATGCTCGAATAAATATTTCTCGACATTCTTTTTCAAATTATTGCTTTCTTCATTGTAAAACCAACCAAAACGTCCAACAATTTTAGTTTTTGCGTCAAGAACATTTACTTTATAAATCATCATGGTTTATTCCTCTTTCTGAAAAAGGGGAGATTTCTCTCCCCTATTCATCATACGTTTTTCCAATCCTCAGAGTAGAAAGTCTCCAACTTTTCGATAGCCTCCATCGCTTCTTCGAGTTGGTCGACTCTCGCGCGCTTGGCTCTCGCGTCTTTGTCGAGGGCTTCTGCGAGGCTGTAAAGTTCATCAACTTCTTTGTCAGAGAGTTTGTCGCCCTCATCGGCTTCATAGGCTTTCTCATAAGCGTCATTTGCGGCGTCCTCTGCGTTCACGGCTTCCTCTTCCCACTCGGACTTGTGACCGTACAGGTCACGCCATTCTTGGCTCAGAGCAAAGCGGAGTTGGTCAGCAGTTGTTTTATAAAGGTCGTTCATATTAACCCTCACTTTCTCACTCTATCAATTACATAGCCCACCAGCGCGCCCGCGCCGATTGTAGCAACGTAGATAACTAACAGGATAGCAATATCGTGAATGTTCATTGTAATTCCTCTTTCTCCGTGGGGAGAGGGCTTTCGCCCTCTCCCGATTGTTTACTCCTCGTCAAGTCCGAACATTTCGGAGAGCCAGTCTACACGCTTGCCAGCCTCGAGGTTGAACGGGAGACGCCCGCGAGCGTTCACATAGCTCATAACCTCAGCTTTCTTGATAAGCCATACACCGACCGCGTTCACGAGGAGCGTAAACTCGGCTTCACTCGGAGTAGCCAGCGCGTTGCAGGTGAGAGAAGTTTTGACCTCGCAAGGGATACAGCCCATTTTGAAGTCGTAGCCAGCGCCGAATGTCTTTGAGATGTTTTCTTTCTCTTTGCTCAAGTGGTACTTTACCACGCACTCGGTGATAGAGCCGACGTTGCACAAGCTCCAGCCTCGCTCGTCGTCTCCACGACAGCCCTCGACGGTAAACATAGTTTCAGCCGGAACGCTCATAAGAATGCTTTCGAGCTTTTCCATTTTGCGAATAGCTTTCGCGCAGTTAGAACGCCCGATGCGGTTTTCGGTGGTTTTGAGCGTATTTTGACGCTCAATTTCGCGCTCGCATAGGTCGAACATATCGCCCGCGCTTTTAGTCATAATGTTTGCATAAGTGTTCATAATGTTCTTTCCTTTCTTTTTTGTCGTATTCGTTTTCAAGGTTCATTATCAAGTGGTTTTCCCTCTTGACATTATTCATTATAGCAGACTACGGCAGAAAGTCAAGAACTTTTTTTGAAAAAAACTGCACAAAATAGGGGGGCATAGTTTTGTGCAATTTGCCGATCCAGAAAAATGTGGACGAGTGGCCCTGGAAATTTCGCACTACGAAATCAAAATATCAACTTTCGCACTACGAAATCAAAATATCAACTTTCATACTACGAAATCAAAACAACGCAATAATCTTCCCCAAAAACGATAATGTCCCAAGTGCTATCGCCATAAGTAAAATAAATCCATTGTATAAATCTCGATTGTTATTCGCATTTTTGTTCATATAGTGTCCTTTCTACTGTTATTTCTCAATTATTTACACTCAATCCCACAAATTCCACCAAACTCTCCCCAAAATCCTAAAGAACTCTTCCTTTGCATTCTCCATTGCCGCGTCTTTCTCCTTTATATTCCATCCTTCATACATCGGATTCTCTTCATCCATTCCATCCAACAATACCAACATTCTCGTCAAAATTTTCTGCCATTCTCTCGCCGCTTCATCATCAAACATATAAAGTTCTTCTGCGCGCAGAGTGTCACGAAGTTCATAGGCATATTCAACATAGCGTAAAGAGCGTACATTTTTCAGAGAGGGACATACCCCTGGATAGCCAGAATTCCATTTTAGTAAACCACCTAATGCTATACGCCAGGCAGAAGTGAAGTAGGAAAAAGTTTCAAAAGTGGAAGCAGGAGAGAGGCCAGTGCGGCAGAAAAAGAAAAATCGCTTACACAAAATTTTGAAGTCATGGGGCCATTCAGTAAGAGCACGGAGACTATGGTGGGGAAAGAGACCGAATGACAGTTTGGTGAGAGATTTGGAGGGGTTAAAGTAGGTTGTGTAGAGAGGAAGAGAGTTAGGGTAAGTATACATGGGATTGACCTCCATAGTAGTTAGTAGTAGTTAATAGTAATTAGTAGTAATAGAACGTCCACGCGCTTCGCGCAGGACAACTGAGGGGGGGGATAGAATTTGTGTTTTCATTGTCTCTGCGCACAGACTGTTTTGCTATAATACTAT
>ERZ1034844.870-NODE-870-length-15442-cov-24.351531_pt1 | contig 15442 bp, 7 predicted proteins | sample MGYA00520594_ERZ1034844 | MGnify/ENA primary metagenome ERZ1034844 (study PRJEB33766, sample SAMN09781733) | gut metagenome | biome: gut microbiome | host: Homo sapiens | place: Madagascar | study: EMG produced TPA metagenomics assembly of the PRJNA485056 data set... | reverse complement strand
AAGTGATGACGGTACTAAAACAGTCACATTAAGCTTTAAGGTTAAAAAGCTTAACAAAAAACAAATTATTGCAATTGTTATTGCTGTTGTTTTTGTTGTGCTTGTTATAATTCCGGGTATCTACTGCGCAGTTCATCAGGAAAGTCCTGCAGATATGATTGTGGATATGTTCACAAGCAACGAAAAGCAAATTATCGGCAAGTGGCAAACCGAGGACGATAAAGGAATGGCAACCGGCGCATATGAGTTCTATGATGACGGAACCTACAAAAGCTACAATGCTATTGCCGGCAACGATTACGCACTTGAGGGCGATTACACATTAAAAGGCAGTAAATTGACGCTGAAAGGTTCAAAATCAACAGCTGTTTATAAATATTCGATAAACGGTCAAAATCTTTCGCTGACGCTTCTCACAATTGATGATGTTAAGCAAGAGAATCAAGATAAATTTGTTTACAAAAGCGTTGAACACATCAATGTTCCGACACTTATTGACGCATTGTCAAATGCCGCAAGCCAGCCGACAACGGGCTATTTGACAAACAACGGCGACAGCGTTCCTATGGGCGTTGACATAAGCTCAATAAGAAGTTATTATGCCGCTATTGATAACAACAAGCAGGATGACGCCGACAAGTTGACAAAAGACAGCGATGTTGTTTTTGCCGATGAAAAAACAGAAGTATCAATCGAGGATGACCAAACATCAACCGATTATACACAAATAACCGTTAACAGCGGCAAGTACAAAGGCAATAAATATTTTGTTAAAAACTCTTGTGTTAACAAAAACGAATAATAACATACATTAACATTAAAAGGCACAGTTCGTTTGAACTGTGCCTTTGTTTTATATTTGAGGAAACTAATATGTCAATTCAAGTTACTTCTTTGTTGTAACAGTCTTTGCACCGCTCCAATAAGAGTAAACCTTTTTCTTTTGACCGTTAATTTTTACATTCTTATAAGCGCAAACTCTGACATAATATTTCTTGCCTGCTTTAAGCTTTGAGATTGTCTTTGATGATGTTTTTGCGCTGACATAAACATCTTTTCTTGACTTTTTGCTGAAGTTCTTGCTTGTTGAATACTGAATAATATATCCGCTTGCGTCAGAAACCTTGTTGTAGGAAACCGAGAAGGCTTTTTTCTTTGCGCTTGCCTTCACTGTCGGTGTTTTAAGAATGAGCTTTGAATAAATGCTGTAACCCTTTTTGTCACCGCATTTTGTGCAAACATAATGTTCCGAATAACCGGTTGATGTATATGTTGCCTTTTTCTCTGCAACCTTTTTATAGGTGTGTGCATTATCACTGCAAATGTAAACAAGTTTCGGTGCTACTATGTTATCACTTGAATTTGAGTTTTCGTCGCTGTAATCTCTCGAGCAATATTCAGCGGCAACGGCATTGTTCTTTGAGGCTTTAACAACAAAGTTCTTTTGCGAGGTTGTAATATTTTCATCCTCGGTATAAGATTCATTACAGCCCAATGCATACGCATCAATCACCTTGATTGATTCCGGCAATGATATGCTGTTGAGATTCTTGCAGTTTGTAAATGCCAACATTCCTATATACAATGTGTTTCTGCCGACTGTTGCATAACGGAGATTTTTCGCATCCATAAATGCATAGCTGCCGATATACTTGACACTGTTCGGAGTGCCGTAGGAAAGAGCCGAATTATTTGCAGGATACAAATAAAGTTCGGTTAATGCTTTATTGCAAAGAGCGCCGCGTTTAGTGGTGAAATACTTATTTTCGCCGCTGACTGTGATTTTTTCAAGCGAGGTGCATCTGTTAAATGCTGAGTCGCTGATTGATGAAAGCGATTTGGGAATATTGATTTTTTTGAGGCTTGAGCAATGATAGAACGCTTCGTCACCGATTGACTGCAAACTGTCGGGGAATACGATTGATTTAAGTTGTGTACATTGTGAAAATGCTCTTTCGTCTATTTTTTTAAGAGATGACGGAAGTGTGATACTTTGAAGATTTGATTTATCATCACTGTCAAACTCATCTCCGCAAAATGCACCCGGAGCAATTTCCTTTGTTCCGTTTTTAACAGTGATTGATGTTGCCTTTCGGTTTGCCGAGATTAAGCAGTTGTTAAAATAATATGCGCCTTTATAATATGTTTTGTTTTTATTGTAGTATTTCGTACCGATAAAAGCAGTTGGTGCAATATTCTGCGAACTGTTAATGTTTACCGACTCGATATTGTAATTGTTTCTAAAAGCATCTTCGCCGATGTATTTAACACTTTTCGGCAATACAACGGTTTTAACCTTATTAGTCTTTACCGGATTTGTGTTGTTAGCGCTGAAAGCTTCGTTGGCTATTGTCTTTGTTCCGTCTTTTACGGTAACTTTGCTTGACTTATATGCCTCGGTGTTGCAATAAAGCAAGCATTTGCCTATATAAACAATGCCCTTTTTATACTGATTTTCATATACAGGTGATTCGGCAAACGCATAAGCGCTTATGTTGGAAATGTTGTCACCTATTTTAATACTTGTGAGTGAAGTACAATCCTGAAAAGCATCGAGCGTTGTAACCGATGAAGGGATAACAATGCTTTTAAGAGCAGTGTTTTTACAAAAAGAGTAGGCGTCAATTGTTTTGACAGATGACGGTATTGTAACCTCAGCCAAATTAGAATCATATTTAAAGCTTGCGCTGATTGTTGTAACAGTCGATGGGATTACAACCTTTTTGAGACTGTCCATTACATTAAAAGCACCGGATATTTCGGTAACTGTAAAACCGTCAATTTTACTCGGAATATTAACTGTGCTTTCACTGCCCGTGTATTTTTTAATCGCGATTTTGTCGGCACTTACAAAAGTATAATCGTATTCTCCGCTATTTTTATTAACACTTGCATTCGCCGACACAGCAAAACAAAGCGATGTCACAAGCATAATCACGCTTAAGAATACACTGATAATCTTTTTCATAAAATCACCTCATTAAAATATTTCACAAAAGTTAAGAGATAAATAAAAAAACTCCGCTCCGAAATTTTTGTTTTCGCTATCTCCCAAATTCATAATATCACTGTTGGTAATATTTGTCAATTGTTTTTATATTTCTTAAGAAACGGCATTATTTATTATGCATACGGTCGACACAAAATTGAGTAATAGAAAAAGCAACGAGTTCATATAGATTACAAAAGGAGCAGTGTGAAATGTTACACCGCTCAAATATGCCGGTTGCGGCGCTAAAAATTTAGTTTGTTGCCTGAAGGGCTATGGTGATTTAAATGAATGACATTGTTGAAAAAAGGTGTATTGAACTTGGAGAATATATAGTCAAAAACAATTCGACCGTGAGGCAAACGGCGGCTGTTTTCGGCATTAGCAAATCGACGGTACATATGGATGTCACAAAGCGGCTGTCGATGATTTCGCCGAATCTTGCGCAAAGAGTGAACACCGTATTGCAAAAAAACAAGGCAGAGCGGCATATTCGCGGCGGAATTGCGACAAAGGAAAAATATAAGCGACTAAAGAACAGTTGATATTTTGAGGATTTAATGATATTATAGGATATATAAAACTTTAGGAGGTTTTAAAATGTCTATCGGATTTATAGGTTGCGGCAATATGGCAACAGCGATTATTAAAGGCATAATCAAAAGCAAAACTGTTGAGGAAAGCGAAATTAATGTTTTTGATGTTTATGCTCCTGCGGTTGAAAAGCTCACCGCCGAATACAAAATCAACAAGTGTGACAGCGAATGTGATGTTGTATCATCGAGCGACGCCGTTATTTTAGCTGTTAAGCCGAATGTTTTGCCACAGGTGTTGAGCAAAATCAACACAACGCTTGAAGAAAGCGACACTCTGCTTATCTCAATTGCGGCGGGAAAATCAACAGAGTTTATCAGAGGCGCGTTGTCACACAGCAACAGAATCATTCGCGTTATGCCGAATATCAACGCAACAGTCGGTGAGGCAATGTGTGCATACACAGCAAACGCCGACGCAACCGAGGAGGACAAGCAGACTGCCGAGGCAATTTTCAGCGGCGTAGGAAAAGTTATGTATCTTGATGAGAGCTACTTCCCTCTTTTCGGCGTTATCGGCGGATGCGGTCCTGCATTTGCATATATGTTTATTGACGCAATGGCAAGAGCAGGCGTTAAAAACGGAATGAAAAAAGACACTGCACTTATGGTTGCGGCACAAACAGTTTTGGGCAGTGCAAAAATGATTTTGGACAGCAGCGAGCACCCGTGGGAACTGATTGACAAGGTATGCTCCCCCGGCGGCACAACAATCGAAGCTGTAACATCATTACAGGCAGACGGCTTTGAATCTGCAATTCACAACGCAATTGACAAAGCGGTTGATAAGGATTCAAAATTATAATAGTATTAAAAAATAAAAGGCGAGAAAATCTCGCCTTTTTGTTTTGTTTATAACACTTATTAAATTATAAGCAAGCCTTGATTTCGTCAACCTTGTCGGTTTTTTCCCAAGAAACGCCGAGGTCTTCCCTGCCCATATGACCGTATGCGGCAAGTTTTTCATAAATCGGCTTTCTGAGGTCGAGTCTGTCAATGATTGCCGACGGACGAAGGTCGAAAACCTTATTAACAATCTCCGAAATTTTATCGTCGCTTACTTTGCCTGTGCCGAATGTTTCAACAAGAACAGAAACAGGCTTTGCAACACCGATTGCATATGCAAGCTCAACCTCGCACTTATCGGCAAGACCTGCGGCAACAATATTCTTTGCAACCCAACGAGCGGCATAAGCGGCGCTTCTGTCAACCTTTGTAGGGTCCTTACCCGAAAATGCACCGCCGCCGTGACGGGCATATCCGCCGTATGTATCAACAATAATCTTTCTGCCTGTAAGACCCGAGTCGCCTGCAGGACCGCCGATAACGAATCTGCCTGTCGGGTTAACATAAAATACAGTGTCATCATCCATCAATTCGGCAGGAACGGTTGTTTTGATAACATTGTTGATAACATCCTCGCGAAGTTGCTCAAGAGAAACATCTGCGCTGTGCTGTGATGAAACAACAACAGTAGTAACCTTGGTCGGCTTGCCGTCATCATATTCAACGGTAACCTGTGTTTTGCCGTCGGAATAAAGATAAGGCATTGTGCCGTTTTCGCGAACTTCTGTAAGCTTAACGGCAAGCTTGTGAGCAAGTGAAATCGGAAGAGGCATTAACTCCTCAGTCTCGTTGCAAGCGTAGCCGAACATCATACCTTGGTCGCCTGCTCCGTTGAGGTTGTACTTATCTTCCTCATCGTGTTTAAGTTCAAATGATTTATCAACACCCATAGCAATATCGGTTGACTGTTTATCAATTGCGGTAAGAACTGCGCAGGTGTTGCCGTTAAAGCCTTTTGCATCATCATCATATCCGATGTCAACAATAGTTTTTCTGACAATGGCAGGAATATCAACCTGTGCATTTGTTGTAATTTCGCCCATAACAAGAACCTGACCGGTTGTAACGGTTGTTTCGCATGCAACACGGGACATTGGATCCTGTTCAATCATAGCGTCAAGAATAGCGTCTGAAATTTGGTCGCAGATTTTATCCGGGTGACCTTTTGTAACAGATTCGCTTGTAAATAAATGTTTAGACATATATGCACCTCTCTGTGTTATATTAAATAAAAAAGCACACGGCCTTGAACCGTATGCTGAATTCTCATCACTCGGCTGTACCGCAGGTTTTAGCACCTTACTTAAGCAGGTTGCTGCAACTTCATAGGGCCTGTCCCTCAGTTACTCTCGATAAGGCTGTTTACTTTTTTGTTTGTATATATAATATACTTTTTGTCGCCATAAGTCAACAAAAAAATAATATTAGTTTAAAATATGCAAAAAAGACAATTTTAGGTAAATTAATTGTTTAATATTTATAAATATTACTTGTAATTAGTTAAGAAATAGTTTATAATTATTGAGGTATTTAAAAGTTTGCATTTTGCAAACAGTCATTAAATAAGGAGGAAAAAATTAATGGCAAAGAAAACCGTATTCCTTACCGGCGGTACCGGTAACATGGGATGGGCTGCAGTTCAAGAGATTATTAAGCATCCAAATGAAATAAATCTTAAGATTCTTGCAAGAAAAAGCCCTAAAAACGAAGAAAAGCTTAAAGACTTAATGGCAAAGCCAAATGTTAAGATTGTATGGGGTGACCTTACAGACTATGATTCTCTTCTCGAGGGAATCACCGGCTCTGATTATGTACTTCATATCGGCGGTATGGTATCACCTTCTGCAGACTGGAAACCTTACAGAACACAAAAAACAAACATCGGCGCTGCAGAAAACATCTGTAAAGCTGTTCTTGCTCAACCTGATCCGGACGCTGTAAAGGTGTGCTACATCGGTACAGTTGCAGAGACAGGCGACCGTAACTATCCTATTCACTGGGGCCGTTGCGGTGACCCGATTAAAATTTCTATTTACGACCACTATGCAGTTTCAAAAACAGTTGCAGAGCGCACATTCGTAGATAGCGGAATCAAGAATTGGGTTGTAATGCGTCAATCAGGTATTCTTTATCCTAACATTCTTAAGAATATGGACCCGATTATGTTCCATGTACCGATTAACGGTGTTCTTGAGTGGTGTACTGTTGAGGACTCGGGCAGACTTATGTGCAACCTTGTTCTTGAAGATATGCAGGGTCACCTCGGCTCTGATTTCTGGAATCACTTCTTCAACATCGGCTCAGGTAAGGAATACAGAATTTCTAACTATGAATTTGAGCACCTTCTTCTCGGCACACTCGGTCTTGCAGGACCTGAAAAGCTCTTTGAGCCTAACTGGTTTATCACAAAGAACTTCCACGGTCAGTTCTATGCAGACGGCGATAAGCTTGAGAACTTCCTTCACTTCCGTGAAAATCTTCCTATTCAGGATTATTTCAACAGACTTGCAGACCATGTTGAGTTCTACTTCAAGATTCCGAGATATTTGCCGAAGAATCTTGTTGCAGCATGCGCTAAACCGTTTATGAAGAAGATTGCAGAAACAAAAGACTTCGGTACAATCGACTGGGTTAAGACAAGGAATCCGGAAAGACTTTCTGCTTACTACGGCTCATATGAGGAATATGAGAAGATTCCTACAAAATGGGAAGACTTCGAGATTATCAAATTTAATAAGGACAATGCGGACGCTGAAAACTACAAGCTTGACCACGGCTATGACGAGTCTAAGCCTGAATCAGAGCTTGACATTGAGGATATGAAGCAGGCTGCTAAATTCAGAGGCGGCGAGCTTGTATCAACAGAGATGAAGAAGGGTGACCTTGCAACGAAACTTGTTTGGAAATGCGGTTGCTGCGGTGCTGAATTTGAAGCATCACCGGCACTTATCCTCCTCGGCGGTCACTGGTGTCCGGAGTGCTATGTTCCGCAAAAGGCTTGGGATTATGACAAAATTGCAAGAACAAATCCGTTCTTTGCACAGGTTTGGTATCCTAACCACAGAAAAGACGAAAACAATACATACAAGTTTGACGACTTGTTCCAAGTTGACGGCGTTAAGTGGGACGACATCAAGAGATAATAAAACACAAAAAGGGCGTTTAATACGCCCTTTTTTCTTGTATATTTATATATTATATGTTAAAATAAATAAAAATAAATGTATAGGAGGCAGCTATATGAATATTTGGCATGATATATCGCCTAAAAGAATAAAGAAAGATAAATTTTATGCCGTAATAGAAATTTCAAAAGGCGGCAAAAATAAATATGAGCTTGACAAGGATACAGGTATGTTAAAGCTTGACAGAGTGCTTTTCACTTCAACCCACTACCCTGCTAATTACGGTTTTATTCCGCGAACATATGCAAGCGACAATGACCCGCTTGATGTCCTTGTACTTTGCAGTGAAAGAATACAGCCGATGACAATAGTTGAGTGCACACCTATTGGCGTGCTCATTATGGAAGACAGCGGCGCGAAGGATGAAAAAATCATCGCAGTTCCTGTTAACGACCCCAACTACAATTGCTATCACGATATTGACCAAATTCCGAGCCACAGATTTGACGAAATCAAGCATTTCTTTGAGGTTTACAAAACTCTTGAGCATGACAAAGCTACATCCGTAACAGAGGTTAAACCGAGAAAAGAAGCAGAGGAAATAATTCAAACTTGCATTGATTCGTATATCGAGAATTTTCAAATGTAAAAACATATAATTTTATTTTAAAACTCAGTCGCTTTGATTAAGCAAAAAAACAAGGCAGTTTTTCAACTGCCTTGTTTTTATTTGTATTTGTTAAAATTCGTTATTGCCATCTTGACCGCCTTGAGATACGGTAACCTCACAATAAATTGTGAATTTATCAATCTCATAGGTAGGTGCTGAATACGATTTTTTTGTTTCAAGGCTTTCGGTGGTAATTTGTTTGTTATTCATTGTTTTACCTCCTTAAGCGTTGACTGCGTCAAAATCAGCAGATGTGCTGTAATCAATAACGCTGATTGTTGATTTGCCGACCGTTTTATCAGTATAGCTGAAATCGTATGATGCGATAACGCGGATTGACATATCGGACTGTGAATTAACCGTTACATAGAACTGACCGTTGTCCATAACATTTGTTATGCCGCCGTATTTAAGCGATGCGTTTGATGTAACCATATCCTTTGCATCAACCTTTGCGGTTTTGTTCATAAGAACTCCGTATGTTCCCTTTGCTCCGTTTGTGGAACGAACATAGATGCGAGCCTTGTTATCTTCGGTGCGAACCTGCTTGATGATTTGAACGAACGGAGCCTTTTGTGCAAGCTTTGCGTTGAGATAATCATCTGCAGTAAGTCCTGCGGCTGTGTAGTTGAAATCGGTATCAAGCATAAAGTCGGATGCCGAAAGAGCGGTGGTGCTGTCGTTGAAGGTGTAGGTTACATTGCCGCTGCCGTCTGTCTTTGAAACAATCGGAACTAATGTTTCGCTTTTAACAGTGTAGTAAGCGTATGTCGGCTCATAAGATGCAACATAATATTTGCCGTTGCTGTTTACTGCCCATGCAACGAAGTTGCCGTCGAGTTCCGCTTGGTCAGCAGATACGGTAACAAGTGCGTTTGCTCTGATTTGCATTGTGTCGCCCGAGCCGTTGCCTGCGCCTGTAACAGTTCCGTTTTTTGCGGTGATTGTGCAGGTATCAGAAACGGTGTAAATCGGTCTGATTGAGTATTCGTTATCGGATACTTTGTTAAGTGACCAATTCTTGAATGTATAGAACGGGATTTCATCAGGTGTCAAAGTGTTGTTTGCATCAATTGCAAGTGATGATTTTGTCAAATCAAGTGCAGAAACATCAGCGTTTGTATAAACAATGTTTGTAAGCTTACCGTATGCATTGTAGACCTTAACGGTGTTTGCCATTGCGGTGTCGCTGTCCGTTTTGTTCATAATGATAGCTGTTACACGGATGTTTGAATCGGCATAGCGCTTGAAATCCTGGTCAACATTAACCTTTGTTGAGCCGAGAGCACCTTGGTTGAAATTGTCATCACCGTAATTGAATGTTGTGACAGTCCATTTAATATATTGGTCTACGGCGATTTTGGGTGATTTGAAGTTGAACTCCTCGCCGTAATAAGCATCTTTGTCGGTTTGAGGTGTTACTACAGTTGAGGTGTCCCCTGTTTGGCTTTCAACAGAGAATCTTGCCTTGAATTTCTTGACATACTTTTCTTTTTCGTCATTGTTAATCACATTAGATCTTGTCAAAAGATTTGTTGTATTTGTATCTGTTTTGCCGTGAGTCGTGTTGTAAATCTTTGTTCCCTCAGGGAAGTTTCTGTCGGTTGCCGCATTGTATTTTTCAAGCGAGCCGTCGGCAGAGGTAAGAGTTTTATAAACTTTATTTTGCTCGTCATTATAAATCTTTTGAACAGCATCGGGGTCGATGTACTTAACTTTGTCAAATGATGAAACTGTGTCATATGCATTATCAAAGGTTGTATAAGCATCCTTTGTGTCGACATTGTTGTTTACAAGAGCATTTGCCTTGTCGGTCAAATCAGCGGAAGCTGTGATGATGTCGTTTTGACGAGGCGAATTTGTTGTTGTAACCGATGTTGCATAGTATCTGTGGCCGTTAAGCTTGATATATGCGCCGTCGATTTTAACATAGTCGCCTGTTTCAAACTGTGACGGTTTTGCGTCGCCGTCATTCTCATAGAATGACCCGATAAATTCGTAATAATACGGTGACTGTGAATCTTCTGTCACAATTTTGCCGTTTTTATCAAATGCGATATACGGACCTGCATTAATATTGTTTTCGCCGTACTTTTGATATTTTACAAGATACTTTTCGGTATCAGCCTTATAAGCAGCTGATTTAGTGTTCCAAGCGTTTGCTGTGTTGTATGCATCGCTGAAATCAATCCACGAATCGTATGTGTAAATTTGATTATCGTTGTTGTAGTTCTTTGTGCTTTCGGTATCTTGGTTAGCCGGAACAGTTGTGCCTACATACGAATCATAATCGGCAGCCTCAACAAGAGTTGATTTTGCAGCATTAATATTGTCTTTAAGTTGGTCTACCTGCTCTTGTGATGTAGCATAGTTTTTGTTTTCACCTAACGGATTAAGTGAAGCATAGTGATTTGTGACTGCTTTTGTTGCATTTTTGTATGCGTTCCACGAAGAAGTTGTATACTTGCCGACGATATTTCCTTGCTCATCAAGAATGTTGCCGTTTAATCTGTCAACCTCTTTTTGATTTTCTTCGGCAACAGTACGAACGTCAGTATAATCAGCTTGCTTTACTACATTTTTAGTAAGATTTGAATCTTCAAGCGCATCAACCTTTGTTTTGATTTCCTGTGCTTTAGCGGTTGCAAACTTTGTTGATGAAAGTGAGTAATCAATTCCGGTTACTGTATCAAATGCAGAAAGAAGAGCCTTAACGGAATCAGGTGAATAAGCAGTAATATTAGCAAGGTAGTTATTACCGTCTGCGTCGGTCTTATTCTTAACCGTCATCAAAGCATCATAAACGGGCTTATAGTTGATAACCTGAACAGTACCATTGCCTTTCTCAAACTTAGAATTGTTTTTGTTGTATCCTGAGTTAGCACCTACCTGCCAATAATAAGTCGCCTTATAAGTTGGGGTAAAGCTGTAAATATAGCTTGTATAAGTTCCATCGGAATTTGTATGAACCGTATCGCCTGCAGATGATACTGTAAATGTTGAATTATTACCGGTAAATTGTGCATAGCCTGAACCGTTATACCACTTTTTATTAGTATTGGTATCGGCTAAATTATTGGAATCATAGTTTGAATCTGTTTTGAATTTTTCTTGATAATCATTATAATACCAATTAACATTGTTAGATATACCGCCATTATCAGTATTATTTTCATTTTTATTTACATGCCAATAATTGTCATCATTGCCGAGACCTGCTCCACCAAATGCCATTGGAACTCTGTTTGAAATGTAAAATGCAGCTGCTTTACGCGATGTATTTGATTTTCTATAGTATCCAACACTGTAAGGCGCCGTTGGTGTGTCACCGTCAATACCGGTATAGAGCCATACAAATTCTGATGTCGAAATTCTTGTATCAAATCCATCTTGGACAGCGCCATCTTGTTCGGTCACAGAATAAAGTTGGTCCGGTTTAGTAAGCATATTGTGAGTATATTTCTCATCAACCGTGTTTTTACCCGATTGTTCATAACCTTGAACGGTTGATGTCGGCTTTTTGTATTTGTGGCTTTCCATATATGTTATTTTAGCCTCAAGCTCATCATAAAGCCGCTGAATTTCTTCGTCATTAGGCTCATGGTTACCGTATTTGCAAGCATCAATATAACGATGAATGCGGTCATATGCAATGTAAGCATCACCCATGCCAAGATATACATAATCAGCGTCTTTGAGCTTTGCCATTGAATCTTGATAATCCTTAATACCTACACTCAAAAGTTTATCGGCAATTGATTCTTTATCTATTTTATATACAGATTGTGCCGAATAAACTCCGTTGCGTATTGTGAAATCATCAATATAACCGTCCGTAGCGTTCGACCAATAGCCTGTACCGTCCTTACCGTAAAGAACGCTCCAATCCTCGGAAGCGAGGTAGTTGTGAATTGAATATGCAGCATCGGTCTTTGCTTGAGCTTCGGTATAATATGTAATTTTCTTTGTTAGGTTGCCGTTTACATAAATATAAACATAATCCCATCCGCCGGAAGGCTCAACCTGAATAACAATATGACTCCATTTATTCGTCTGAAGTCCGGCGGAGCCGAAAACATTTGTTGCGTCAATATAGTTATCGCCGGCATTTTGGGCATCTCTGCAATAATGCAAATCGCCGTTTTCAAGGAGATAAAAATATTTTCTTGTAGCCCCAGATGATGTTTCTTGACCGATATTGAAAATTATGCCGTTGGTTACACTCTCACCCGGATTATACCAAGTTGAAATTGTATAACCCTTTGAGGCTGTTGTTTTTGTGCCGTAAAACTTGTTGTGTGCTGTAACACCGCCGGAAATATTCAACACATTGCCTTGAATGTTTCTTGGGTCTGTTACAGTGGCATCATACTTATTATAAGTAACACTGTCAACGGTTGTGTCTTCCATCGGGTCGTAATAATCTCTTGTGCTGTCTTTAGCATCGGCTGACGGAGTTCTGTTGTCAAGCTTTTCGATTGACTCGCGCATATCGTAGAGTGAAAGTGCTCTGTTATATACACGGAAGTCCGAAATATAGCCGTTGAGAGTATCATCGGGTGCCCAAGAAGAAATACCAAGAAGAAGATTGCCGCCTTTTTGAATATTTTCAAAGAATGAGGAATCAAGCGTGTTATCGTAACGCGGAGCACCCTCCTTTGAAACAGATTCGCCGTTTTTAGCAAATTCATACTTAAGCAAATCACCGTCAACACACATTGTCATATAGTTTTTGGTGATTGTAAATGTGTATAAATGCCAGCCGTTTTTATAGGTTGTGCCGCGATATGATTTAACGCCGGCTTTACCGTTTTTGTTAGCGGCTGTATATTCCATATTTGATGCTACATAAGCATATGCGTCGGTTGTCTGGCTACCGTTGCCCTGAACATTATCCCAAGACAATGTTCCCGGCTCTGCCGATGACCAGTCCATCCATCTGCCGGTATTTGCATTGTTTGCATAGCCGTACCAAGAGAATGTAACACCACTGTTAATATCAAGGTTTTTGAGCATATCCGCGGTTGATACGCGCGCATATGAATTTGTTTTTTTGTATGAATCACCTTGATTTGTTGCTTTCGGGTCAGAAAGGTCATCCCTTGCCGTACCTATGAAATGAGCTGCGATTCTGCCGAAATAATCGGTTGTCATCTCAACATTGTTTGATGTGAGATTGTAGCCGTTGCCGGTTGAATCGTTATTTGCATCGCTGTTCGTGAAATAACGAGCAACAAGATAATCGTTTACATCCTTGCCGGTAGGAACATTTGTTGTATCGTATGTAACCTTGCCATACTTGGCTATAAGCTTATTGTATTGCTCAGTTGTGATATTAACAACGGAGCCGTGACGGGGTGAAAGATAGTTAAGATTCATACCCGAAACATTATTATTTTCAAAATCAGCAGGGTTTGTTGATTTGTACGTTGCGAAGTATGACATACTGCTGCTGAAATGGTCTGTCATGAGGATATATTCGCCTGTTGAATAAAGCTTATATACCTGCGGGCCTTCAAACTTGCTTGCATAGTTTGAATCGGTAAACGATGTCGGCTGACTGTAAGGTCCGTGTGCACACTCTGAAGTTGCATAAACGATTTTTGATTCATCCTCATTTTTGTACCACAAATAGTACAATGAGCCGTCATATGTAATATCGCCGTCGATATTGCTGAATGTATCTGCGGTTAACTTTTGAGGTTTTGAAAGGAATGATTTGAAATCATCGGTATAAACATAATACATTTGGGTTTTATTGCCGTTGCTTAAATAGCCGACAGACCAATAAAGCATATAGTGGCCTGCGTCCTTATCCCAAATTGCCTGCGGAGCCCAAGCACGGCTTACATTGCCGCCTGCACAAACGCTTGAAGCGATATTTTGTGTATCAATAAACCAAGGCTGTGTGGTTGAAACATCCGCTAAATCTTTGAGATGCCAAACCATTAGCTTTGAGTTGTTGCCCCATGTTGTACCGTTGTTTGTATTCAAGTCGGTTGCGAGGATATAATATGAGCCGTCCTCTGCCTGGAACGCATACGGGTCACGAACATGACCTGATGCGGCGATACCCGAATTGTCGGGATATGACATGATATTTGATGAATCAAGCTTCGAAGAATCCCAAACGGGGTCATTACCGTTTAAAGCCTCCCAGTTATAACCGTCATCGGATACGGCATAGTTGAGGTTTTCGGCGCTGTTGCCGGTGAAATAAGTGAGCAAATACTTATTTTTATCTCCGAGCGATTTCTCTTCATCGGCTGCGGTTGTGCCTTTGTAGAGTTTGACATTATTATAAGTAATATTTTGATAGAACGCGTGACCACCTGCGGCACCGAGATAAAGTCCGTAGATTTTTGATGTATCAAGTGACTTTCTGTATGAGCCGTAGTTGATAACAATGTTTCCGTCAGCATCAGCCACATATGAATTAATGTGATTCTTTGCATAACTTACAACATAGTGATATTCGGTATTTTTTGAAAGAACTGTTGTATCAAGTCTTGTCGAGGAATCCTCATTTGTCCTTACCGAATCTGCGTTGCCAACATGCATACGACCGTAGCCGTCCTGACAGAAAAATGAATTGTTCCAAGCCTTTTCGCCTGTAATTGTCAAATTAGAAGCGGGATTGCTTGAAATTTTGATGATATGATTTGTATCTTTCTGTGAAATAGCAAAATCATTAACGAATTGGAACTGAACATCCACTTTGAATGCCGAAAGGCCTTTAAGCGGATTAACACCGTCTTGATAGCCGGAAATATACAAGAATCCGTTTCGAACATTAACACCGTTTGAATCAACAGACGAAACGACACCGTTTGAGTTTGATGAATCCGTCCACTCGCCGACATTCCAACTCATTGCCTTGTCCGATGATGTTGTTGTCGGAACATCTGTAGCCTTGTAGATATTTGCATCAACACCCGACACTGCAGAAGCAGATTGATTAAATTTCGCCTGTGTGAAATCAGATGATGCAAATTCTACCCATGAAGTTTGTGCCATTGCCGCAAATCCGCCCATTGGCAGCATACAAACCGCCATAAGCACCGCAAGAAGCAGCGAAAGCACTTTTTTGGATACTTTCTTTTGCATAGTTTACCTCCGAATTAACCGACATAAATTTGTCGTTAGTTTAACTTAGACATTTCACTAAAAAGTGCGCAAAATGTCTAATTAAATTTTTGTAAATATTATATATATATTA
>ERZ1034844.865-NODE-865-length-15490-cov-4.458244_pt1 | contig 15490 bp, 18 predicted proteins | sample MGYA00520594_ERZ1034844 | MGnify/ENA primary metagenome ERZ1034844 (study PRJEB33766, sample SAMN09781733) | gut metagenome | biome: gut microbiome | host: Homo sapiens | place: Madagascar | study: EMG produced TPA metagenomics assembly of the PRJNA485056 data set... | reverse complement strand
AGAGTGGTTTTTCCGACGCCCGGCGCGCCGTAGAGAATCATGGAAAACTTTTTGTCCGTAAAGGTCAATTCATTCGGTTGTTTAATCATTTTTGTATCTCCTTAATCTACAAAAGAACAGTGGCAGTGCGGGCAGCATGTAATGTGCCGCGTAGCTGCCTGTTGTACCGTTATGCCCGTGATAGATCCGTCGTCATGCTTGACCGCACTGAAAATGTCTTTGTGGCATCTGAAACAAATGCAGGGTGACGGTGAAAAGAATGGAACGTCATTTTGCAGGGCATAATCAATTTGATTTGCGACGGCTTTTTCTGTGTTGTATTCGTCGCCATGCTCACACTTGGATTGCAGCGCCTTGTCGTATTTGGGGTAGTGCTCCCGCACAAGGTCGATCATTTCCTTTGCGGGGATTTTCTTTGTCACGCGCAGGTCACGCAGCAGATTTTGCTTGCATTTTTTCGCCGACTGCGCTATACTGTGGTGGGACGGTGTTGTCCTCGGGTCGTACTGATTGGCGTTGGGCGACCCGTTATTTTTATATGTAGTCATATCAGTCCCCTTAGAATTTGATTTTCTTTGCGCGCTTGTAGGCCATGCGCGCGGCGTGGATCTGGGTGAGCTTGCTGTCAAGCCATGTGAGGATCGCCCACCGCTGCGCGATAAGCTCCTCGAAGGCGCAGGCGACGGTGAAGATGACCAGCAGAATGCCGAGGATCAGCAGTTCGTTCATTTTGTCGCCTCCGTTTGCAGCCATGCGATGAGCAGCTGCGCCGGAATGATGATGCGTCTGCCGAGGTTGATCTTCGGAAAGTCCTCACGATGCACCAATTCGTACATCACATCTTCAGACACGCCGATTGCTTTGGCTGCTTCTTTGACCGAGTAGGCGAGCTTGTTTGTCACGTACGAAGGAGTCGTGACGGTTTCGGTTTCTTGTGTGTTCATTTTGTTTGTCTCCTTTATTGGTTCTCTTTAAGATAGCTTTTTATATATTCGATGACGCGCTGACCCTTCGGCGTCTCGGATCGACGCCCCTGCAAGATGGCGCACAGTTCTGTCGTATGGACATGCTCGTGATGCTTCGCAAGCAGCATGTCGCAGATTTCTCTATGACCGATGTCGCGCATTTTCATCTCGCCGAGGATCTGATTTTGTCTTGGCAATTTGCCTCCTCCTTTCAAAAGATATTGACAAATGCCCGATGCGATGGTATATTAAGGTCGAACAGTCCGGTCTGACCCGATTGCATTTGCTATCGCCATTGCGTCGGGATTTCTTTCGCGCTTTGCTGTTCATTTGTTGGCAATCTTCGGGTAAAGCATCGGCGGTGGGTGAGACCGCCGGTGCTTTTCGGAGACTGAAAAATGGACAACACAGTCGCGAGCATTGTTGTCAGCCAGGGGCGGGGCGCGGTGGAAGTCATTTGCCGCACTCGCTCCTGATGACGTATACTATTTTAGTACTCAAAATTCATACTGTCAATAGAAAATACGAAATTTGAGTACTTTCGGCGTTTTTGCCATATTGGAGGTTCGCGTTTTGAGTACTATTGACAAAATGAGTGCTCTGCTTTCGGAGCAAGGTAAGAAGCAGAAAGACCTTACAGATTACCTCGGGATTCCGAAAGCTGCATTCACCGATTGGAAGTCTGGAAGAGTTAAGTCTTATACGAAGTACCTTCCGCAGATTGCCGAGTTCTTTGGCGTCTCCGTTGACTACCTCCTCGGCAAGACCGATCAAAAAGAAAAGCCCGCCGAAGATGGCGGGCTGGGTAAGAATGTTGTGCGCTTCTTGGGGCGCGATGGTAAGGTGCTTGAAAAGAAGCTGACGCCGGAGCTGCTGGCGTACCTTGAATCTATTCCCGATTCCGACGATAAGCTCTGAAAATTTGCAAAGGGTTCAGTCGCACCCCACTCAGGGGTGCGTGGATTGAAATCGACGATAGGCTCTGACGAATCCACGGAATCGGCGGGCAACCTTCCGCTCGAGCGGGTGCGTGCAGAACTTGTCGCGGCGGCGCAGTTCTGCAAGCCGTGTGAGCCTGATTTCCGCCGCCTGACGGCTGACGGCACATAGGGACATGATTTCATCCGCCGTCTTGACTTCGCACGCATACAGGACGCAGGCGGGCATCAGCAGGCGCGATGCAAACACATTCGCTTCGGCTTCGTTGTCTTCTGCGCCGGAATGCTGCATGATGATATGCCCCAGCTCGTGCGCGATCGTAAAGCGCTGTCGTTCGGGCGAGACGGAATCATCATAGAATATGTACGTCTTGCCGCCGATTTTCGCAAACGATCCATCATCGTTGATTCGCATGGACGGCATGTCCGAATAGCGCAGGACACGGATGCCCATGCGCTTACATATCGGGATGACTTCGATCGGCAGTTGCCGCACGCGCTCGCGCAGCAGAATCTCCCACGCCAAATTGCGGGAGTATTGATATTTGGTGTACCTCATGTACATCACCTCCACACCCATTGTAATTGGGCATGGGCGGTGGTGTATACAAGTAAGTTATGGTTGATTTGTTATGATATGGATACAGAGGAAATAACAAGATGGGAAAAGCAAAAAACGCCGCGGGCGCGGGAACGATTCGGCAGCGTGCCAACGGATTATGGGAAGGGCGTATTACTATCGGGACAAATCCGGGCACAGGGAAGCCTATCCGGAAAAGTGTCTATGGAAAGACGCAAAAGGAAGTCCGGCGGCGGATGACGGAAATCACGCGCGAACTTGACAAGAACAATTACAAAGAGCCGTCAAAGATAACCGTCGCCGCCTGGATGAAAATATGGCTCGACAATTTCACACCGCAACTGGCTCCGCTCTCGCGCAGCAAATATGATGCAGAAATCAAAAACCACATCATTCCGGCGCTTGGCGCGCTGCAACTGGATGCAGTAAGTGGCTTGCATGTGCAATCTTTTTACAATAGCTTAACGAAAGCCGGATTGTCCGGAAAAACCGTATCCGGTATTGCTTCCATTCTTCGTAAAAGTTTTAATACAGCTATCAAGCAAAAGTTGATGCAATCCAATCCATGCCTGACTGCCGAATTGCCACGCATCGAAAAACCGGAGATCAACCCGTTGACAGACGAAGAAATCCCGCGTTTTCTTGCAGCGATTGCCGGACACCCGCTGGAACATGCTTTTGCAATTGCATTGTTTACCGGGATGCGTGAGGGCGAATTGCTCGGTCTGTCGTGGGAACAGGTCGATTTCGCAAGCCGTAAGATTACAATAAACCAGCAGTTGCAGCGGTCAAGAGAAACCGGCGAATATTTTATCCGCGAATGCCCGAAGAATCGAAAAACACGCGTTTTTGCGCCGCCGGACATCGCGTGGGAACATCTAAAGTTACAGCGCGCGAAACAGCTTGAGATGCAGCGGGTGGCATCGGAACTATGGAGCAACCCGGATAATCTTGTCTTTACAGATGCTTGTGGCAAGCACTTGACAATCAGCGCATTTTACAAGCAGTTCAAGCGCGTAGCTGCCGACTTCGGCCGCCCCGAACTGCGCGTGCATGATTTAAGACACACGACGGCGACTATTGCCATTGCCTCAAACGCCGATATAAAATCCGTGCAGAATCTTCTCGGCCATGCAACAGCAGCATTCACGCTCAACACATACGCACATACAAGCGAGAAAATGATGCAGGACACAGCATCCCGTATGCAAGCATACTATAGCAGTTTGGAAAAGTCCAATAACAAGCACGAAGAATAACCGAATATACCCCTACAAATACCCCTACGCCGAACGGGTTTTATCGGATGCAGGCGGACTTGGCTGGAACGAAGTCTTCAAAAGCCGTTATTTTATCGAACTCCGCGGATTCTGTCTTATCTATTCACATGCGCGATTTCGAGTTCGAATCTCTCCTTCTCCGCCATTCCGCAAATGCTGAAAACCTTAGTGTTTATCGGCATTTGCGGATTTTTTATTGCTTTGAAAAACGATAGAATACCCCTAAAAATACCCCTGCTGGATTTTATTCAGCATGTGCCAACTGCTTGTTCGGGCGATAGGAAACAAAAAAGCGACGGTTGACCGTCGCTTTTTTGCGAGTTGACTCGAAGTTTGGGATGCAAACCAAAACGATTTACATCGCGAGTACAATCTCAATGTCTTTTTAATCCACGCGCAGTGTGGAGCCACTGCGTGACAGCCGAATTGCTCCGGCACTTATAGAATAGCATGGACGGTGCGATTTGTCAAGGGGAAAATGAAAAAAAGGCGGGAAAATCCCGCCTTTGTGTGTCAATCCCAGCAGTCTGGGACGATGAATTTGTACTCCTCGTCCGACCCGCGGTCGAGATAAAACACCTTGCCTTTATAGTTGCCGTTGTACATGCCGGGGTCTGCATACCCTGTGCGGATGCCGAACAGGGCAGAGATATCACCGTTGTAGTCCCACGCAATATCCATGTCGGTATCGCATGTATTTTCGTCGATCATCCACACTGTACCGGGCAGCTCCTTCCGGATGTCCTCGACCGGCTCAGGCTTGCTAAGCTCGCCGTCTATTTTCCATGGCATGATGCTTGTGCCAAACGGATTGACAAAGGGCAGCATGCCGTTTCCGATACCTTCGATGTTGGCTACTATGACGGTGTTCTCGCCGCAGCACATGATAAGCGCATTTTTGCCGGCAGCTTCTTCAAGGTTGTACATGTTTTTTTCCCTTTCGATGTCTTCAAGTTTTTCGACAATCATGCGCTCCGCCCATTCCGGCGGAAGCGTTTTCCCGCTCTCCCAGTTCTCCAGTGTCCGCTTGGGGATGCCGAGCAAGTCGGACATCCCCTGCTGTGTAAGCCCTGCGGCTTTGCGTGCTTCTTTAATCGTCATTTTTCCAACCTCCGAAGGACATGCTTTTCAGGGCGTGCAGCCGCCACGCCATAGTATGTTCCGATTTTATCGCCAGCCTTGTATACATCGACATCTGCATATCCATTGTGCCGATATGCATAAGTGGTCGGGCAACCTCCGAAGCCTTTACTTTGTCCGTATAGTTTTTCAGCAGCATCGTCATAGTTGGAAGCCTTTACGGTTCTTCCGCTCTCGTCAATATAGATTGTCATGTTGTTTTCTCCTTTTTTTGTTTGTGAATTATGGATGTAGTGGTAGGCACTCAGTCCCACATGTGCTCGTCGCAGTAATCGCTGAACTCCTTGTCCATGTCGCGGAGCGCTGCTTCGTAGTCTTCGCCGTTGATAATACGCTCAAGGGCTTTTCTGCCCGCACTGCTTTTCACAAAATGCGTTGAATAAGTCCATCCTTCGGCGGTGATATAGGCGGCTGCGCGCGGGTACTTTTTCATCAACTCGTCTGGGTTGGATTTCGGCGCTTTCGGCGGAAAAACACCGTCGTTATATTCGTCATCCATCATTTTTTCAAAGGCGATGCGGTAGTTGTTTCGTTCGTAGATTGCATTCTTGATTTCCGCAAGCCCTTCAATGGCTTCGATTTTGGCTTCGCGCTCTTCATGTGCTTTTTTCTCCGCTTCTTCTTTGGCTTTGATATAGGCGATAATCTCGGGCTTTTTCTCCTTTATCAAATCGAGCGTGCCGTCTCTTTTGACTGCGTCGGTGTTATAGATACCAATCATGCCTTCTTTGGCAAGTCTAAGGTCGTACTTTTTAATCATTTCTTCGATCGTCATTTTCTTGTTTCTCCTTTTTTGTTTGCGGATTGATTTCGGAGGTATCTCCGTTCCCCCGATGATTAAATTATACCACCTAATAGGTGGTTTGTCAATAGTTTTTTCGAAAAAACCACCAAATTGGTGACCTTTTTTATTCCAAACAAAAAAGCGGGGGCTTTTTTGCCCCCGCTCATCCCCGTCGAAATCGACGGGTTTATTCTTCCGTGTCTCTGTCATCCACCGCAGCAAATCCGATCTTGATCTTGTCCGCGTCCTCCACTGTCGCGGTCGGCGCTTCGTAGGCAGGCTTTGCATTTGCCTGCACGCCTGCCGCATCGGTAAGTCCTTCGCCGAGTATGTACGCAACGACGGTTGCACCGGCGATAATCAGCGCCGTCACCTGAGATGCGACCGCCTCGCTGCCGCCGAATGCCACAACAAGCATCGAGACAAACGAAGCAACAGCCATCCAAAACTTCCGCGAGGTCAGCTTTTTAATTAAATTCGTTTTCATTAGAACAAACTCCTTTTCCGTAATTAAAATTTTCGTGTTTTTCTTGAGTTAAATCAGATTGCCGTGATCGTTGCGGTGCGCGTTGATGCTTCCCAAGCGACCTTGCAGCGCAGCGCCTCTGCGATGTAGCGCACCGGGATCATCATCGTGCCGCTGCCGACGATCTCCGGAGCGGTGTCCATCTCGCCCGGCTTGCCGTTCGCCTGCATGACCCGGCTGTGCGTCGTAAGCGCAAGCACGCCCTCCTCGCCGGTCAGCGTCGCCGTTCCCGCCGCCGCGTCCCAGGCCACCGCGCAGCCGAGCGCATCCGCAACGGCGCGAACCGGCACGAGAAGCCTGTCCTGCCTGATGTACGGTGCGGCAGGCATGTCCACGGTCTTGCCGTCCACCACCGCCGTCTTGCTGCCGGCGGTCAGCTTGATTGTCTGTGCCTTGCGCCGGATTTCCGTGCCGACATCGGTCACGGCAACCGCCTCGGACAGCGTGCGTCCGGACGGGATGTACACGATGCCGCCGTTGCGGATGGGGTCTCCGTGTGAGTTTTTGACGACGTAATACGGCGCGCCGTCGATGTAGGCATAGCCGATCACGCACACGGCGTGGCCGCTCGCAGGCGACTTCGGGCTTGACGGTTCGATACCATTCTGCCGCTTGCCGAAAGACTTGTCCACCTGCAAGGCAATCGCTACCGGGTTGCCCGCGTCGATCGCCGCAAAGATGGCCTCATAGCCGGACAGACTTGTGCAGGCGCTTGCCTTGATGCAGCGCCGATCAACCGTGTTGCGCACGCCGACTTTGCGCAGCGTCTCCGCCAGCACCGACACGGACGCGCCGTCCGAAGCGCCTGAAGCCTTGTACAGTGTCAGCGGGTCAAGGTCAATCCACTTGTTTGACACACCGTACAACTTGACGCGCAGCGCCATCGTCAGCGCAAAGGCGACGCAGGCCGAAGTCTGCTTTTGATTCCAGGGGATTTCGCAAGCCGGCATCGGCAGGCGCTTTTCCAGCGGCCCGCCGAACTGCGCGGCAATCTCGCAGGCGATGCGCACGCGCCGCGCCACATTCTCGGGCGAATTGTTCGCGGGCTTTTCAAATTTAAGCATGATGTCTTTCGTTGTGGCGGCAAAGTTGACGCTTGCCTTGATGCCCGCGAGCAGCCCATACGATGCGAGCTCTTTGAGCAAATACGCGACCTGCATATCCAAATCGCCGATGGAGCAGCCGCGCGCCCGTGCGAAGTCCAGCAGCGCCTGCTTGCGCGACCAGTATGTCCACTGCGCAAGGCCGTAGCCGATGCTGTCGCGTACAAAATTGGTGTATGTACCGTTGTCCACGGCGGCGGTGTATTCGGCGTCCGTCATACCCAGCCGCTTGTTGCCGCTGTCCTGCGCGTTGTCCGGGCGCAGGGCACTTTCTGCTTTCAGGTTTGCAAGGATGCCGACCTTGCCGCAGTCGGAGACGCCCGCCGCGTCAAGTATGTCCCAGATCCGTTTTGCATTGTCCATTTTATGCGTCCTCCTTTTCGGGGTCTGTCGGCAAGTCGATCGTGCGGTGGAACAGCTCCGTCGCTACATCGTTGCCGCCGAGGTTGTGATAGCTGTCGTAGACGCGGGTCAGCGCCTCGCGCGCGTAGACCGGGCAAAAGCCCTTGTCGTGGTATTTTTCCGCCGAGCGGATGATCTCGGCGCGCAGCAGGCATTGTACACCTGTAGCAATGTGCAGATCGCGTGTCGTGATTTGCTCTTTTTTTGCTTTGGATGCGCCAAGCGCGCCGCCGATTGCACCGGCCAAAGCGCTCAGCGCCGCGGGCACAGCCCAGCGGAGCGCAAGCTCGGCAACGATTTCCCATGTCATGCGTCCTCACCTCCTTCAGCCAGCCCAAGAACAATTATTGTATTTAATGTCTCCGGCTTTGATGGGTTGCGGATACACAAATTCTGATACGGCAGTGCGTATTGTGTACTATCATACATATTGGGCGTGAGCGATCCGGCACTGTTGGATATAACAAACCGCTTGTCTTCTGTCAATCCAAAAGCTACGACAGCATGTCCGTCGTACATTGATTCGCTGCCACGAACGGTAAATGTAATGTACTTTCCGCTACTGATTTGGTCGTACAAATGCTGCAGCTTTGCGGTCTTCTGCGCCATAGTGTCAGTCGAAGACGCGTCTGGGAACGGAAGCTGCTCACAGGTCATGCCAAGGTGCGTAATAAACGGCGCAATATGGTCTCCGTTGGACGAAAACAAGGGACGCCAGCCGCTGTGGTGCTCGTCCAGATACGCCGCGAGGTCCTGAACGGTGTCAAAGCTAAGATTGTGCAACCCGCAATAGGCTGTAATGATAGCAAAGAACACGCAACCGTAATAATATGTTTTCTGTGTCTCGCCGTAGTTATTTGTCCCCGTGTAAATCGGCAAGTCCTTCCAGCGCGGGTCGGTTTGTCCGAATGCGGTCGGAAGGCCATTCAGATGTGGTATTGCGGCGCATTCGCTCCAGATGTCCTGATGAATTTGCGCCGGTGTTGCCTCAGTGCCGAAGTTGTCGCTGAAGCTATTCCACTGCGCATTTGTGAAATTCAGTCCGGTGCTGAAAAACGCCCTTTGCCCGACACTTTGCATTTTGGCGGTCGGCGGCAAAAACGATACCTTCCGAAGGCTTTCTGTGGTCGCAAATGCATGATCGCCTATGCTCGTCACTGCCTGATTGCTTTTGACTTCTGTCAGACTTCCGCATTGGGCAAAGCAGCGCGATGGGATTGCAGTTACATTTCCGATATTCGCAAACCGAAGATTGTTACAGATATAAAACGCAGCCTTCCCCAATATGGTCTGCAAATTCGGAAAGTTCGCATACAGCAAGCGCGATTTTTGGAAGCCGTAGCCGCCGATGGAGGTTATATTCTGTGTGTTCAAGACCTTTTCGACACAGCTCTCGCGGCACCACGCATCGGGAATCGCCGTGACGGCCGCCGGAAGAACGATTTCTTTGACGGCCATGTTGTTGCAGAACATGCCGACCGCCATGCTTTTCACGGGTAATCCTTTGACCATGTCTGGAATAACTACACGCTCCGGAAGTTCACTGTTTTTCGTTCCGACAACACCGATGCCCGCGTCGCTGATTGCATAGGTGTAGGCACTTCGTTTCTCCGGTAGCGCGCCTCTGTAGGCAGGCTTCAGGCAGACCATGCCATTGATGTCGATGTCAAAATACTTGTCTTCCGCACCAATGTCGGCAGAAAACGCCGCCGCAATTTCTGCCTTGTCCGCCGCCGTGAAATAATCCACGCCTTTGACCGGCGTGTAACCATCCGCACCCGGCTCGCCCTGCGCACCGGTGTCACCTTTGTCACCCTTTTCGCCTTGGATGCCCTGTGCGCCGGGATCGCCCTTTGCGCCGGGTGCGCCGTTGAACTTGCCGGCATTGGCGTCATCGCGGACGGACTGCGCGATCTGCTGCGTCTCCTTGGCGAGGTCGAGCAGCTGCGCGTAGATGTCGGGCGTCGGATCGTCAGGCGGCGTTCCGCCGTTGCAGACGCCCTCGATGATGGGGATCGTCACCGGCACGGACGGCAGCACGCGATTGCCGCTTGTGCCGACAACGCCGATGGTTAGCTGCTTGCAATTTGTAAGCACTTCCCACGGCACGACGCACGCATTCGCGTCGTCCAACACAACGCGCTTGACCGTGCCGCCGGACGCGAAGATGGCGGTGCGGGCAAATCCCTCCCACTCGGCGTCAAAGCCGAATGCCGCGGTGACGGTCCCGACCGAGCCGGTCGTCACAAGAGATACAGATTTATCTGTGCAGTCTCGCCCGGAAAAGTTCAGTTTAATTCTGCCGGTCATGCAATCACCTCCTTATACCCATGAGCGTCACAAATTTTGTTTGTGTGCCGCCCTTGCGAATCTGAATCTTTGTAATTCGCTTGGTCTCGATAGCCTGAAAGAAATCAGGGGTATTCGCAGAGGATGCCAAGCCGTTCGCAGCGATGTCTACGGTATATAGTCCTCTATACCCGTCCGCAGTCTCGGCCATTGGCACATAGTCATCTGCCACGCTGTCGTACAAATAGACGGAAACGCTGTTTTCATTGGAAAAAAACGATAGCTTTGTAAAGTCGGCAAGATTGCTGCCGAGGTCGATTGTCTGCGTAGCAGTCGTCATGCTGTCGTTGAAAAACGTGACGATTTCGCCTTTTGATGCCAGCTTGGCAAAGGCTTCGTTCGGCGTCGGATCGTCGAGTCCGAGCGCGTCGGCCGTCTCATCCGTCAAAAGCGTATTTTTGCACAGCGGCGTCCCCGCTTCACTGGGGGCGTCGGCACGCTTCAGATAGACGTAGCCGAGGCTGTTGCCGCTTGCGTCGAACTGCTCCATGCGCACGGCGCCGTTTTCAAGCACTTCGGTGGGTACTCTGTCTTTCATAGGATTCCTCCTGCAAAAATTTCACCGCTGTAGGCAAATGCCGCAGCGGTGTTTTGGATATTGGTTTCGGTTTGGTCGGCACGGTTCTTCAGGTTCTCCGCGCTTTGTTTCAAATCCCACTCAATCGCGTTTGCGAAGGCAGCAAGCAGAAAGCGCATGTCCGCAGGCAGCGCCTGAAATTCCGCAGGCGGGAAGTGCGCGACGATGTTCTCGATGTTCAGCAGATACTGCTGCATCTGCTCGAGCGTGTATGTGTCTGTCACGGCAAAATCCGTTTTTGCCGTGACGGTCGGCACAGTGAAGTCGGGCAGCGTGTAGTCGCTGTCTGCCGTGCCGTACTGCGTGCGCATGGCGGCAAGGGCGGCGATTTCCGCCTCTGCCGCTGCCGCAATCGTCGCGCACATCGCACCGACGCGATTCAGGTCTGCGGCTTCGTATGTATCCGTATCCGTGCGGTCATAGCGCAGGGCGGATGTGTCAATCGCTTGCATAGCTCCCCCTTATCTTGCAGGTCGATGCGTACAGGTTTGTGACGACGGTTTCGCGCGAGATCAGCATGCCGGTAACCGGTGCGCCGAGTACGTCTGTGACGGTGACCTTATCGCCGAGCGATTCCGCACGAACGATCCGCTTCTGCTTGACGGTCGTGCCGCCGAAGTAGTAGGCGGCGAGCCTGTCTTTCAGCGCATTCGCGCGGGTCTGATTGACCAGCGTTGCGTCGGTGATCTCCACGATGTTTTCCGGCGTGTCGCTGAGGACTGCGGGATTCGTCACGGTGACCGTCCCCGTCGTATCGTAGTATTTGACGCCGCCGACCTCAATCTCGCTTGCATTGCCGCTTTTTACGGTGCCGAGCGTGTGATACGTCAGCGCAAGCCCGGTGACCGGCGCATCCTGCTCAACCGCCGCGCCGATGTAGGCATCGTCCGGCGACAACACGACGGCGGTCTCGGGCGGTGCGAAGATGCGGATCTTCTCGTTGTCCGCCGTTGAGCAGATCGCGCCGAGCGCAAACAGCAGCTGGTGCAGCGCTTCACGGCGCGTGCCTTCGGGAATGTAACCGGACAGCGGAACGGTTTGCAGCGCCGTGTCCATCTCGAAGGGCAGTTCGCCGATGATCGACTGCGCGATGGTCAGCGCCGGGGTGCTGCTTGCGTACAGCCCCGCATAGGACTGCTCCTCGAGCAGCCCGACGAGCGACTGACATTCAACCGAATAGCGGTTTTCCGCGGTGATCTGCGCGCTTTTGACATAATGCGCCGCAATCAGATCCGCATCTCTGTAAATCTTAAAGGTCTGCCGCGTCTGGAACAGGTAGCGGATTGCCTTGCGCGGGCGGAGAACAAATTTGCTTGTGTCGATCGGCAGATCGTCCGAAATCGGGCTGACCTCCTGCGTGAGGCTGATCGTGTCAAAGTCGGATGGTGTAAACTGCCGCCCGACGCCGAACACGATCTTTTGCAGCCGCGCGAAACGGTGAGGTTTGTCCGACGAAAGAAAACGGATGCGCACTGCATTGTACAGCGGCACGGTCTGCTCCACAGTCGTCTCGCCTTTGCCGCTGAACGTACCTTCCGCAACCTTGGTCTCTCCGTTGTACCACTCGACACGGAAGCTGTAGGTCACATCCTCGAGCGTGTCAAACGTGATCGTCAGACCGGTAGACGCGTAGTTGCCGTCGAGCGCGATGTTGATGCCGACCTCGCCGGTGTAGGTGCCGTCCGCGCCCGAGATCGCAGTTGATACATAGCCGTATTGTGACGAGACCGCGCCGAGCAGATCAACGCTGCCGTCGAGCTTCCATCGCCCGACCTCGCCGGTGGCGATCAGGCGCGGATTTGCGCCGTCGGACAGCAGCAGATCCGCATAGGTTTGTTTGCCTGTGTCGGTGTAGGCTGCACCCTCTGCCGCGCCGCGGGCAACGTCGCCGTAGATGATCTTAATCATGCCGGTGTCCTCTGCGGTGCCATGGCGATCACGTTAAAGCTGAGGTTTTTCCAGCGGTTCGCGTCGTCGCTGATCAGCACAAGCTCGTCGTCGCCGGTCGTAATGTAGGCGTCGAAGGTCAGCGACCCTTGCCCATAAGGTACAACGACCTCGTGATCGTCCACCGGAGCGGTGATTGCCTGATAAAATGCGTCGTAGGTCTCCGGCGATGCGCTTTTGGGGTCAACGTTAAACTCGTAGTTGTAAAACGTGCCGATGATGTCGCGCACCATGCGCCCGCTGGTGGCAAGCCGCCCGGCGTTCTCGCCGTCGGTCACGGCAAAGCTGCGCTTGACCGACAGCACACGTATACCGTCGTAGGTCACGCCGTCGATTTTGATGTATTTCTGCATACGCCCTCCTTACACGCCCGAGAAGCTGACGCCGACGCGCTTGCCCTCGCGCTTGTTCAGCTTGTAGATCAGCTTGCCGAATTTCTCGCCGTCGATTTCAAGGACCGCCTGCTGCGTGCCGAAACCGCCCATGCGGGACAGCACGTTTGCGACCGCCTGCTCAATGGTTGCAAGCGGGGCTTCGACGTTGGTGCCGCTGCGCTGATCGCCGAGCACCGCAAGAAATTCCCGGTTCGCGGGAATGACCGCGCCGGTCGCGAGTTTGGGGACGACGCGCTTGTAGCCCATCGGAATGTTTGGTATACTCGGCGATGCTGCACCGAGCCCGGCAAGCGTGGCTTGCAGTTCCTGCGCTTTGGATAGGGTCGCGTCGAGGCTGTTATTCAGCCCGGAAAAATCGGGGTTGACCTCTTTTTGCCCTATTTTCACAAGTTCTTTATTTAGTTCTTCTGAATAGCTTGTGTCATCATCGATAGAGTAACCGAGATTTTTGGCACTCTCTTTTGCAGAGTCTATTCCAGAAGATGCTTCTGACAGTCCTCGTGCATAATTGATAATGTCGTCAATATATCCGGCGGCCGCCTCTCCGTTGCTTTTTAGGACTGTCGAATAGTATCCAAGATCAGAACTGGAACTCACAATTTCATTTTGCACGTCCTGAATGTCTTGCTTGAGGTCTCGAAGTGCGTTTTGCGCGGAATCGTAGTGTGCTTTTTCCAGTCCGCCGATATTGAACATGTCCTCAAACATGTTATCGAGGCTTGCGTTGTCACCGTACAGATCTTTCTTGATGCCAAGCCACCCGGAAACGGTCTCGTTAGCTTTATCAAGCCATGTATAGCGCGCATCGGCATACGCTTTGTACGTATCGCTAACCTGTTTTTCCGCGTCCGGTATGCTTGCTTGCAATTCTTCCAGCTTCTTGCGAAGCCGAAGTTGGTTCTTGATACCTTCTACAATTTCTTCCTGCGCTGCTTGTACATAAAGTGCTTTCAACTGCGATTTGAGCAGTAAGTCAAGTTCTTCGCGCGTGCCTTTGTAAGCATACGTAACGTCATCAATTTTACCGACTAAATCAACACCATGCTGCGAAAGGTAGTTGTAATAGTACTCAAGCATGTTCTGATCGTCGGCAGAAAGCTGTGCTTTCTGCGATAAATCGTAGTAACGGTCCGCGATAACAACAAGAGATTCAAAGTTGGTGTCAATATTTTTGAATTTGTCTTCGGCTTCGGTACGAAAATCGCGGGAGGCTTGCAAAGCTTCCTGTGCGCTGTCATGCAAATCATTCAGCTTTTCGGACATTTTTCCGAGTTTCGAATTTCGATATTTCGCCTCGGATATGGCTGATATGGACGCGGCTAATGCAGTAAGCGCAACGGCGGTCGCTGCGACCGGATGCGCCGCGATACCGCCAAAGAAGCCGCCGAGTGCTGTTCCAAGGTTGGCAATCCCATTCGTAACGGTAACGCCAATTTTAATAGCGGCAAATGCGGCAAGCCCAACCGCGATTGCGTCAAGGACATTTGCGATGTCTTCCGAATCCATCTCGCTTAGATCGGGTAAAAAGCTGAGCAGGGCTTTGCCGAAGCTCTGTAGCTTCGGTGCGATATTTTCTTTGAAGGCTTTGGCGACCTTCTCGGCGAACTCCCCAAAAGCGTCCAACACCGGCGCGAGCTTTTTCCCGGTTTCCGTTGCTTTGGATGTGTCTACGCCGGTTATGCCGGAAAAGTCAGGCGCGATGCCGTCCGTTTTGTTTGCACTGTTCCCGGCTGTGATTTTATTGATCTCGTCGAAACTGGCAAGACTTTTTTCGGCTTTCTTCGTCGCTGCTGTAACCTTATCCGTAGCGTTTGCCTGATCATATAGATTTTTTGCCGTATCGGCGGCCTGTTCGGCCGTTGTACCGGATAGGGCGGCGATAAAGGCTGCAAGCTGCGCCGTCAGCGCGGACAGACCGTTCGTAAGAGCATTGATACCCGGCAGCGCCGATTCGTAGATCGGCGCAAAAGCGGTAAGCAGGTTTCCTTTGATCTTCGCGACGGAATTTACAAATTGCGTATTTGTCTTCAAGGTGTCGCCGAGCGATTTTCGCAGCGAGGTCACGCCCTGGCTGAACGCATTGAAAACGAAAGCGGACACAGCAAGCCTTTTCAGCCGTTGCAACATGCCGTTCGTCTTAGAAACGGACTTCGGCAGGCGCTCGTACTGCTCGTTGGTTTTCTGCGCGGCTTCCGCCGTAAATTCGGCTTCTGTCTTCAAACGCTCCAACTTCGCAATCGCCATATCCAGCTCACGCGAGAGCTTTTTTCCCTCTGCGGTGGTTTGCGGATTCTGCCGCAGGCTCTCGGCTTTGGCTTTCAGCGCGTCAAGTTTGCCGCCTGCGGCAGCAACCTGATCGGCGAGATCTGCATAGTCGGCTTTTGCCTGTTGCAGTTCCGCGCTGTCTACGCCGAAGTCCAGTGAATTCGCCTTGTCCTTTGCCGCGTCCATTTGATCGACAAGCGCGTCAAAGGCTTTCTGTGCGGCGGCAATACGCGCATCCA
>ERZ1034844.862-NODE-862-length-15512-cov-16.194410_pt1 | contig 15512 bp, 15 predicted proteins | sample MGYA00520594_ERZ1034844 | MGnify/ENA primary metagenome ERZ1034844 (study PRJEB33766, sample SAMN09781733) | gut metagenome | biome: gut microbiome | host: Homo sapiens | place: Madagascar | study: EMG produced TPA metagenomics assembly of the PRJNA485056 data... | reverse complement strand
AAATTCTTTTTACAGGAGCATCTTTGATGGAAATGTTTCCTGTCTGTGAAATTGCATGAAGTCAGGGTATCGAACGAGTGATATATAATCATGGCGTTTTATCCTGTAAATCGCCACCTGCCATGGCCCGGCAGAGATAAGAACATTTCCGGATTTTTATTTGATGCCGGAAGTGCGGAAGTGTTCTGCACGATACTGCATTGGTGTTTTCCCGGTCTTTTCCCGAAATACAGATGTGAAATAACTTTGACTGGGAAACGCCAGGGTAGTAGAAATTACAGAGATCGCATAATCGGAATGACAAAGCATATTCTGAGCGGTCTCTATTTTTTTGCTCTGAATATAGGAACTGACAGAGATTCCCATCTCTTTTGCGAACAGGTGACTTAAATAACCGGGAGATATGCCGGCATGAGCGGCGAGCGTCGGGACAGTGATACGATTATGTAAATGATCATAGATATATTCCAGACACTGGGCAACCGGACGGGAGCAGGCATGATTTCTATGCATTTTTTCCATACGAGTAGCGTAATCCAGACACATCTGCAGGTGCAGGGCGGAAATTTCTTTTTTTGATTTCATTAGATCCGCCTTATGAATGTAGTAGTCGCTGAGATCATAAGCCTCTGTGACTTGCATACCTCCTTCGATGCAGTATCTTGCCAGCATAGCAGCGGTGATGGCAAAGTGATATTTCAGATTTTGCAGAGGAGAATCCGAGAGGATACCCAGGCCTTTCTTTTCCTGAAAAGATTCATGGCATAATTCTTTTATTTTTTCAGTATTTCCCTGCCTGACATAGCTGTAGAATTCCGCTTCCGGATCATAAGGGGCGCGATAAGTCTCTAATTCTCTGCGAACATATTGTTGATAGAGAAGTTCCTGAGGAATGTTCATATGGACACCTTTCTGAAATTATTATAGTGTTTTCAAAACCGTTATGCGGTTCTTTGTCTTGTGGAGTGAAGATAGTGGCACACTGATGCTATAAATAATATAGCATAAAAACGATAAAAATAGTATAGAAACGATATATAAATGATGTTTGAAATTATATGCTAGAGAAAAGAAGAACTGCAGAATTATTAATTTTCCGTTGTGAAGGATCAGGAGGGCAAGAGCATGAAATTAGAAAGAGGTATTAATTTAGGTGGTTATTTATCTCAGTGCGTGCATAGCACAGAGCATTACGATGCATTTATTCAGGAGGAAGACATTCGTAAGATTGCTTCCATGGGATTTGACCATGTACGTCTGGCAATTGATTATGAAGTACTGGAAGATGAATATGGCAGAACCAGAGAAGAGGGCTTTGCCTATGTGACCAGAGTGGTGGAATGGTGTAAACGGCAGGGATTGAATATTGTACTGGATCTGCATAAAGCGTATGGCTACGATTTTAATAATGCCGGAGATAAGGGGAAAAATATTCTGTTTACAAATAAAATGGTGCAGAAGCGTTTCGTAAATCTGTGGATCAAGATTGCAGAGCATTATGCGAACGAGACTCATGTTGCGTTTGAACTGCTGAATGAAGTGGTAGAGCAGGAAAATGCGGAAGCATGGAATCTGCTCATTGCGGAAACGGTGGACGCTATTCGCCGAATAGCCAGAGACACCATTATTATATACGGCGGAATTCAATGGAACAGTGTGAAGACATTGAAACTGTTAGAGAAGCCCAAGGATGAAAATATATTGTTCACGTTCCATTTCTACGAGCCGTTGCTGTTTACCCATCAGAAAGCACACTGGGTACCGACCATCAGCCAGACCGAAGATATCTATTATCCGGAAGCAATGGACTATTATCGTACAAAGTCGCTGCCCATCGGATATCAGGGGGAAGTGGTATGTAAGGCACAGTCACAGACTATGGGAACAGAATTTATCACGGAAATGGTAATGGAAGCGGTTACTGCTGCGAAAGATGCCGGAGTAACTTTGTACTGTGGAGAATTCGGTGTTATTGATCAGGCTCCTGTAGAAGATACCCTGCGCTGGTTCACGGATGTGGATACCGTATTCCGACAGTTCGGTATCGGCTGTGCTGTCTGGACTTATAAGGAGATGGATTTTGGACTTATTGGGGAACATTATGCACCGATCCGCGAACAATTGCTGAAGCTTTGGAACCGGAAGTAAATGGAAATCCTAATAAGCTCACAAGCTACTACGATCTTTTCAGAGTTGAGAATGGAAAAATCGCAGAGCACTGGGATGTAATGGAGACTATCGCTGATAAGTCAACATGGCAGAATCAGAACGGAAAATTTTAAAAAGTATTTATACATAAACTGAGTAAAAAGACCGAAATTCATATTTGATGAATTTCGGTCTTAAGCTTATTTAATGTCAGTTTCATTTTGTGTTATATGATTTTTTCACTTACCAGAGTCCGCAAACACTGGTGGGATGATATAACACAAGGGAACATATAAGGGGAAATTCACCTGTCACAAACGTAGTGTTTTCAATAGTTTGTGAGAAATTTGATAACAAAATATAACAATTATTAAATTCCTTATTAAAACAGGTGAAATCTCAATCGTTGTTTGTCTAAAAGGAAAATTCATAATCATATTAGTCATTTCGATGTTCTTGTTCCCAAAGACAGAAAGCATCTAATACAGATTCTAAGGATTTTCCGCGTTCAGAAAGACTATACTCAACTCGTGGCGGAATTTCCCCATAATCTTTGCGGATAATAAGACCATCGGATTCTAATTCTTTTAATGCTTTTGACAATGATCGGAAAGTTGCTGTTTCCATCTTACGCTGAAGTTCATTATACCTTGTTGGACCATCTAATTGCAGACAATAAAGGATAGGAAGTTTATATTTTCCGTCAACCAAAGACTTTGTATAGTAAAAACCAGTATTTTTAATACCATCTATCGCAAAACGACGTTGTTCATGTATTTGATTATCTGACATAATAACTCTCCTGACGCTATATTTAGATATAGTATATGCTCTAAAATATCGTACTTGTTGTTAGTATATCCTCATGATACGATATACGCAGTAACGAATCAAGTGAAATGGAGATGAATGGGATGAAACATAAAGTTAAAGTAACAGTATTAGATAAAAAACTCTATCCAGAATTGCAGCAACAGTATTGTGATAATCCAATTTCGGGTGTCTGCCCTTGTTATAATGTAGGAGATGAATTTATTTTTTACCGGGATGAGGAAAGAGATGATTTCTGGCACATAGGATTAAATACCCTGGTAAAGACCAGTGGTGATGCAGATGCCGTTGCAGGTGGTCCGAAAATGCCATTCTGTTCTGAGGCATGGGATGCTATTTCACGCTATATTTATACTGGATTACAAGGCGGTTCTATTATGAAGGGCTGGATGAAGAAGGAAAATGAAATGATTACCTGCTGTTCGGATGGAACAAGACCTGTCATTTTTAGGATTGAAAGAATTGATTATGAGGAGAAAGAATAGCAAATGAACGAAATCATTAAAGCAATGGAAGAACGCAGAAGCATTCGCAAATTCAAGCCGGATATGCCTGCAAAAGAAGATCTGGAACAGATTATCGAAGCAGGATTATATGCTGCAAATGGCATGGGAAAACAGGCAACCATCACGATTGCGGTAACGAACAAAGAACTTCGAGACAGATTATCAGCAATCAATGCAAAGATAGGCGGTTGGAAAGAAGGATTTGATCCATTTTATGGTGCACCGGCTATTTTAATTGTATTAGCGGATAAAAACTGGGCAAACAGAGTTTATGACGGAAGTCTGGTTATGGGAAATATGATGCTTGCAGCACATTCTCTTAATCTTGGAAGTATCTGGATTCACAGAGCTAAGGAAGAGTTTGAACTTCCGGAATATCAGGAATTATTAAAAGAACTTGGGGTAGACGGAGAGTGGGAAGGAATAGGTCATTGTGCCGTTGGATATGTTGACGGTGAGATTCCTAAGGCTGCAAAAAGGAAAGATAACCGGGTATTTTGGGTAGAATGACAACTTCCAGTTTATGCGTATGACAATTTTCCTATATAATACGTTTTTGTGAAAAACTGAACATACAGATATCTGTAAAAACAATAAAAGTGTTTCTGGAATAATATTGCTGCTACGGGAGATGTGATATATATTGGGGCTGATCTCCCCAGCGAATATTCAGGCTCTTTATATACAAAAAAGCTAAATGGAACAGCTGCAAAAGCCAAAGCTAATGCCGCACAAGGTATTCCTGAAATGTTAGAAATATCAACAGGGAGACATTTCAAGGAGAATAACGGAGAGAAACATAATTGGAATGCAAGAAAAGGGTGGTATAGGTATGATTCCTATTTTGCATAGCCTGTTTATGGTAATGATGGAAATATAGAAAGATATAATGGATGTTGCCACATGGGAAGAAAACTATGGGGAGAAAACACCACCAAAAGCAACCTTTGAAGAAAGATTACGGATATATCAAAGAGAAGCTGATCAGCAGCATACACAAAGGAATTACCATAGCAGAGATAAAGGGGCGAGATAAGTCGCCCTTTTTTCGTCGGATAATTCATTTCTTTACGTTTCTATACTCTGTAGGAGTTAAGGAATACATTCTCTTAAATGTTTTACAGAAATAATCTGTATTACTGAATCCAGTTTCTATTGAAATGGCACTTACTTTTTTTTCTGTATTGGTAAGAAGTAATGCTGCCTTCCTTAACCTGTAGCATATCAGATAGTTGACAGGAGATGTATTCAGTACATTACGAAACAAATTCAAGGCAGTACTGATACTCACTTCCCCAACTTTGGCAATATCCAAAAGAGAAATGCTTTCAGGGTAATTCGAATGTATAAACTGCATCATCATTTGTAACCGTGCAAGTGAGGAAGCATTCACATTTTGAGTTTCTGGGTAACAAATAACATTTGAAGTTATGAGTGCCCATATCTTTTGTAATTGAACAGATATTTGTAGTTCATTTATTTCACCTCTGCTAAACTGTATAAGCTTTTGCATTTCAGACAAAATTTCTTTCTGCCATTCCTGTGAAGAAGAAAAAATGTAATAACCCAAAGATGAGTTCAGAAAGGGTAACACAAATTTCTGATAGATTAAACTTTCTTTCGGAGCAATCAGAGACGGAAGAAAGAGAAAATTTGGAATTACAGCGTCATTTTCGGAATGCATTTTATGAACAACTTTGGAATTAATAAATATTCCCTGTCCCTCGGACATGTCAAAATTATCTTCTCCTACATTAAAGTGAACTATACCGGATTCGATATATACAAATTCAAATTCGGTATGCCAATGCCAGTCAATACAGTTAAAATCATAATCGGTTATGTTTTCATCATAGAGTTTGTATGGAAAAAGATGAATCCCATGTAAAGCAGTTTCCATCAGTGTATCATCGGTTTTTATACTTACAAGCTTTTTCTTTTCTTTCTGCGACATGGCAGTCCCCTCCTGAACAATCTGTTTTACGATATTATACAGCATAATTGCGATGTTATATAGTGAAAAATAAACAAAATTGCTATATAGTTCTATTTAGCCGTAAGGAGAGAAGATAAATGTATGCACAGGTTGAACTTGGTTTATGTGATGAAAAAGAATGTATTTCTATCATTTTAGATAATGAGGAACAGGTAAATGAATTTATGTTAATGCTTATTGAAAAGTCATTTATAGTGAATTGTGAACCAAGATACTTAGGTGCGTTCTATGAGGGAAGTGTTTGGTGTGGAGATGAGCATTATCTAAGAATAACAACAAAGAGAGTTGAGGAAAAATGATAAAGAATTATAAAAAGACAAAATTGGCGTGTTATTTGGGATTTATTACGCAGGCAGTTGCTGCGAATTTTGCACCTTTACTATTTCTGAAATTTCATACAGATTACAATATTTCACTTGGAAACATTGCTATGATATCAACATCCTTTTTCTTTACACAGCTTTTGGTAGATTTGTTTTGTGCCAAGTACGTGGACAAAATTGGATATAGAGTATGCATTGTTGCTTCTGAAGTATGTTCGGCTGCAGGCCTTGTAGGTTTGGCATTTTTACCGGAAATAATTCCATCTCCGTTTATTGGTATTATTATAAGTGTCATTTTGTATGCGATTGGAAGTGGCTTAATCGAGGTTTTAGGAAGTCCTATTGTGGAAGCATGTCCGTTTGAGAACAAGGAGGCTACTATGAGCCTTCTGCATTCCTTTTACTGTTGGGGAGCAGTTGGAACTATACTTGTTTCGACCGTTTTCTTTCTGCTATTTGGAATTGGCAACTGGAAATGGCTTGCTGTTATTTTTGCATTAATTCCTGCTATCAATATTATTAATTTTGCAACTTGTCCGATTGAATCATTAGTAGAGGAAGGACAGGGAATGGGAAGCAGAAAATTATTTTCAAATCCCATGTTCCTGATTGCCATTGTGATGATGGTCTGTTCCGGGGCATCGGAGCTTGCAATGGCACAATGGGCATCTGCGTACGCAGAATCAGCCCTAGGCTTTTCAAAGGCAGTGGGAGATATTGCCGGACCTTGTATGTTTGCTGTGACGATGGGAATTTCACGAGTGTTGTTTGGAAAAGCCGGTGATAAAATGAAACTAAACAGATTTATGATTGGTTCCGGTATCTTATGTTTTGTATGTTATTTATTAGCGTCATTTTCAGAAAATCCAATCATTGGACTTGCTGGATGTATTGTATGTGGGTTTTCTGTAGGAATCATGTGGCCCGGTACAATCAGCATCTCTTCCAAGGCATTTCCAACAGGAGGAACTGCAATGTTTGCACTTTTAGCAATGGCAGGTGATCTTGGAGGAAGCATAGGTCCAGCCATTGTAGGAAGGGCTGCGGACATGTTTGGAGGTAGTATTCATGTGGGCATGCGCATTGGACTCCTGTTTCCGATTACGTTGTGTTTTATGCTATTTTTATTCAATATAATGAACCACAATGCGAATAAGCAGAAATAGCTGTTATGTTCATGTGACAGTTAAATGTTGCCAGATGAAAGAACACTATGGGGAGAAAAATGCCCCTTAAAGAAACCAACGAAGAAAAATAACGGATATATAGAAGAGAAGCTAATAAGCAGCATACAGAAAGGGTTTATGCCAAAGGACAGGTAGATAGGATTAAGAAGTCTATTTTAAACCTACACACATTTCTGCAGTCCCATTAAGAGCGTAACGAGGGCAGAGATGCTGGAAAAGTCTACCGTTAGTTACTGATTGATAACTATATAGACATTTTCCGCATTGATGAACAATGCAAAATAGTTTATGAAGCAACATACACTATCGAGGATGGAATCTATAAAACAAGCACCAAATGCTTTTGATGAGAATGAATTGCTTGAAGATGAGGTATATAAACAGATATTGGCAGGCAAATTGCAGATCAATGAAGGGATGCTTTATGAAAATGCAATAGCTCAAATGTTGGTAGCAAACGGACATAAGTTATATTTTTATACGCATTATAATGAAAATAAGCACCGGAATGATATGGAAATAGATTTTATTAGTTCAAATAACAGCAGGCTAAAATATAAGATGTTTCCAATTGAAGTAAAGTCAGGAAAGCAATATAAAACTATTTCATTAAATAATTTCAGAGAAAAATATAAGGAGCGTATAGGAGAAAGCTATATTATTCATCCAAGAAACCTGATTTTAAAAGATGGAATTATCTGTATTCCACCATATATGACGATGAATATATAAAATCCTTTACAAGAGTGAAGGAGAGTTTACCTCTGTTGCCTAGGTGAATGGCGGTTTGGATAATATGATCAGCCGGGATTATAGTATGGGAGAGATATAAAACGGGGCACTTTTCACTAATATAAACGCAAAAAACGGGGCAAAATACAACTGATTTGATTGCAAAAACGGGGCAGATGATGTATTGTGTAGTTGGAGGGATGCGTTTATGTATAGAAAAGATTCCGTTACAATAGAAGAATGGCTCAAAAATTCCAAGAAAGCCTTACTGGTGACCGGGGCAAGACAGATAGGAAAAACATGGCTGATAAGAGATGAGATTAAAAAAAGCGGATATACGAAATTTGAAGTGAATTTTATTGACCAGCCGGATATGATTTCTTATTTAAATGCAGAGATGAGTGCGGAAGAATTTTTGGTCAAATTAAAAATGATCATGCCGGAAAATTGCAAAGTGCATGAAACCGTTGTCTTTTTTGATGAGATTCAGAAATGTCCGGAAATAGTAACAAAAATAAAGTTCCTCGTAGATGAGGGAAGCTTCAAATATGTAATGAGCGGATCTCTGTTGGGTGTGGAACTTAAGGGAATCGCTTCGGCTCCGGTGGGATACCTGACTGTCTTAAGAATGTATCCTATGGATTTTGAAGAATTCATGATAGCAAACAATGTCTCAAGGACCACATTGGATATGCTGGAAGAAAAATTCCAACGTGTCGATCCGATAGACGAATTCATACATCAGAAGCTTCTGGCAATGTTTTTTGTGTATCTTATCGTCGGCGGGATGCCGGATGCTGTAAAAACTTATATAGAGACAAAGGATATCCGGGAGGTTGACAAAGTGCAGCTGGATATCACAACGCTATATAAAGAGGACTTTTCCCAATACGAACTGGAGGATAGAAAGCTTAAGCTGAAATCGATCTATGACATTATTCCTGCGGAATTGAATAAGCAGAATAAAAAGTTTGTATTTACCATGTTGGATAAGGAACTGAAATTCGACCGTTATGAAAACAGCTTTTTATGGTTAAAAGATGCAGGCGTGGCATTGCCGGTTTATAATGTTGACGCACCGGTGATCCCCCTTTTGGCAAGTAAGAGCAGCAATGTATTCCGGCTTTTCTCAAATGATATCGGATTATTGACGAGCGCATATCCGGCAGAAACAAAAATTGAGTTAATTAACAAAAATGGAGAAGTGAATAACGGAGCCCATTTTGAAAATGCCGTGGCACAGCAATTAACGGCAAACGGTTTTACACCGTATTTCTGCAAAAAGAAGAATATCGGAGAGATGGATTTTGCGATAGAAATGAATGGAAAAGTTGTGCCGATTGAAGTAAAGTCCGGAAAAGAATATAAGTCCCATAAAGCTTTGGACAATTTTATGCAAGTGCCGGAGTATCATCTTGAAAAAGCGTACGTTTTTTCCGTAGGAAATGTGGAAAAAGAAGAAAATGTGACATATCTTCCCATTTATATGTGCTATCTGCTGAGAGAACAGAAGCTTGGACGGATGATCGTAGAGCTGGATACTACCGGGTTGTAAAATGGAGAGTTATTAGAACGAGCAGGGAATTCCCTACTCGTTCTTTTTATACCCGAAATCCGGTATTTTCTCCCAACGCTCTCTAAAATAATGTGCGATCATCTTCGGACGGCGGTCTCTGGTGAAGATGCCTTTGCGGTTGCCGTCAGCACGCATGCAGCCCTGTATGGTGGCAAAATCGGCAAAGTTCCATACCTGTTCGCCGATAAAGAAGGCACGACCGTCAAAGGCTTTGCTGTACATCTTATAGAATTCTACCTGGAACTCTTCGCTGAACATCTCCGGAACGCAGTTATGAAGTCCCGGCAGAGTGTCGGCGCCGTATTCTGTCATCATCACAGGTTTTCCGATCTTTTCCCAGAAATCCAGTTCCAGATTCCAGGCGTAGGAAGCGGCCTCCAGATCACCGGAGAGGTTGTACCAGCCGTAATAGCGGTTCAGGCAGACTACATCCATGGTTCTGGTGACGATATCTTTTTCATAGTTATTCTGGCAGCAGACGAAAGTCACCGGACGGTTCTGGGGATCTAGTTTATGCGTGAGCTCGTAGAGAGAATGCCAGTATTCATAGGCGGATTCCGGGAAATGCTCGGTATCCGGTTCGTTTCCCATGGACCACATGACGACGCAGGGATGATTCTTATCCCGTGCGATCATATCACGCAGCACCTGCTCGTGATGTTCCCTGATGGGGAAGGTCTTATAAGGATCCGCAGCGCTTCCGGCGCCGATTCCCACTGCCGGGGTCTCGTCGATAATGACGATGCCTTCCCGGTCGCAGAGCCTATAGATTTCTTCCGCATAAGGGTAATGGCTGGTACGGAAGGAATTGGCGTGCATCCAGTGCAGGAGGTTGATATCCTTGACATCCAGACACAGATCTAAGCCTCTGCCGTGGAAAGGCGAATCCTCATGCTTGCTGAAGCCTTTGAAATAAAAAGGTTCGCCGTTGATTAAAAATTGTGTTCCCTGTACCTCTACAGTGCGGAAACCGAATTCTTCGGTATAAGTATCTTCCCCGTAATGAACTTCAGCTTTATATAGATAAGGCGTGCCCGGATAAGGCTGCCACAGATGCGCCTGTGGAATCCGAATCTGTCCGGCAGCGCCTGTGCTTTCCGCCAGGCAGTTGTCGGCGGCATCCAGTAGTTTCAGGGTTATGGGAGCGGCACTGTAGGCTCCGGCAGTAGCAATCGTATAATTTAAGATACCGGTGTCACCGTCCAACGACGGCACCAGGGTAATATCTTCGATATAGGAGACCGGCGTGCTGTAAATGCGCACCGGACGGTTTATTCCGGCAAAATTAAAGAAGTCAAAATTAGGCATATTCTGCTTCTTTCGCCATTCTTTTGCGGCTTCCACGCTGGGGATGCCGGGATTGTCCGAGCCGAAAAAGGCAATGTTATCTTCGTTACCGACAGGCAGAGTACCGTGACTGACACGGTTGTCAGCAGCGACACCGATCGTGATCCGGTCGTCTGCCGGAAGAAGACCCGTAATATCAACCTCGAAGGGAAGAAAACCGCCCTTATGTGTGACGACTAATTTGCCGTTGATATATACTTTGGCGGAGTGGGTTACGGCGTCAAAACGCAGAACCTGCCGGCTGTGTCCTGTACAGAGAGATACAGGAAGTTCTACCGTCCGCTCATAATAGACCCAGCCGTAGTGATTCCGGTAGGCAGGATCTTCTTTTTGGTCATTAAAAGATGCCGGAACATAGATCCTATCCGCGTCCTGTAGATTCGTCCAGGATTCTCCCGGTTCTGCCTCATCTCCCAGTTTGAATTTCCAGATTCCGCCGAGATCCACAATGGCACGCGACCGGTTCATTTTTGGATATAGCATGGCAGTTGCCTCCTTTTGATTCCTTATTGTATATGAAATATCTTGTAACTGTGCATATTATAGGGCATAAGCGGAGTGAAATCCATGTGATTATTTTGCGGAAACATGTATATTTTTAATGTGAAGGATTATTCAGACACTTGGGATAAGATAAACTGTTATCAGATTATACTTGTGTGCGATAACATAATAAATTAATCGTAACTATTTTTATGGTGAACTGTGCTGAATTCAGGCTGAATTCAGCACAGTTCCATGATAGAGCATATAAGCAGGGAAAATGATGGTGATTTCATCAAGGGCTCCAAGTACATGCTCAAGCACATGCTTGGAGCTTTCATTTGCCCTAATTCAATATATAATTATCGAATATCAATAAAAATATATTGACATTCATACGCGTGGGTGCTATGGTAATGTCATCGAGCAGAATGTGATGCCTGTGATGCCGTGAGTTGGCTAGGCCTGAATAGATAGCAGAAAAGAGGTAATTCGTTATGACTAAGAGAGAGTTGTCGGAAGAGAACCTGCGTGAGCGCAAGTATACTTTGACAAAGGGAACAAAATATCTGTTGGATTTTATGTTTTATTCAGGGATCCTGGTCACGGTGAGTCTGCCGGTCAGTCTGAAATACATAGGAAAATATCTGGAAGCGGTAGAGGAGAATTATCTTCCGTCAGTGATCATATTTGCTATCCTGGGAGTGTTGGCGCTGCTTTTAATCAATGAGCTGCGCAAGATGTTCCGGACGGTACTTGCCGAGAATTGTTTTGTGCCGGAAAATGTGGCGAGTCTCCGGAGAATGGGAGATATCAGCTTCTTCATTGCCGCCATGAGCGCCGTCAGATGTGTGGTGTACCTGACGATTGCAATGCTGGTAGTAATCCTTGTATTCATCATTGCGGGAATGTTCAGCAAAGTGCTGGCTTATGTATTTGAAGAAGCGGTACGCTATAAGGAAGAGAATGATTTAACTATCTAAACAGAAAGGCAGCAATTATGGGAATTATTGTAAATCTGGATGTGATGATGGCGAAACGCAAGATCAGCCTGACGGAACTGGCAAATCAGGTGGATCTGACGCAGGCGAACCTGTCCATCTTAAAAAATAACAAGGCAAAAGCGATCCGGTTTTCCACGTTGGAGGCAATCTGTAAGGCATTGCACTGCCAGCCGGGGGATATTCTGGAATATGTGGACGACGAGGAAGATGCTGAGAGCAAAGGTGAAACGAAATAAATTGTGAGAGGGATAAGCCATGCAGGAAAATAAAGAAATGTTACATGAAACACAATCACAGACATCGGAAATGACCGGAAAAAGCGTATCAGAGAGAATAATGGGGGAAAGCATCATAACAGTGGTGAAGGACAAAACAGAGACCGCGGAAACGAAACGCATGAGAGACCAGTTTAATTTCTTCGGCCCGGTAACCTTGGTATATGCCGCATTCTATGCATTTTGCATGTTCCATAACGGTTCAGGAATCACCTTCCCTTTTTTTCTCGCAGGCACGTTACTGTATTTTGTCTTCTCGTTGTCAAAACTGGAGATTACCTTGAAAAAAGGAAGCAGCTTCTACATGATAGGTATTCTCCTGCTGGGGGTATCCACCTTCTGCACCGACGGATGGGCAATCATAGCCTTAAATAAACTGGCAGTATTCCTACTGGTAATGTGTCTGCTGCTGCATCAATATTTTGATACAACGAAGTGGAACCTGGGAAAATATGTGGGAAGCATCTGTCAGTTGATTGTAATGAGCTTCGGAGCGTTGAATCAGCCGTTTGCCGATGGAAAAGTATATTTCCGGGAAAAAGGAAAAGTGAACAAGAAGGTATGGTACGGACTGTTGGGAGTGGTCATTGCGCTTCCCATCCTATTAATTGCGGCAGGGCTGTTGAGCTCCGCGGATGCCGTATTCCGTAAGATGACGACAGACCTTGTGAACTGGATCCGCCCGGGGAATGTCTTCAATGTGGTCTTCCGGATCGCATTTCTGTTCTTCGCATCCTATGCGCTTACGGCCTATCTGTGCAAGCGCAGCATCCGAGAAGAAGTCAGAGATCACAGAAATGGGGAACCGGTACTGGCGATTACGATTATGTCACTGCTGTCACTTTTATATCTGCTGTTTTCCGGTATCCAGATCTTCGGATTATTCCTGGGGAAGATGCAGCTTCCGGATGGTTATACCTATGCGCAGTATGCAAGAGAAGGATTTTTCCAGCTGCTGGCAGTCAGTATTCTGAATCTGATCCTGGTACTGGTAGGCTTAAGCTTTTTTAAAGAAAGCAAGGTGCTGAAAGTAGTTATGACAGTTATGTCACTCTGCACTTTTGTTATGATTGCATCCAGCGCGATGCGTATGATCATTTATATCCGCTACTATTACCTGACCTTCCTGCGCATTTTTGTACTGTGGATGTTGGCGGTACTGTTTGTAATGTTTATCGGCGTCATGATCTCTATCTACCGGGAGAACTTTTCATTGTTCCGTTACGGCGTGGTGGCGGTGACGATTCTGTATCTGGTACTGTCCTTCAGCCATCCGGACTACATCATTGCCCGTGTGAACATTGCTAATGCTCCCGGCGCGGATGGAAAAGGCTGGACAGAGTCCGAAGCGCAGGATTATGGGAATGACTTTTTCGCAGGACCGTTCTTCCGCGGCTCAGAGTACAGTGACTTTCATTATCTGTGCGACCTCAGTGCAGATGCAGCCTCCGTCATGATTCCCTACATGGAAAGCCTTGGCTACGATTTGAGTGCTTATGAACTGGAGTCTCCAATAGATATCATGGACACGAGCGGATGGTGGAGCAGTTACCAGCAGGAAGGCTTCGGGTATTACTATCTGGGACACATCAAGGACGGCTTGGACGGATTGTCTCATCTGTCTCCGAGGACCTTTAACGTCTCCAGATATATGGCGTTGCGACAGATTGAGGGCAGAATCGATGGAAAATAATACAGAAAATAAGATAGATAAAATAGAAAAGATACGTTTTCACAAGGAACATCCGGTGCTTGCGGCATGGCTGCTTTCTATGGTGATAGGATTCATCTGGGCACTGGTGGCAATGGTGCGAATGTTTGATTATTACGATATAGATGCATTCGAGATTATCCGGTCTTTGGGAGGGAGCGTTCTCTGGGGAATCCTGATCGGCAATGTGGTGGTATTCCCGGTGGCACTGACTATCTGTGAAGGAATCTGCCTGATCGGGGAGCAGAGGAGGCGTCCGGTCAAAGGAGCCTGGCTGTTCGATCAGTATGTTTTCTGGCTGGGTGGATTGTATGAAATGCTTTATTTGACATTTGGTTTGAATGTAACATTTTCCGACTGGCAGGTACAGTTATCCAATGCCGAGAGACATACGCCGGTTTACAGTGGTGCGGTGGTGACGGTTGTGGTGCTGATGCTATTGGGACTTGTAGGATATGTAATCTTGCAATATGTCCCTCTCCGGAGGATGCCGCCGCTTATCACCGTTTTATCCATTTCCGCGATGTATCTGGGCGTACTCGAACTGATTGCATTTACGGCGCAGACATGTCAGCTACAGGAAAGCCGGATCAACGGATGCCTGTTACTGCTTCCTGCTTGTTGTGTGTTGATCGTGGCAAGGCTGATTGTCCGGAAGGTGAGAGAGTGGAACGAACTGGTACAGAATGCGAAAGCAGAGCATTTCGGAACGGGGAAGATCATTCAGAATCCGATATTGTGCAGCTGCGACAAGCTCCTGCGCAAATCACAATGGTGGCCGGTACTGGCATTGCTTTTGATGTTCCCACTTCTGGGAATCCTGATCGCAATCCTCATGCTGTTCGGGCAGGCGCCGGATTCTGTGATCAAAGCTTTTACGGAGACCAGCGACTGGAATCTGTCACTAAGACAGGCACCGCAGAATGTCATGTATGATGAACATTATCTCTGCACGGTAGCTGCCGGCGGTCATGAAAAAGTCGTAAAGCCTATCCGCCTGGGGAGGCGGCATGGGCATGAAGTGATTGTGAACCGTCAGTTGTGCATCGCCAATGCTTTTGAACAGGTGTTGGAAGAACGGACTCCCGGCTTACACCGGGCACTGCGTCATTTTTATGATACTTACGGGTTCCCTGTGGCGAGACTGATCCACAGTAAATACACGGCGGATCTGGTGTATTTTATCATGAAGCCTCTGGAATGGATCTTCCTATGTGTGCTGTACCTGACAGACGCGCATCCCGAGAATCGTATTGCCGTGCAGTATACCGGGAAAACGGCAGCACAGGTGGAAAAATAGTAAAATATAAATGGAAAAAGCTCTCCCTTTTGGATATAATAATATTTGAAAGGGAGGCTTTTTTATATGATAAAAGTGAATTGAACTAAATCG
>ERZ1034844.857-NODE-857-length-15542-cov-5.859237_pt1 | contig 15542 bp, 12 predicted proteins | sample MGYA00520594_ERZ1034844 | MGnify/ENA primary metagenome ERZ1034844 (study PRJEB33766, sample SAMN09781733) | gut metagenome | biome: gut microbiome | host: Homo sapiens | place: Madagascar | study: EMG produced TPA metagenomics assembly of the PRJNA485056 data set... | reverse complement strand
TGCCCGCATCAAAGGCTGTTCCGAAGGAGATGCTCAACATTGTTGACAAGCCTGCGATACAGTACATCGTTGAGGAAGCCGCAGCGGCAGGTATTGAGGATATCCTCATAATCACAAACAGAGGCAAGGGTGTTATTGAGGATCATTTCGATCACAGCTACGAACTTGAGGACAAACTTGCAAAGAACCCAAAGAAGAAGAAGCTCTATGAGGACGTTCTCCACTGCTCAAATATCGCTAACGTTTATTTCCTTCGTCAGAAGGAAACAAAGGGTCTCGGCCATGCTATCATGTGCGCAAAGAGCTTTGTCGGCAACGAGCCGTTTGCAATTCTCTACGGCGACGATGTTATCATCAACAACGAATACCCTGTAACCAAGCAGCTTTGCGATGTTTTTGAAGCAACGGGCAAGGGCGTTGTCGGCGTTAAAGAGGTTCCGAGAAAAGACGTGCCGAAGTATTGCTCGCTTGATGTTACACACCATGAGGACAACCCGAAGGTTATGGACGTTCATAACATCATCGAGAAGCCGACCGACGAACAGATCATGTCCTGCTATTCGATTCTCGGCCGTGTTGTTGCTCCGCCGCAGGTATTTGATTACCTTGCAGAGGATCTTGCAAGAACTCCTGAGGGCGAGGAACTTTATTTCACGGACACTCTTACCCGTCTCGGCAAAGAAGGCGACCTTCTTGCGCTTGACTTTGACGGAATCAGATATGATATGGGCAACAAGCTCGGCATTATGAAAGCAAACTGCGAGGTTGCTCTTCAGCACGACGAGATCGGCGAGGACTTCAAAGCATATCTCAAGGATCTCGTTTCCAAATTCTAAGATTACATAATATAAAAAGCTATAATTCACCGAGCTGTGTGTGAATTATAGCTTTTGTTTTATACTCTGTGACCTCTGACCTTGATATTGCCGAGGAACGGAAGTTTTGCGGTTCCGACCACCTCGTCGTCGTTAAAGGTTGCGGTAACCGGTATTTTTTTGCCCTTGAACATATCGCTTTGTGCAACCGCAGAAAGTGTGTTGCCATTCTCGGTAACATCGCTTACCGTAAATTCGGGTACATTCTCCCCTATTACTTCAAGTCTGAAATCATACTCTCCGTTATTATCGCTTATAGTTACTCTTCCTGTGCCTCTGAAAAACATTGTGTTAATCGATGCTTCCCATATTCCTAAGCCAATCATTGGATTTTTCTCCGTTCTTTTTTATTTGAGAGTATCACATTTTACAAAATCTGTCAATAAAAACGCCTTTCCCTGCAATTTTGAAACTAATACATTCTATTTCCTTGACTTTATCCCTTTTTTATATTAAAATGTTATGGAATATATATGTGGTAGAATCGGGATTTTTAAAAATATTTTTTAGGAGGTATCCTTGATATGAGAAAGCCGGATATCCGAAGCGCCTTTTTAAAAAGCATACTTATGATGATCTATGACATTTTTGCAATCAACCTTTCCTATATTCTCGTTATGCTGATGGGTAACGGACAGAAAAATATGGACGTCATCTGGCAAAGAGCAATCCCTGTAACGGCTGTATTTATTGTCCTCTACTACGCCTTTAAAATTTACTCCAGTATGTGGGAATATGCAGGCCTCAGGGAAGTTCTCAACGTTGCCGTCGCAACAATAATCGGCGGAATTTCCGGTCTTGCAATCGACATTATTATGTCTAAATTTCACCTTGCTTCCTCGATGCTTCAAAACGGTTGCTTTGACGCATTTTTCTATGTTTTCGGAACACTTGTGGCAATGATCCTTGTCGCAGGAATGAGGATCGGTTACCGTCTTGTGCGCAGATATTACAGGGAAAGCGCTCTCAAAAAAAATGAAAAGCTCAACAGGGTAATGATCGTCGGTGCAGGCGATATGGGTATGATTATAATCAATGAGCTTGAGGTCAACAACTATGCCCGCGGCAAACCGATCATTGCGGTTGACGATAATCCTCTTAAAGTAGGAAAGCGCATCCGCGGAATCCCCGTCAAGGGCACCTGTGATCAGATTCCCGAGCTTGCAAAAAAATATAAGATTGATACGATTATTCTCTGTCTCCCTTCCGTCGGCAGTGACCGTCAAACTGAAATCCTCCGCATTGCCGTAAAAACCGGCTGTAAGCTCAAGACTTCTCCGAGTCTGCTCGAAATGACAGACACATCTCAGGGAGGAAGAATCCGTGACGTCAATATCACCGACCTTCTTTCCAGACCCGAGATTGAATTGAATAAGGATGTTTGCAGCTACATAAACGACCAGGTTATTCTTGTTACCGGCGGCGGCGGATCAATCGGAAGTGAAATTTGCCGCCAGGTTTCAAAATATCATCCGAAAAAGATTGTTGTTTTTGATATCTATGAAAACAATGCCTATCTTCTCAAGCAGCAGCTCGACGCTTACCATCACGGCAATCCCGAGATTGATATCAGAATCGGCTCGGTAAGAGATCAGAAGAGGCTCCGTGAAATATTTGATGAATTTCATCCGTCAATCGTTTTTCATGCGGCGGCACATAAACACGTTCCTCTTATGGAGGACAGTCCGAAAGAGGCTGTTAAGAACAATGTTTTCGGAACATTCAATGTTGCAAGCATTGCCGTTGAATACAATGTCAAGCGCTTTGTCAATATTTCGTCGGACAAGGCTGTCAATCCCGCCAACGTAATGGGTGCAACCAAGCGCATAACCGAAATGATCGTTCAATATTTTGAACGCAAATGCCAAAACAGCACGATTTTTGCAGCAGTCCGTTTCGGAAATGTATTGGGATCAAGCGGAAGCGTTATCCCGATTTTCACCGAACAAATTAAAAACGGCGGTCCCGTTACGGTTACTCACCCTGATATAACAAGATATTTTATGACAATTCCGGAAGCCGCTCAGCTTGTGGTTCAGGCAGGCGGTCTCGCAAAGGGCGGAGAAATTTTCGTTCTTGATATGGGTGAGCCCGTAAAGATTGTCACTCTTGCCGAAAACCTCATCATGCTTTCCGGATACAAACCGTATACCGATATTGAAATACAATTTTCGGGACTTCGCCCGGGTGAAAAGCTCTACGAGGAGCTTGTTCTCGACGAGGAAAGCAGTGAAAGAAAAATGACGGCGAACAACAAGATCTTTGTAACCAAGCCTGTCGAAATGGATGACAAACTCTTTGAAGAGGAACTGGAAAATTTAAAAAACGCAACTGATGAAAATGTCAGAAGCATTATCAAAACAATAGTTCCTAATTATAAAGAAGCGAAAATAAACTGATGAAAAATACTCAGTGAAAGTGTGAGTCGGGTGTATAAATACATAAAAAGAGCAATGGATTTTCTCGTCGCCGTTATCCTGCTGACTGTGCTGTCGCCGCTTATGCTTCTTGCAGCGACACTCATTGCGGTTAACCGTGACGGACCGATCCTTTTTAAGCAGAAAAGACCCGGAAAAGACGGAAAAATTTTCACCGTATATAAGTTTCGCACCATGTCTACTGCTCTCATCGACAGAAACGGTAAAGAGCTCAGCGATTTCGAGAGAATGACAAGAATCGGAAAAATTCTCAGAAAAACAAGTATTGATGAACTTCCGCAACTTTTTAATATAATCAAGGGTGATATGAGCTTTATCGGCCCGAGACCGCTGCTCACGGAATATCTCGGTCTCTATTCCCCCGAACAAATGCGACGTCACGAGGTTCTGCCCGGCATTTCCGGGTGGGCTCAGGTTAACGGGCGCAACACTCTTACATGGGAGCAGAAATTTGCCTATGATATTTACTACGTTGATCATTACAGCTTTTTGATGGATATGAAAATATTCTTTAAAACTATTGAAAACGTTTTGCGTCAGGATGGAATAAACAGCGAAAATGACAATACGATGAAAAAATTTACGGGAAACACAGAAAAAGTTTAAAAGAGAGGATGTTCCGCATTGAAAAAAATACTTTATGTCGCTACGGTTGCGGAACATTTTTATTATTTTCATCTCCCCTGCTTTAAATTTTTTAAGGAGATCGGCTGGCAGGTTGACGTTGCCTGTCACGGCGACAGAATTCTTCCTTTCTGCGATAACAGATTTGACATACATATCAAAAGATCTCCCGCCGACAAGGAAAATCTGACAGCATACAGAGAACTGAAAAAAATTATTAAAAACGGTCATTATGATATAATTCACTGTCACACACCTATGGGCGGAATCCTTGCACGGCTTGCCGCAAAATGCGAACGAAAAAAGGGAACTACGGTCATATATACAGCCCACGGCTTTCATTTTTATAAGGGAGCTCCCCCACTCAATTGGCTCATATATTATCCTATTGAGCTTATTATGTCGAGATTGACAGATTGTCTTATAACAATTAATGACGAGGACTTTGCGTTTGCAAAAAAACATCTGAAAGCGACGAAAATTGTCAAGGTAAACGGCGTCGGATATAACAGCGATATTTTTTATAAAGTTCCGACCGAAGAGAAAACAGAACTGAGAATTAAAAAAGGTTATTCTGCCGACGAACAACTGCTTATCTATGTTGCCGAAATGAACGCCAACAAAAATCAGGCAATGCTTATACGTGCAGCAAAAAGGCTTAAGGACAACGGCAAAAAGATTCGGCTTCTTATAGTCGGTGCAGATAACTGCAACGGCGAATACGTTAAATTTGCAAAAGCCCTCGGCGTTTCCGATATTGTTGACTTTCTCGGTCACAGAAATGACGCCTGTGATCTTGTTCATATAAGTGATATCACTGTCGGCTCAAGTCTCAGAGAAGGACTCCCCGTGAACGTTATGGAGGCTCTCGCCTGCGGATTGCCTGTGGTTCTTTCCGACAACCGTGGTCACCGTGCCCTTTGTCACGACGGAGTCAACGGATATATCGTACCCTTGAACGATGATAAAACTATGGCAGACAGAATTTCCGAATTGCTTAACAATCCCGAAATCTATAAAAAAATGTCAGAAAATGCAGTTATCGGAATCCAGCCTTATTCAAAAGAACAGGTTGTTGAAGAGCTGAAAGAAGTATATAAAGAATACATAGGGTAACGCCACTCAACCTGAGGCTTCCCTAACAAACTTGCTTTGAGAAAGGTACAAAATGGTTAATTTCGATTTTGACTTTTATGAAATAGTTGTATGGGTTGCCACGATCGCCTTGTGCCTTATCACGGTGGCAGCCCGTTCAATGCCGCTCAAGGCAACCGGCGGGCTCGGGCAGCCGCTGCCGAATCCGATATCTCTAATCCTCGCTATCGCCTTTTTTACCGCCTTTGCGGGATTAAGAAGAACAATCGGCGATACATATTCCTATATGTATTCATTTGAAAGTCTTAGTGACAGTGGCAACCCAGTTAGCTTTGATATGCTGCTGAACGCGGAAGGCTTTTCATTCATACAAAATATTATTAGAAATCATACCAACGATCCGCAGGTACTCATTTTCGTGTGCACGGCGATCGGAATGATCCCGTCGCTCATCTTTTTATACGCCTATTCTTCCCCGTTTGACCTTGGAATATATCTTTTCGTAACATACGGTTACCTCGGAGGAATGATGGACGGTATGAGGCAGTATATGGCGGCTTCCTTTGTCCTTGCCGGTACAAAGTTCCTCTTTTCAATGAAGAAGAGTTCGTTTTTTAAATATGCTGTTTTTATTCTACTGGCATATACTATCCATCAAAGTGCACTAATGATGCTCTTGATTTTTTTTGTTGTTCGCAGAAAAGCTTGGAAAAAAAGCTCATATGTAATAGTCCTCGCAAGTGTGGTTGTAACTGCGGGCTTTGATAAAATTCTTCCGTCATTCCTTGGCGCACTCGAGGATACAAGCTATTCGGGATATGCAACAAACGGTTGGTTCACAAACGGTCAGGAGGGCGGCAGCAGTATAATGCGAGTTCTTGTCGCTGCAGCTCCGATTGTTGTTGCGTATCTCAACCGAGACCGGATGAAAATGCTCGGGCACATAGGCGACATATTGACCAATATGGCATTCTTGAACGTAGCCATATATATTGTTGCCTTGTATAACTGGATTTTTGCCCGACTTGCAATCTATCTGTCGCTGTATTTCATTATTTTCACAGCATGGGTTGTGAGCTATGCCGTAAAACCGAAGGATCGTGCCGTATATATTACCGGGTTGGTTATCCTCTTCTTCCTTTTTTCAAGAGGAATTGCATATCAGATAAATATGTATCAGTCGGATTACTTCCTTCCCGGCAGAAGACTTTTCAGATGAGGTAATGAAATGAAGTATTTTATGTTTAATCATGTCGGCAGTGAAAATCACGGATGTGAGGCTCTTGTAAGAGGCAGTATGAATATAATTTGCAACAGCGACGAAAAAGCTGACTTTGTTCTCTCTTCATACAATCCCGAATCAGACACCGGATTCAAAGGGATAACCGTAAAATCTGCGGAAACAAGGAAGCTGAACAGCTTTGAAAAGATCATTGCGGCAATGGATCTTAAGATCAACCACTCAGAGGTTTACTCCCTCGAGAAAATGTATTCTCCGATTGTTGCCGATGCGGCAGATTGCGATATATGTCTTTCGATCGGCGGAGATACTTACTGCTACGGTGATAATCACGGAATTCAGGTTCTGACCCACGAATTAAAAAAATCCGGTAAAAAGGTGGTTCTTTGGGGTGCATCCATCGGTGAAAAAGATCTTACCGAGCAAAAGCTTGAAAGCCTTAAGGATTTTGACGCCGTATTTACAAGAGAACCGATTACCTATTCCCTTCTTAAAGAAAAAAATGCCAATGATAATATTCATCTTTTTTCAGATCCTGCTTTTTGTATGGAAAGAGAGAGCGTTGAACCGATCTGCGGTTTTACAAGAGAAAATACGCTTGGTCTTAATATTAGCCCACTGATTGCGGCAGGTAACCCAAAGACATATGAAATTGTTGAGGATTTTCTTTCATATGTTTTTGCAAATACAACGCTGAGGGTTCTTTTGATTCCGCACGTTGTTGAAAAGGATAACAACGATTATGATTTTATGATGCCGATTTATGAAAAGTTTTCCGACACGGAAAGAATCGCTGTTCTTCCGCCGAATCTCAATGCTATGCAGTATAAAGGCTACATTGCCAACACAAGATTTTTTATCGGAGCGAGAACCCATGCGACGATCGCCGCATATTCAAGCGGTGTTCCGACAATCGCACTCGGTTACAGCGTAAAAGCAAGAGGAATTGCAAAGGACATTTTCGGCAAAGAAAAATACGTGCTCAATTTCTCCGATATGGAGAGCTCCGAGCCGCTCAGAGACGAATTTTTGAAACTCATTGAAAGCGAAAATGATATTCGCCGAGAGCTGATGACGAGTATCCCTCTGAGAATGAGAAGTGCAATGGAAGCGGGAGAGATTCTTCAAAAAATATGACGGGAGTGACATTATGAAAAAGCAAATACTTTTTGTCATCCCATCTATGCGAAGCGGGGGAGCTGAAAAAAGTCTTTTGACTTTGCTGACTCTTTTTGATTACAGTCAATATGATATCGATCTTCTTTGCTTTCGCCACGACGGATTATTTTTCGAGAAAATCCCGAAAAAGGTTAACATTATCTCAGATAACAAAAACTATGAAATGTTTGACGGTGACGCTTTAACCGCAGTAAAATATTTTCTTAAAAGAGCAAAGATTTTTTCTGCAATTGACCGATGGAAATATTCAAAAATTTATAAAATATCCGACGATCACGAACGGGAAGAAACTCAGTGGAGATATCTGAAAAGACAGCTTCCTAAGCTAAGAAAAAGGTACGACTGCGTTATCGGTTATCTTGAGGGAAATGCCGACAGATATGCCGTTGAATGCGTCCGTGCAAAGAAGAAATTCTGTTATGTTCACAGCGACATTTATAAACTCGGTCTCGATCAAGCCGTTTGTGAAAAAACTTTTGCATCTGCCGATTCGATTATAACCGTGTCTCAGGAATGCAAGGCTTCTTTGCTCAGCTGTTTCCCGAGTTTTGAAAATAAATTTTTTGTTGTTGAAAATATTACTGCCAGAAAAATATTAGAGTCTGAAAGCAAGGAAGCTCAGGCATATCAACGAAATAAAGATGAGATTATTATTAATACCGTTGGGAGATTTTCCGAGCCGAAAAACATCCCTCTTGCCGTTGACGCCTGCGCTGAGCTTGCAGACAGAGGCAGGAATATCAAATGGTATCATATCGGCGACGGACCGCTGAGAGATGAAGTAAGAAATTATGTTGAGAAAAAAGGTGTGGCTGACCGTTTCATTATGCTCGGAGAAAAATCAAATCCCTACCCATATATCGGTCAATGTGATATTTACGTTCAGCCGTCTCTCTTTGAGGGCAAATCAATTGCAATCGACGAGGCAAAATGCCTTTGCCGTCCGATTGTCGTGACCGATTTCTCAACCGTTCACGACCAAATAACCGACAGTGTCAACGGCTTGATATGCCGGATGGATAAAATTGATATGGCGGATAAAATCGAATATCTTATTGAAAACAAAAGCGAGAGAACAAGGCTGACCAAGAATCTCTCCCGTGAAAAAGTCGGAAACGAAGAAGAAATTTATAAATTATATGAGCTGATCAACGAATGAGGCGAAGCGATGACCGTACTTGTAATTTTACTATTAATTATTATAGCCGTTATAGGGTATGACCTGTGGGAAGAATTTTTCACCTGGCTCAGCCGGATAAAAATCGGACGGCTTTCCGAATCTGAATGGCGGAGCAAAACTAAAAAAGTTTTGCTTAAATGGATAAAAAACGGAGCACCCGAGGTTCTTTTAAACGACAGCAAAAAAACAAGCATTATTAAAAAAATAAACGATTACGGAAAAATAACATCCGTTACATATTGGCAGGATGCCGCCCTACTCAAAGCAACGAACTGTATGAAAGACGATGATGTCGGCTCGGAGGTTAACAGCCTTGTCTCCAGATATATTCCCGGCGATAACGGTGAGTGGAAAATTATTCCTAAAAGAATCGACTGCGCTATGCTCTGCTATGAGGTTCTTTCAAGCAGATATACCGACAATGATGCTCTTAAACCTGCGATGGACTACACGGCAAATATGCTGAAAGCAGCCGCAGAAAGACACGGAACGATTCCTTACAACGAGAGCATTCCCGAATACAGATTTGTTGACACTGTCGGAATGATTTGTCCGTTTATGATGAAATATGCTCTTACATATAATGAGGAAGAATACATCACTCTTGCGATGAATCAGATAAGGGAGTACCATGAACACGGATTTAACGATAAAATTAAAATTCCGTTTCACAGCTTTAAAGAGGGAAGCTACGAGCTGCTCGGCGTATGCGGTTGGGGCAGAGGCTGTGCATGGTGGGCGATAGGAATTATCGACAGTCTGAAAGCCCTTCTTCAAAGCGACGGACACAATAAAGAAAAAGCCGAGCTTTTGAAGCTCTCGATTGAAATTCTTAACGCTATTAAGGGCTATATCCACGATGACGGAACGGTTGACAGAATGGTATTGAACTTTTCGATTCCCGACAGCTCCGCCTGTGCAATGCTTGCATACTGCTATTCATATATGGCAGATCTTTTAAAAAATGACGAATATAAAAATCTTGCGATAAAAATGAGAGAGAAGCTGAGATCGGTCACACGCAGAAGCGGTATTGTTGATCTTTCTCAGGGAGACACACACGGAATCGGTTTCTACTCCGAAAAATTATGCGTTGTCCCTGCCGCTCAGGGCTTTGCCATTGCAACAAGCGAAATTCTCGGCAAATAATCGAAAAAGGAGTGAAATTATGATAGATCTTCACTGTCACATTCTTCCCGGAATGGACGACGGCTCAAAGAATATGGATACCTCTGTGCAAATGTGCCGAATCGCACGACAGAACGGAATCAAACATATAGTCTGCACTCCGCATATAACAACCATCGGCGATATTGACGGCTTTGTCAGAGTCAGAAATGCAAAGCTGCGTGAATTGCAGGATATCATAAAGCAAATGGATCTCGGAATTACGCTTTACCCCGGTGCCGAGGTTTATGTTGACGACGATATTTTCTTCTCAACGGATCTCAGACGGCTTGCAATTAACGGAAGCCGCTACATTCTTGTTGAATTTGCTTTCAGAAATGTTTCGATGAAAAGAATTGTCAATTATCTCAATACAATTATAGATATGGGGCTCATACCCATCGTTGCGCACCCCGAAAGATACGAATATTTTCAGTTTGATTACGATGAAGTAAATATGCTTATTCGCAACGGCGTACTTTTTCAGATCAATGCGTCAAGTCTCGCAAGCCTCGACGGACCGCAGGAATTTGAACTTGCCTATGCCATGGCATTTACTGGAGCTGCGTCGTTTATCGCAACCGACGCTCACTCATCCCATTACAGGATGAACGATCTTTTGAATATGATGAACTTTTTTCCACCGGATATCAGCCAGTTTAATATGCAGATGATGGTGCACGATGCAGCAAAATGTGTTCTTACGGATAAAGAAATTCCTATTGTAAACCGTTCGGAAATATACAAAAGAGGCTTTTAATGTTGACTAATTGCTTGATATAAATTATAATAAATAAATGGAGTTGATTTGAAAATGCAGGAATTGGATGTCGGCAAGAATATATACTACAACGAATCCGGTCCGTCGCTTGATATGGGAAGATTGGCGAAGAATCTTCTTTCCAAGCTTTGGGCAATATTGCTTGTCGGCGCAATTTTCTCAGGCGCCGCCTTTGCGATTGCCAAAGCGACCTATGTTGAAACATACCGTGCGTCAATGAAACTCGGATTTATGGAAACTCACTATGTTATTGTTAAGGATTATTCCAACAGCAAGGATTCCACACCGCAGTATAAGCAGGAAACAAAATTCTCAAGCAACGCTCAGATAGCCTATTATCAGGATCTTATCAAGGGCGATGAAATGCTGAATAACATTCAGCAGGCTCTTGCCAACGATGAGGTAGGCAACGAATACACGACCTCATTCATTGAGAACAGCCTCTCGGTTGAGGATACGGGAATCGGCGGATTTTTCATTATCAGCGTCACCAGTACGGACAAGGGCTACTGCGAAAGAGCGCTCAAGGTTGTTCTTGAAAAGTTCCCGGAGTATGTCCAGAGCTATGATAACACGATTTCAATTAAGGTCATCAAGAATCCGACCGCTCCCGTCGTTTGCAACTCCGACGATGCAACGACCAAGGCGATCTACGGATTTGTTCTCGGCGCAGGTATTGTTGCTTTCATCATATTTATTATAACAATCACTACAAATACGGTTCTCACTCTTGACAATCTCAGAAGAGACGTCAACGTTACGGTTCTCGGATCGGTTCCGCTGCTTGAAAAGAGATCGGGACTGTTCAATCAGAAGAAAAAATCTCCGCAGGGCTCACTGCTTATTACGGACACGTCAAAGGTCAGCTTTGCGTTCGTCGAAAGTTTCAAAGCCATACGCACCAAAATTGAAAATGTCAAAGCCGAAAAGGGCTACAAGGCATTTGTTATTACAAGTACCTATGAGGACGAGGGAAAAACAACCGTGGCGGTCAACATTGCCTGCTCTCTTGCGCAGAAGGGTAAATCCGTTCTTCTTATAGACAGTGACCTCAGAAAGCCCGCCGTTCTCCATGCAGTCGGCGTTAAGAGCGATACGAGATACGGCCTTATTCCCATCATCAAGGGAACGTCAACCTATGTTGATTCCATCAAATTTATCAAGTCACTCGGCATTTTTGTATTGCCGACAGGCGGTATTTCTCTGAAGTCCACCGAAGTCCTTGATACGGACAAGGTAAAGGCAGTCATTGAGCAAGCACGCAAGGAATTTGATTACATCATCATCGACTCCCCGCCCGCCCACGTTGTTTCCGACAGCCTGGTTATTGCGCCTCTTGCGGACGGAATTATTTACAACATTCGTCGTGACTACGCAAAGGTCAACGAGATCAACCGTACTCTTGAGGAAATCAGAAGCGCAGACATTGAGATTATCGGCGCCGTCTTTACCATGAGTGCAGGTGAAGAGAACAGCAGATATTATCGTCGCAAGGGCTATACACGTTACGGCGGATATTACGGAAGATACGGCCGCAGAAAGAAAAAATCTTCCGGCGGAGGCTATGGTTACGGCTACGGCTACGGTTACGGCGGTAACGGTTACGGTTATGGTTACGGCGGCAACGGCTATGGCTACGGTTACGGCGGCAACGGCTACGGTTATGGTTACGGCGGTAACGGCTACGGCTACGGTTACGGCGGTAACGGTTACGGCTATGGTTACGGAGGAGCGCCGCACAGCAGTGAAAACGATAAAGGGAAGAAAATAGATAACGAATAATTTGCGAAAAGAAGTGTAGTAAATGAACAAAAGAATTTACCTTTCCCCGCCCTGTATGAACGGCACTGAAATCAGCTTCATCAACGAAGCGTTTCAAACGAACTGGATATCTCCGTTCGGTCCCAATCTTACTGGCTTTGAAAAGGAAATGTGTGAATATGTCGGAGCAAAGTACAGTGTTGCGCTCGCATCGGGCACAGGTGCCATTCATATGGGATTGAAATATCTCGGCGTAGGCAAAGATGATATCGTTTTCTGTTCCGACTTCACTTTTTCGGGAAGCTGTAATCCCGTTGCTTACCTCGGAGCAAAGCTCGTTTTTATTGATTCCGATTATGAGAGCTTTAATATGGATCCGAATGCACTGAAAATTGCCTTTGAAAAGTATGATGCCATGGGCAAGCTGCCAAAAGCAGTTATTGTCGTTGATCTTTACGGAAACAGCGCAAATTATGATAAAATCATACCGCTTTGTGAAAAATATAACGTTCCGATTCTTGAGGATGCGGCTGAGGCTCTCGGCACAACCTACAAGGGAAGAAAGTGCGGCACATTCGGCAAAGTGAGTGCACTCTCATTTAACGGAAATAAGATCGTAACGACCTCGGGCGGCGGTATGGCTCTTTCGGATGACCCCGAAGCCATTAAAAAGATTCATTTCTGGTCGAATCAATCCAAAGAAAATGTTAACTACTATCTTCACAACGAGATTGGATATAATTACAGAATGTCCAACATCTGTGCAGGTATCGGCAGAGGGCAGCTGAAAAATATGGACGAGAGAGTCGCCGCAAGAGTTCGCAACTACGAATTCTATAAAGAGGCGTTTGCTGATCTCCCCGTTCAGATGGCTCCCGTCCTTGATGGCTGCAAACCGAATTTCTGGCTCAGTGTAATAACAATTAACGAGGGCAGCGATGTTACTCCCGATGAGATAATCAATGCTCTTGAGGAAAATAATATCGAATCCAGACGTGCATGGAACCCGATGCACAATCAGCCGATTTTCTCCGAGATGGATTTCATCAGCTGTAAAGAGGGAGAGAGTGTCGGTAACGATATCTTCCGCAGAGGCGTATGTATGCCCTCGGGAACAGCAATGACCGAGGAGGATCTTCAGAGAGTTGCCTCGGTTGTCAGAAAAGTTTTTAATAAATAATTAATCAAAACCCGGACAGGCTATCGGTGTTTAAATAGCCTGTCCTTTTCAGGTTCTTAACATAATTTGTATCACAGAGGTGATATTTTGGCTGTAAAAAAAGACCATATAAGAAATTTTTCCATAATCGCTCACATTGACCATGGCAAATCCACTCTTGCAGACCGTCTGCTTGAGCTTACGGAGTCGGTCGCTGTTCGCGATATGACCGAACAGCTTCTTGACGACATGGATCTTGAAAGGGAGCGTGGAATCACGATCAAGGCGCACGCCGTCAAGCTCAATTACAAGGCCAAGAACGGCGAAGAATATGAGCTGAACCTCATTGACACACCGGGTCACGTTGACTTCAACTATGAGGTTTCGCGTTCGCTTGCCGCCTGCGAGGGCGCATTGCTGATCGTTGACGCATCACAGGGCGTTGAGGCTCAAACGCTTGCAAACACCTACCTTGCGCTTGACCACGACCTTGAGATTGTTCCGATAATCAATAAGATTGACCTGCCTGCCGCCGACCCCGACCGTGTCGCCGAGGAGGTTGAGGACGTTATAGGCCTTGACTGCTCGGACGCACCGAGAGTTTCGGCAAAAACGGGGGAAAACGTTGAGGCAGTGCTTGAAAAAATTGTTTCCGATATACCCGCTCCTCTGGATTCCGACGACAGCAAGCCTCTCAGGGCGCTTGTCTTTGACTCGGTTTATGACAACTACAAGGGTGTTATTGTTTACGTCCGTGTTGTCGACGGCAAGATCAAAGCCGGTGACACAATGAGAATGATGGCGACGGGTGCAGAATTTACCGTTGTTGAGGTCGGCTATATGAGGGCAACTTCAATGGAACCCGCAAGCGAGCTTACCTCCGGCGAGGTTGGATACATAACCGCTTCGATAAAAACAGTCGGCGATGCAAGAGTCGGTGACACTGTTACAACTGCAGAATATCCCGCCGATGAGGCTCTTCCCGGCTACCGAAAGGTTAATCCGATGGTTTTCTGCGGTGTCTACCCTGCCGACGGCGCCGATTATGAGGCTCTGCGTGACGCCCTGAGTAAGCTTCAGCTTAATGATGCCTCTCTTTCCTTTGAGCCCGAGACCTCGGGAGCTTTGGGATTCGGTTTTCGTTGCGGATTTCTCGGACTTCTCCACCTTGAAATAATTCAGGAGAGACTTGAACGTGAATACGATCTCGATCTTGTTACCACTGTTCCGAGCGTTGTTTATAAAATTCATCTGACTGACGGAACGGTTATGGAAATTGACAACCCGACAAAATATCCCGATCCCGCATTTATCGACTATTGCGAAGAACCAATAACAAATGCAAATATCTACGCTCCGAATGAGTATGTCGGCGCAATTATGGATCTTTGTCAGGAGCGCCGTGGCGTATTTAAAAATATGACGTATGTTACGCCCGACCGAGTCGATATTGCATACGATCTGCCGCTGAACGAAATCATTTACGATTTCTTTGATGTTCTCAAGTCGAGAACCAAGGGCTACGCTTCATTCGACTACGAAATTGAGGGCTATGCCCGTTCAAATCTCGTAAAGCTCGATGTTCTTCTCAACGGAGATATGATTGATGCGCTTTCGTTCATTATCCACAGTGAAAAGGCATATGGCAGAGCGAGAAAAATCGCCGAAAAACTCAAGGACAACATTCCGAGACAGATGTTTGAAATTCCCGTTCAGATTGCGGTCGGAGGAAAGGTAATTGCCCGTGAGACCATCAAGGCGATGCGCAAGGACGTTCTTGCCAAGTGCTACGGCGGTGATATAACGAGAAAGAAAAAGCTGCTTGAGAAACAGAAAGAGGGCAAGAAGCGAATGAGGCAGTTCGGCACAGTCGAGGTTCCTCAGGAAGCATTTATGTCAATTTTGAAACTGGACGAATAATTAAATTTTGATAATTATTTAAAATAACTGTTGCAAGTTCAATATAATTTGTGCTATAATGTTAAAGTAAATTTGTATAAATCAGTAAGGAGGTAAAGCATGGCTGCTGAAACTAAAGAAGTT
>ERZ1034844.856-NODE-856-length-15555-cov-4.101806_pt1 | contig 15555 bp, 7 predicted proteins | sample MGYA00520594_ERZ1034844 | MGnify/ENA primary metagenome ERZ1034844 (study PRJEB33766, sample SAMN09781733) | gut metagenome | biome: gut microbiome | host: Homo sapiens | place: Madagascar | study: EMG produced TPA metagenomics assembly of the PRJNA485056 data set... | reverse complement strand
TCGTTCGCCCTGTTTCTCACGGTCCCGCTGCAAAGCAGGTTATCTTCTTGAGCGCAGACGCATTCGGCGTTCTTCCTCCGGTGTCAATCCTTACTCCGGAACAGACTAAGTATTACTTCCTCTCTGGCTTCACAGCTAAGCTTGCCGGCACAGAGCGTGGCATTACCGAACCTACTCCTACATTCTCCGCTTGCTTCGGTCAGGCATTCCTCGAGTTGCATCCTACAAAGTATGCAGAAGAACTCGTGGCACACATGAAGAAGAGCGGCGCAAAGGCATATCTCGTGAACACAGGTTGGAACGGTACAGGAAAGCGTATCTCGATTCGCGATACCCGTGGTATTATCGATGCAATCCTTGATCACTCAATTGATGCAGCTCCCACAAAGACTATTCCTTTCTTCGATTTCGAAGTTCCTACAAAGCTCGAAGGCGTAGACCCGGGTATTCTCGATCCTCGCGATACTTATAAGAGCGCAGCGGAATGGGAAGAGAAAGCAAAAGATCTTGCAGCTCGCTTCATCAAGAACTTCAAGAAATATGAAGGCAACGAAGCCGGAAAAGCACTTATTGCTGCCGGTCCGAAGCTCTAATATTCGAAACCATATAGTAAACCTCCCCGCAACAAGAGAGTTGCGGGGAGGTTTTTGTTATATATTCCCGCTGTTCTCGTATTATAAATTCGCTATTACATGTTATTATTTTGTCGTTCGTGGCTTTTCATCCTCCGCTTGCTGTTTTTTGTTCTCCATTCGTTGTTTTTCGTTTTCTGTTTGCTGCTTTTTATCCATCGTTTGTCGCTTTTCTTCTGCCGTTTTTTATTTCATGTCTGCCTTTGCATACTGTACTTTTGCAGGTTGTTCTTTCTGTTTTGTTTGTTTCCGTTTTTCGTTTATAACAAATACTCTTTTTGCAGGAAATCTAAGAAAGTGGAAAACTTTTTGCTTTTGCAAAATAAAAGGAATTGCCTGTTTGGGAAAGAAAAAGATTTGTAAATCAGAATATTTTGCTTTTTGTGTTGAAGTAAAAGTTTTCTATTTGGGGAAACTTTGAAAAATTCTCGGCGAAAAAAGTTTTCTTTTTCGGGAAATTTTTTCTTTGTTTTGTGGTTCGCATGTTGCCCGAAAATTATATCTTTGTAAACGAAAAGGGATGCGAAAAACGAGGCGAGATAATGCAACCTGTTAAGATTTCGACAGATACGAATGAAAAGCCTCGGGCTTTGCGATAAAACACCTTGGAAATAGTAATTGGGCGGTTGCAAAAAAAGAAAACTTTGTCCCGATAAAAACATAAACCTATCAAAGACTAAAACCTATAAAGAATATGTGTTACGACAATTTCTTAATTACCAAACGAGACGGAACCACAGAACGTTTCTCTCTTGAGAAAATAAAAAGCGCGATATTAAAAGCTTTTGAATCGGTAAGCGAACATGTTCACGCCGAAGACATTCAGCGCGTAATGGACAACCTTCGTTTTTGCAACGGAATGAGTGTTGAGGACATTCAGAACCAGGTTGAAATCGCCCTTATGCGTGAGAATCATTACAAGGCTGCGAAATCTTTCATGCTTTACCGTCAGAAACATTTCGAAGACCGTGAGATTCGCAACAAGTTGAAGTTTCTTATTGATTATTGCAAAGCCTCCAATCCCGCCACGGGTTCAAAATACGATGCCAACGCAAATGTGGAGAACAAGAACATAGCCACTCTTATCGGCGAGCTTCCAAAATCCAATTTCATCCGTTTGAATCGTCGTTTGCTCTGTGATAAGATAAAGGAAATGTATGGCAAAGAGCTTGCCGACCGTTATCTTTATCTTCTCGAGCACCATTTTATATATAAGAACGATGAAACGAGTCTTGCAAACTATTGTGCGAGCATCACCATGTATCCTTGGTTGATAAGCGGTACCAAAAGTATCGGCGGAAATTCCACTGCGCCCACGAACCTCAAGTCGTTCTGCGGCGGATTCATAAACATGGTGTTTATTGTATCGAGCATGCTCAGCGGCGCGTGCGCTACTCCCGAATTCCTTATGTATATGTCTTATTTCATAGGGCTGGAATACGGAGAAGATTACTATAAGCACGCCGATGATGTGGTGGATCTTTCAAAACGTCATCGTACTCTTGATAAAATAATCACGGATTGTTTCGAGCAGGTAGTATATTCCATTAACCAACCCACGGGTGCGAGGAATTTCCAAGCTGTATTTTGGAACATTTCCTATTATGACAAGAACTATTTCGAGAGCATTTTCGGAGATTTCCGTTTCCCCGACGGTTCAAAACCCAATTGGAATGCGCTCAACTGGCTTCAGAAACGTTTCATGAAGTGGTTTAACGCCGAGAGAACCAAGACTGTGCTTACTTTCCCTGTTGAAACAATGGCTCTTCTCTCAAAAGACGGCGACGTTGTGGACAAAGAGTATGCCGATTTCACTTCCCAGATGTATGCCGAGGGACATTCTTTCTTCACATACATGAGTGATAATGCCGATTCCCTTGCTTCGTGCTGCCGTTTGCGCAATGAGATTCAGAATAACGGTTTCAGCTACACACTTGGTGCCGGCGGTGTTTCCACGGGTTCAAAGAGTGTGCTCACTATCAACCTTAACCGTTGTGTTCAAGAGGCTACGCGCCAGGGCAAGCCTTATCTTGACTATATTGCAGAGGTTGTGGACATCATGCACAAGGTTCAGATTGCTTACAACGAGAATCTGAAAGATCTTGCATCGAAAGGAATGCTTCCTCTGTTTGATGCCGGCTACATTAATATCTCCCGTCAGTATCTTACAATAGGTGTTAACGGTCTTGTTGAGGCTGCGGAATCTTTGGGATATACTATTTCCGACAATCCCGAGTATTTGAAATTTGTTCAGGGCGTACTCGGCACGGTGGAATACTATAACAAGAAATACCGTTCCAAGGATGTTATGTTCAACTGCGAAATGATTCCTGCCGAGAACGTAGGTGTGAAGCACGCACGTTGGGACAGGGAGGACGGTTACTATGTTCCGCGCGACTGCTACAATAGTTATTTCTACGTGGTTGAAGATACCAACACGCACATACTTGAAAAGTTCCGCCTTCACGGACATAAATTCATAGAACACCTTACCGGCGGCTCGGCTCTCCACATGAATCTCGACGAACATCTGAGCCAGAAACAATATCGTCAGCTTCTCAGAGTTGCCGCAAAGGAGGGATGCAATTACTTTACGTTCAATGTGCCTAACACAGTGTGCAACGACTGCGGACACATTGACAAGCGTTACCTCAAAGAGTGTCCTGTGTGCCACAGCAAGAACATTGACTATCTCACACGTGTCATAGGCTATCTGAAGCGCGTTTCCAATTTCTCCATGGACCGTCAGAAGGAGGCTGCACGCCGTTATTATGACAATCCCGTGCGCGACAAGGACAGCATGGAGACTGCATCCGCCGAGACAAAAGCCAATAATTGATTTCGTAAAGGGATGCTGAAATTTGTAGGATACGACATCGTTTTTCAGGAAATACCCGACGAAACGACTCTTGCCATAAACCTTTCGCTTTGTCCCAATCGTTGCAAAGGCTGCCACAGTCCGTATCTTCGCGAGGACAGGGGAGAGGAGCTTACGGTTGAGGCTCTCGACAATATGATTTCGGAATATGTGGGCGAAGTTACCTGCATTTGCTTCATGGGTGGCGACAACGACCCGCAGGGCGTGGCTTTGCTTGCACGCCATATACACGAACATTTTTCGGGACGGTTTCTAACGGGGTGGTATTCGGGCAAACCGGATTTCCCGAAAGACTTCGACAGCGAGGCATTCGATTTCGTGAAGATAGGACCGTATGTTCCCGAGAACGGACCGCTCAACAAGCCCACAACCAATCAGAGACTCTATCGCATAAGCCATGATGGCAGTGAGCCGCAGGACATTACCGAAAGGTTTTGGCGAAAATGACATAACGACAAGAACATAATAATTCAATTTTACACGAAGATTCCCGTCCCGAAGTGATTTCGGGTCGGGAATCGCTTTTTTGATGTTGCGGCACCGCTTGCGAAGCGTTCCGGAAGCCTTAAAAATACGCCTTTGTAAGTTGTTGAAAATCAAGTATCATTTTCTGCGAAAAATATAAGGCACTTATTTTAAAATAAGTGCCTTGTATTTTAAAATACATGGCTTGTATTTTTCACAAGATGCCTTATGTTTTTTCCTGTGTTATGACGGGAGGTGAATTTTGATAAGGATTACTGCTCTTTTTAAGGCATGGCGCATGAAAAATATCAGGGAAAACATGATGTCCGAACCATGGAAAAACGCGGTGAGCGTATGGCGCACGGACATATTGCGCATGCGTTTCAAAAAATATGGCTTTATTTGTTCCCGAGGCTTGTTGTCGCCGGCGCGTCAAACCGTCCCTGCGGCTTTGTATGCGTTCTGTTCTGTGGCATGCGGCTCTTATTCCACGTCATACCATTCGTCGTCGTTGTTGTCCGTGTTGTTGTCGTCGGGATATGAGTTGCTGTCGTCGTCGGAATCCTCGCTTTCTGCATTTTCCTGCGCATTCGACGGCAAATCGTCCTCCGACTGATAAATATCCGTCTGCTTGTCGAGCTGAAGCTCGGGCTTGATTTTGAGCGGAGCAAATGTCTTGTCGTAGAAGTTAAGATAGTCGGCAATGCTGAAGTCTGTGCCGAGTTTTTCAAGGTTTGCCTTTGAAATTATAATCAGTTTGGCGTGGGCAAAGTGGCGGCGCACACTTGGCGTGTTATACAGCAGTTGCGCGTAAGAGTGAGCTTCGTCGAAGTTTGTGAAACCTTTCACAATCATTTCGCCGAGTCCCTCGGCTGTGGTCTGCTCCAACTCGAAATTGCGTACCGCAAAATTCGTAAAATTATAGCGTGCCACATCATACAGAAGCTGGTTCTCGTCCACGGAATCGGTGGGGTAGGCAATTATGACGTTAAAGTCGGTGTTTCTCTCCGATGAAAGTTGGCGTGCAAGCTCTATGGAGTCCAACACAGCCGCATCGCCCTTGCTTCTTCGCGTCCAAAGCGAACCGATGTCATACATGCCGCTGCCGGGAATCCTACCTTCTTTTATGCCTTTGAGCATGGACTGCGCCAGAGGCGTGATGTCGTCTTTGGGATATGCTTTCACGAGCGTGTCAAGCTCGTTGCGGAACACCTCTCTGTGCCCTTCGGCAAGGTTGGAAAGGGCATCGAGAAACATAAATTTGGGACGGTTGTCGCCATCGGGGAAACGGTTCTTCGACAGTGCGGCATTTTTCAGCACAACTGCGGCGTTGCCCTCGCGAAAAGCATTGTAGGTGGCGGTGTATAGCGAATCTTCAAGATGTTTGCCGTATTTGGAATCGTACTCATAGTTCGGGTCGGTTATCAACTTGGCAAGTTTGTCCTCGGAATACTTTTGCGCCAGTTCGTTCTTGTATTGTTGAGCCAACTGGTGGTTTCCCATTTGCGATTCGAGCAGGAACAGCTGATACAGCACCTCATTCATTTTTTCGTATGTGGGATACTGCGTGTAAACTCTCGTGAGACTTTTTTCGGCAAGAGCATAATTGGCGAGTTCGTCTTTCTCTATTACGCCGGCAGCATGGAGATTTTCCATAATTTTCTTGTTGCTCGCCTCAATGTCTTCTTCGGTTTTGGGAAGTTGTTCGAGATAGTACTCCCTCGTAAGCTTTTCGTTGTCCTTATCTTTGCCCGAAGTCTTTTCTTTCTTGTCGTCTTTTTTTGCAGAAGCGGTGTCGGCAGCGGCTTTGGGCGTTTGCGTTGTGGTATCTTTGGGTTGTGTGCTTTCGTCGCCCTCCTCGCCGGTGGTTTCTCCGTTGTCGTTTTGCGCGGAAAGCTCTTTGTTCGACCTTCGCCAGTTGTCGGCAAGTTCACGTTCGCCCCATTGACGGGCAAATGCCTGTTTACCGTTTTCAACCGCCGTGGGATTGTAGAAATACCAGGCTTTTTTGTCGTCGCCGGTGTTTGTCGAGGCGGCAGAAGCCTGATTGTTGTTTTTATTTGCGTTTCCGGCGGCGTTTTTTGTGCCGGTGTTTCCCTTGTTTCCCGAAAGAATGGCTTTGCGACGCTCTTCGCGAATGCGTTTCTTCTCCAATTCTATGGCTTTGTCGAACACGGCGTTCTGCTTGTCGGTCGGCATTTTTGCGAGAGCTTGCATGCTGTCTTGCACAAACACAGCTGCCGTGTGGGGTTCGAGTTTTGTTATTACTTTGTTCAGAGCCTGTATGCTGTCGTAGTCTTTTCGTTCCTTGCTAATCATGCCTGCGCCTTTGCTCAAGCATCTGCGGCAGGCGGTAAACTCGTTCCGGCTGTAGTAGATGCCGGCGAGTTTCAACAGCAACGCTCCTTTTTCCACGCCGCTGCGCGTGGATTTCGAAACGCCCTGCTCGTAGGCGGCAATAGCTTTGTCGGTGTCGTTGGCGACAAGGTGAATGTTGCCGATGGCATGGTAAATCTGGTCGCTGTATTTGATGTTTTTGGCTTTTTTTGCCATGCGGTTCAGGCGCGAAAGCATGGCTTTCGATTTTCCTTTGGAAACTACTTCCGCCTGAAGCACGCGGGCGTTGAGCTGCACCTCGTAGGGAGGACTGAGACTTGCTACTTTTGAAAGCGATTTGTATGCCTGTTTCTTGTCGCCCTTGAGATTGTAAATCTGTCCCAGCAGAAAATGGATTCTTGCCTTTGCCTGCGAGCCTTTTGTATGCTTTGCCATTCGCACGAGATAGGGAAGTGCTTCGTCATACTTTTGTTGGCGCACATAAAAGTCGGCATACGAGGCATCGAGTGTTTTCTTGGCGGAATGGGGTACGCTGTCGCGCCCAATTTTATTGCGAAAGATGTCTTCGGCATCATAAAACCAGTTGAGTTCGGAGTAACATGCGGCAAGCCATGCGCGGCTTTCGGCGAGCACGTCCGGTTCGGCGGCATAAAGGCGGTTGATGTATGAGAACGTGGATGCGGCTTCGATGAATTCGCCTTTGTGGAATTGTGAAATACCCATGAGCATCCACGCATTTTTCAGGAAAGGATTGTATTCTTTTTTTGCAAGAATCTTTTTTTGTTTGGGCGTGCGTTTGCGTGTACGGTTTATTTTCGGCTTGCGTTTTATGGAGTGGTTTTTAATGGCTTTTTCGCATTTCTCGATAGCCGTGTTGAAACTGCTCTTTCCCATGTCGGCTGTGCCTTTGTTGCTCACGGCGAAGACGGGAAGCATTTCGGTGAAATTGTCTTTGTTGCCTTGCTGTTGGGCAAGCACTCCCTGTTTGTAAGCCTCGTGTCCGTTGAAATATGTGTTGTATCTTGCGGTGAACGAGTGGTAGAAGCGCGTTACGGGTGTGTTTTTGCTTGTGGTGCATGCGGCAAGCATGACCACAAGAATGAGTAACAGACAGATATGTAACGTGTATCGCTTCACAGGGGTGATGAGTTTTGTTTGCGCCATGCCGGTTGCGACTGCGCACAATATATTTATTAACGATAAAGTGGCGGGGGTTATTGCAGGGAATGGGTATAAAAAGACGCGAAAAGAGATATTTTAGGGGGAAACGGGGTTGGAACTAAGTTGTATGGCGTGAATTTTTGAAGCTATGTGAAGGCAGAAAAAAACACATGGCTTTTGTTTGAAAATATAAGGCATATATTTTGAAATAAGTGCCTTGTATTTTAAAATAAATGCCTTGTATTTTTGACCATTTGCAAACATCGGATAAACAATGACTTACAAAAGGGGCAAAATGAACCTGAAAAAACGAGAAACGGCGTGCCCTGAAGCACGCCGTTTCCTATGTTGTTTGCGGGGTTCGCCTTTCTTAACGGTCGGTAATGATTACCTGATATTTGAAGTCCTTGACTTTGCTGTCGTCTATGGCTCCGTCGGCAAACCATCCCTGATGGTGGTCGGAGAAGATGTCGAGTGTTTCGTCGATGGTGGTGGAGCTTGCAGTTTCCCAACGGGTGCAAATTACGGGACGACCGAATTTGTAGGCAACACTATTCAACCAACCGAGTTCGGGATTGTTTTGCGAGGAATTGATAGAGGCAATGTCGCTCAACTGCCAGCACAAGTAAACGAGATTGATGCCTGCGTTTCCGAAGTTGAGCCTGTCCCAACCTCCGCCGCCTGCGTAGTGCTCGAGCTGAAACTTATAGTCAAAGTCTGCGGCGAATTTGTTGGTGCTCACAGCGGGAGTTGCAAACACGGGACGGTTTGGCGACTGGCTGCGTGCGGCTTCAAAGAGTTGCGGAATGAGGTTGAGCAACGTGGATGTGAGCGATGCGCCTGCTCCGGCGCGGTTGTAAAGCTCCCATGCCAGGATGCGCGAGTCGTTGTTATAGGTCTTGATCATGTTTGACACGTAGTTCTGGAGTGAAGTGGCGTTACGCTTTGCATAGGTATCGTTCACGAGCATAGGAACAACGGTCATGCCGTATTGGTCGGCAGTTGCGAGAAGTTCTTCAAACTGCTGGATGTATGTGGCGTTGTTTCTGTTGTATGTATCGAAGTTCATCTGAACCGACACACTGTTGTAAATGCCTTTCGGACCCTGTTCCTTGATTCCGGCAATGGCTGCCGCAGGAGTTTTGTAGTAAAGACCCTTGATTGGGCCGCGGTTCATTTGCGCCCAAGCCTTCCAAGAAGGCATCTTGTAGGTTTCGCCCGCCACGGTGGTGGTTAGCGGAGTGTACTTGAAGCTCTTGATGTCGTCGTCCTTGATGTTGCTGCTGCTCGTGGCCCAGTTAACGTGGTAGGGAGCGAATTCGTCTTGCAGTTTGTTGGTGTTGAGGAAGAACAAGGGACGATGATACTGTGTGAAGATGTTTGCAAGTTGCGAAGAGCTTATTTCGGCATTGCCGGAAGTGGTGAAGGCGGTAACATCGCTTACTTGCCACATGTAATTTACGTAGTCGGTGGCTGTGGAGTCGGCTTGAACATCGCTTCCGAGCATGGGCGTAGCAAACATGGGCTGGTTGGGGAATGTGTAACGCACATAGCTGAACAAATATTGGAACACGGTTTTGAAGTTAGCCGGTTCTGTGGCTGAAGTTTGCTCAAACAGACACCAACCTGCGAAACGTCGGTCGTTGTAGAACTTGTCTATTATATTATATGCGTATGATGCGAGCGAGGCTCTGGCAGTGGAGAGATTTTCGCTGGTCAGCAAAATGGGCAATACCCTTAATCCCGCGTTCGAAGCCTTATTGGCAAGCGAGCTAATGGTATTGTAGTATGACGATGCGCCGTTGCTGTTGTAATTAGCGTAGCTGAGTCGCACGGCTATACAGTTGTATGCGCTGTTTGAGGAGTGCTGGTTAAGATAAGAATTGGCTTCGCTCACGGAATTGGTGTAACGAATTTTGAGAGGTTCGTCGCACATCCATTTCCATGCTCTGCGCGGAGTCCATTTCTCGGTTTCTTCGGCACCGGGATAGATGGTTTCGGTTGTATATTTGAATTGCTTCACATATTCTATCTCGCGTTCGTCCACAGGGTCGCCACCTGCGTAAACAAGATTGTGGAACATGGGCTCGAAAGCGTAATAAGTGGAACGATGCCATTTAACTTCCCAGTTAGGATCACTGGAATAAAGTCCCCATGTATAGAAACCTATATTATATTTGGCACATTCACGCAAAGAAGTGGCAACACCCGAACCATTCGGACGGGTAAGTGCTTCGGTACAAATGATAGGGCGGTCGCTAATGCTCTTTAGTCTCTGCACAACTATACCTACGTTTGAACTGTGTCCCTCGTTCATTCCGTAATCATGGAAATTGTGTATATCCATCTCTGCTTCGGCAGCATTACGTTGGGCTTTGTATTGACCACCATTGGCACCGCTGTTTGCATCCCATATAATAGAAGCACTGATAGCCTGGGTGCAGCCCTCCTCACGTGCCCATCGCGCCATGAGACGGATGGTTTGCATTATTTCGGGCGTGTTGTTGTCGTACATTGGGGGTTCGTTCCAAAGGTCCCACATTATAATGCGTTCGTCATTGCGGAAGCGGCGCACCACCTGCCTTACAAATCCTTCAAGTCGCAGAGAGTCGGCTGTGGAAGTGGGAACGTGGGCAAATGTGAACACTGGTGAGAGTGTCATGCCGTATTTCCATGCAGCGGCTGCGGCATTTTCCACGCTTGCTATATAATCTTGTGCATTTCCTCCGCCCAAAAACCAACGAACGGAATTGTAACCGAAACTACTGGCAAGTCTTAGAGCTTCGTCCTGGCTTATGGCGTTGCAAGGAGGAATGGGATGGTTTATTCCTTTTATGACTCCCACCTTGTCAAACCAAGCCTGCGCCTGCGCTTTGCTCCACTGCGGACGCTCGTTAGGGTGGTCGGAAGAGGACGATGCCACTATGATTTTTTTAGAAGTCGTGCCGGTTTGAGCGGATGCCGAAAAATATACGGGCAATGCCGCCAATGTGCACAAAAGAAGTTTTTTGCTGAAAGTATTCATGGATGTTGTTTATTGTATTTGCAATATCTTTTTTGGAATGTCGGGTGGGTTGAACTATAAAAATGAAAGCAAAACATGCTATCTGCTTACAAAGATATAAAAAATCCCACAAGCCGCAAGGTTTGTGGGATTTTATTATGTGTACTAAGGATTTACTTTACCAAAACTTTGTCTTTGCCGATAATGTAAACACCCTTCTTCAGACCGTCTTTGGCATTTGCTGCCTTAACGTTCTTCTTGACGAGCACACCATCGGTGGTGTAAACGTTAACTCTGTTGGAAGTTGAAACAACAGCGTTGTTTATGCCGTTAACAATGTCGCCGTCAACATAAAGTACGAAGTCTGTGGAAAGTTCTTCGTTGTTAACAATCTTGCTTGCGTTGATGTAACCGCGCTGTCCCAATATTGCAGAATCTTCGCTGTCGCCGATAGAAATAATCGAGTCGGCTTTCACAATACCTGCGTTAGCGGGCAGAACAGTATAGTCAAGTGTACCAACAATACCGTTAGCTTCTTTCACTTCCGTTGTAAATTCGTTAGCGAAAGGCAAGAACATTCTCGTAGATTCGTTACCGTCGTTATATTTAGTAACATCGCCGGCAACAACAACCATAGGTTCGCCTGCTTCAAACGAAGTCTTGTTGTAGAGGAATACTTGTTTTCCGTCTTCGGAGACACCCTTGATGCCGTATGTGGCAATTTCGTTGTCGGTATTGAGGTTTACTACGTCTCCGTTGTTGTAAGCGTACGGAAGAGTAATCACTGTTGCGCTATTGTTGCGGATTGTGATTTCTGCGTTTTCTATTTCGCTTTCGTCAACAGCCACGAAGTCCCAAGCGGAAGGCGAATCGGTAGTTCCATCCCATGTTACGAGAACTTTACGTCCGTCTGCGTGGATAGGAATACCCCAAGAGTTTGCTTCGTCTTGGCATATGATATTGAACTGACCGCTCTTGAGAAGCACAAGCTTGTAAGGCGCAGGAGCATTCTCCATTCCTACGAATCCGTTACGGTTTCCGCTTGTGCCGAGGTATGTACCTGTTGCGCGGTTCTGCAGTCCGTAAACGTCTGCATTCTCATTTCCTTCAATCTTAACAAGTCTCCACATTGAATACGGATCAACAGGAACGGTGTCGGAAAGGATGCCGCTTGCATGATCATAGCCACTCCAAGTAACAGCATTCTTCACGTCATCCCAGTAAGCCGATCTTGTAGCATTAGCATGGGGAGCCATGATAACATTTCCGTAGCACCATCTTGACCAAATGTCTCCCGTGCCGCCTTCATCGATGCTGCCGCCGCGAGAGTTGTCTCTGTTGGTGATATAATACCAAGCATTTACCTCAGGTTTCTTTTGCAGGCTCTTGTAAAGCGCGAACGCTGTTTCGAGAGCGTTAAGGTTCTTTTCAAGATCAGCCTGCTGCGGTTGCTCATGGTCATAAGATTCAGCTTCTTCAACTGCATTGTTGATAGCATCGAGTTCGTCTGATTCTACATCGCCCCAGAGACCTTCGTCTGAGAATTTGGCAACGTATTCTTTGACTTCGTTTATCTTATTGTCGAGAGGTTCTGTCTTAGGAGTGAGAGCGTCGATCTTTTGTGTGAGTTCTATCATCTTATCTACGTCTTCCTGAGTTGCAGTGTTGTTTGCAATCTTTTCTTTTGCCCCGTCAATAAGAGGTTTAAGTTCATCCACGAGAGCCTTCATGCCTTCCACGTAGTTGTAAGGTGAGTTTGCTTCGTCGAGTTCGCTCTTGTAAACCTGGAACTCGCCGATGGTGTACATCATGCAGGACTGCGGAACTATGGTACTTCTTACAACGAAGCGGATGTAACGATATTGCTGGTCAAGACCTCTAACCGGATAGTAAATGTAACGTCCGGTGGAGTTCATGTCAGCACCTTCGGGCTTGATGTAAGAGGTAAGATCGGTGTAGTTTCCTACGTGAGTCCAGTCAGCCTCATCGAAAGATTCCAAACTTGCCACGTCGGTGTTGTTTGTAGCGTAGATGTCAATGTTGCTCCAGCATTCTTTCCAGCCCCAGTCGCCTTCGCGAAGACCGAAATAGAATTCGAAGTTGTCTACAGGATTACTGCGAAGGTCAACCTGCAACCACTGCTTACCCTGTCCTTCTTCAACTACTTTGTCCCAGGTACTTTCATCCCAAGAACTCTGGAAACATGTGTTAAGGTCGCCGTCAATGAGGTGAGCATAGCTTGTATAAGAATCGTTTACCTGAGTACCCCAGACTTGTCCCTTCAAAGGTTCTGCTTCGTTGGTTTCCTTAATAAGACCGTCGTTATGGTCGGAGTTATATCTGAACACAGCTTTGTAAGCCGGCTCGGCTTTTTGCAAAGCATTGGTATAAGCCTGATTGATACGTACCTGTTCCGATGCGTTCAAGATGCTGTCAATAACAGCCTGATTGGTTTCTCTTACGAGTGTCCAAGTCTTAATGTTGTTATAGTCGTTGATGTTAATCACACCGCTTGTTTCAGACTTGTAAGTCTTAAGAGTGTAATTTCCATTGTCAACGGTGTTGGACATAAGCCAGATGCCATTATTGAATTCAAACTTCTGACCAACGGTTTGTTCTCCGGTGGTTCCAATACCGTTTGCGGTGTTGCTGCCAACGTAGAGTGCGTATTCAACATTCTGAATTGAGAATGTGCCGTCGCCGAGATTTTTGATGTTAAAGAGATACTGACCGTTGTTCTTGCGAAGAACTTTCCAGCTCATGTAACCTGTGTTGGGGAGATACATTGCAATTTTTCCTTTTTCCTGGAAACCGTCTTGGGTGCTTACGATATAATAATAGCCGTCTTCTATCTGACGCATTGAGTGATCCTGCTCGTTGAAGTTCTTAACTGCTTCAGCGAGTTTTGCAATCATAGCATTGGCTTCGTCGTCGGATGCAGAAGCTTCGTCGTACATTTTACGTGCTTCTTCAATAGCATTGTTTATTTCCGTAACGTCTCCGTTGTTGTCGCCGGGGTTCGGACCAACTTTCGAGTCCTTTACAACGCCCGCTGCGTCGGTAATGGCTTCGTTAAGAGTGGTGAGGAAAGGAATGTCCTCTACAGCCAATTTCTCCACATACCATTCGCCGTCGTTGGGATGCCAGTCGTTGTTTGAGGAAACTACGTTTCCGCCGTCGGCATTCCAGAAGTTGCCGCAATCGCTTGCGTAAAGTCTGAAACGGTTGTTGTAGTTGTTCTTGAAAATCTGGTAGGTTTTGCTTGTGCCTGCCATGCGTGCAAGTCCCCAATTGTATTCGTGATAAGCCGATACAATGTAGGTTGAATCCTGTGTGCCGCAGTTTTTCATTACAAGGTTGCCGTCGGCATTCTTTATCACATGCCATATAGCCGATGCGTCCATGGTGGGGTCAACTGCGTCATGACCAAGATACCATTCGTTGTTCTTGAAATAAGGTTTCAGATAGTCTTCGCTTCCGGGGTAGCAGTTTTTGAAGGTATAGTAACCTTCTTCAACTTGGATTATTTGTCCCACGAGCGTAGCCGTTGCGTTGTTCAGTTTGTCTATCAGTTCCGTGTTGTCGCCCTCATTAGAAGCGGCTGCTTCGGCTTCTGTCAAAACGCTGTTGAAAGCATCGTAGTTTTCCTGAGACACCTGTCCGGGATTTGTTCCCACGGTGAACTGTCTACCTTTTGCAGTTGTGATGGCTTCGTTGAGTTTGAGTTGGTTTGTTACGCTTGCATCGGGAACTTTTATGAATTTCACCATCGATGCCGCGTTGCTGCTCGAACTTGTCTGGATGTTGCCGCTCTCGCCGTTGATTGCGTAGTTGTGATCATTGTCGGTGGAGTAGATATATGCGCATCCGTTGCTGAGGAATTGCAGTTTGAAACTTGCGGGGTTTGTACCTGTCATCACAACATAGGGACTTTCTTTCGGTCCTTTGGTTATGTTTTCAATGTATGTCAGGTTTTGTGCGCCGCAGTTCTTGAACGAGTAAGTCTTGCCGTCGGCATTTTTTGTAACGTGCCAGATGAACGAGTTGTCGAATTCCGAATTTTCGCGGGGGTATGCGCCAAGTCTCCAAAGGTCTCCGTCCTGCACGGGAACCATGCAGGTTGAGGGGTCGCTGTAGTTGGAGAAGTTGATGAAATAATAGCCGTCGTCGAGCGAACCTTCCACTTCCGTGATTTCTTCAATGTCGTCAAGGAGTGCGGGGTCTATTTTGTCGAAATACCACGAGTGGCTGCTGTTGGGTGAAGCCAATTCGCCCCAGTAACCCGTGATTTGTTCGCCCTGGAATACGCCCTGATGACCGAGAAGAGGACCGTGAGTCAGACCGCCTTTTACATTGGCTATGAGATAGCTGCCGTCAACTGCCGCAGAGGGCGGAAGCTGAATTTCTGTAGGCTCTTCCACGAATCCTGCACCCTCGCCGTAGCCCATGCCCGAGACACGACCTATGTACATGTTGGCTTCGTAGTTTCTTACGGTGTAACCGTCGCCGAATTTTTTGATTTCAAAGATGAAAGGTTTGTCATCTTTGGTGAGTTTTGTGGGAGTCACGTGGTTTGCGTAGTGAATACGCAAAGCCTGGTCTGTTCCCGTGTTGTTGTAGAGCAGTGCGTCTGACGGATGGGCTGCACTTGAGATAAAGTAGTAGCCTTCTGCCGGACCGTCGTCCTGCGCAACAACCGGCTGCCATGCACTTCCGAGCGCAAGCAGCAGCACAGCGGAGAAAATCCTCGCTGTCCAAAGTCTAAGTTGCTTCATGCTTTTTTATTAATTAGGGTTGAACTTGTTTTCATGATTCGTGCATGCCGGAGCATTTTAAGAAATCAAAATCCCCCCCCCCAGTAAAATTAGCAGGAGGCAAAACACGGCAAAATTACAAAACGTTTTTGAAATATCAAAAATATACCCCCAAAAAGCAGGTTTTGTTTTGATGAAAATGCATCCCGAATTTTTGTGCTTTATATATAATGTGCAGGTCGGAAAAACTGAATATTTCGAGTGTGAGTGCAGTGGGGAAAAACACACATGGCTTGTTGTGAAAAATACAAGCCATATATTTTA
>ERZ1034844.855-NODE-855-length-15598-cov-6.869459_pt1 | contig 15598 bp, 4 predicted proteins | sample MGYA00520594_ERZ1034844 | MGnify/ENA primary metagenome ERZ1034844 (study PRJEB33766, sample SAMN09781733) | gut metagenome | biome: gut microbiome | host: Homo sapiens | place: Madagascar | study: EMG produced TPA metagenomics assembly of the PRJNA485056 data set... | reverse complement strand
TATACTTTTTATTTATTTCAAATTCTCCATCTTTATTACGAGCTATTAACTTATCAGAAGCTTCTTCTATTAATTTAGTATATCCATAAGGATCGCCACTGTTTGTAATTAAATTACTCAAACGTCTTTCAGTAGTACTATTTAAAGCTGAATTACTAAGTATGTTTCTAAGCTGATCATCTACTTTCATAAATGCAGCGCCATCAGACATAGCATCTATCTCGTTACGTATTTCTTCTATTCTTTCTGGTAGAATTTTAAGTAAATTAATATGTTGTTCTGTAAGATCTTCAGGCTTAATCGCCTTTACTTGATCTAGCATATGAGTGTATTGTCTTAAAGCTTTTTTAGCGTCAAGATATTCTTGACTGACACCAGATTGCACTTCTGAATCTTCAGCGAATGCAGTAGAAGTAACACCTATAGAACCAATGGCATGTCTTTTACCATCTACAGTTATTGTCTTAACAGCTCCAACTAATTCATCTACACCTTCAAGATTAGTATGAACTAATTTATCTTCTTCTGGAGCATTCTTAAGTATAGTTTTATTTATTTCTCTGAATAAATTAATTATCTTTTCAGAGTCTAATACTTCAATACCTTTTTTATTTTTATCATATGTATTTGTACTAAATAGCAATGATAAGTTTTGAGAAATATCGAGAGTCTTAGCTTCGTTTACTCCTTTGCTATTATCCATTTCTCTTATAAAGCCAAACTTCTTAGGATCAGAAGCTATTATTTCAGCTACTTTATTTATACCTGATTCCCATTGTTCAGTGTTACTAGCACCTGGTTTAGCTGTATATTTACCAGTAAGTCTTATAGCTTCACCTAATGCACTAGACATTTGATGACCCATATTTTCATGGCCTGTAACATTATCATTAGCTATTACAGATACCATACCGAATATACTATTTTCACCAAATACAAAATCACGATAAAGCAATCTTTCACGTTTAGCGGCTTCTTTTAAATCTTGTATAGTATCAAAACCATTTTGTTTAAGAATGTCTTTTACTGTCTTACCACCATCTTTATAAGCTTTTTCTAAATCATGATACCAAGCATCAAGAGTTTCATCTCTTAATACGATATTTTTAACCCAATGGTCTTTTTCGGTATCGGTTAATATTTTTCTTATTCTTGGGTCATGTGAACCAGCTTTTGCATATGGTATACGAGTCATAGATTTTTCAGCACTATTAGAGAAAGTTTTAGGTAATTCTTGTTGAGAAATATGTGCTACTTCGTATGCTGCAGTAAATTCATCGCCATTTGAAAATAGATTGATTACATCTTTTATGTTAATATCTTGTTTGCTAAAGGTATCATTTATAATTTTTGATATTTCAGCTTCAGATAATTCAATGCCTTCTTTATTTCTAAACTTCAGACTTAATACGCTTTCTGGAAACTTAGAGCCAAATCTTTTTTCTATATCACCAAATGCTTCGTAAGGGAATATAGTTTCTCCACGTTTAATAATAGTACCAGGAGCCTTAACGTATCTATAATGTCCATTTTCATCTCTCTTTAATTCGCCAAACATCTCTCTCATTTGAGGGATTTTAGTCTTGATTAATTTCTCAGGATCTTCTCTTTCAAGCATAGCTTCTATAGCAGGAATAGCATTTAAGTTATAGCTTATCTTTCTAACATCTTGAGGATTATCTCCGATAAGTCTTTCAAATAATTCAGGGTCCATAAGTTTACCTTGTTCATATACAGAACCTCTTACTATATGTTCTACTTCAGACATTATTTGTTCAACATCATCTGCTATATACTTTCTATCTGGATCGTTTGAGTATTTATTTATAATAGAATCAATTACTGAATTTCTCTTATATTTAACTAATTGAGATATGTTTTGGTTTGACATATTTAATTGTCTTATTGCAAAGTCACTTGCTAGATTACCGACTTCTTTAACGTTTTTATATATATTTGCATGTACTTGTTTAGTATCTATAACTCTAGCACCTATTAATAGATTTTCATATGTCTTACTAGCTTCTTCTATAGTATTCGCTTTTATCCAGTTTCTATTAAAAGCAGATACTGATACTGGACGACCATAGTTATCAAATCCTCCAGAGCCTTGTGGAATGTATAATTCATTGACTACTTTTATACCTTTAGTCTCTTTAGTTTCTTTACCAGTATCATTTATATGTTTTAATATTCTATCAACAACAGAATTATTAGTAGTAGCTCTATTGAATTCTTGTAGTATAGGAACTACGTCTGGAGACATTAATGATCTTTGCATAGGATCAAGTTTACCAGGTTCTAAAGATTCTGGTATTCTTCTTTCCATTATGTTTTGTAAATCATCGACATTGAATTTATCATTGTTACTCATACGAGTTATAATGCTATGAAATTCTCCATCTTCTTTAAATAGTTCAGGGTATAATGGATCTACTCCTCTTATATCAACTGGACTATTAGCTAATAATAAAGAACCATAATTATATTTATAAACAGGAGCTTCATTAAGATCGACTTGTAATTTACCAACAGTTCTTCTGAATGAGTCAGGATCTACTTCGCCCTTTTCTGCTAACCTATTAATTCTTTCAACTAAAGTCTTCATCCCACCAAAATGGTCATCTAAATTAGTTCTGTATTTTAAAGCCTTTGTTCTTTGATCATATTCTAATACATGGTGTATAGCAAGTCTTTGACTTCCACTTTTACCATATAAAGCACCTTGGTCGTTTATGATTCTAGCTATATTATCTAAGTCGACCATCTTTTCTCCTTTTTGGATAAATAGTCTACCAGACTTTTCATTAAATACTAGATTCATATCTACGTTACCTGCGGCATTTATTAAGTCATTAAAAAATGTTCCGTATTGCTTTTTTAATGTACGATATGCTAACATAGTATCTTCTATAGCATCAGTGTTTGAACCATGCAATGCTTTTAAATCTCTAGAGAAAGTACCTTCATCTACAATAAAGCTGTTGACTAACTTTTCAACCATTTTCTTTCTCTCTGTACCTTTTGTTGAAGATACATCTACAGTCTTACCTATACCTTTCATAGTTTCTGCCATTGCTTCAGGAGTTAGATTGTTTCTGTATTTACTCATTAGATAATTAGTTTTTATTCCACGTTTTGCGCCTGATCTAATAACTCCAGCTTCTGGATTTGCTTCACGAACTTCAGAAATACCTTGTTCTAAATATGATAAAGCATGGCGTAGATTATAGTCTTTCTTTTGTACATAGCTGCCTAGTTCTATTATATGTTGATTTTTACTAAGCACTTTATCTTTAGATAATTCGTCATTTACAAATTGATAAAATACTTGTCTGCCAGATTGTATTCTTTCGGTTTCTGTTAATTGACGTGTCGCACCTGTTTGTATTTTAATAAGTTTATCTATAAAGTTCATACCAGGGTCAAAACTATCAAGACTATATTGAATTATATTTTGATACTCTTTAGGTGACATAAGACCATTAATATTACTAGCTTTCTTATTGAAATAGAAATCCTTGCTTAGTTTAAATTCATACATATTATCTACTAAAGCTTTAGGCATAAGTTGAGCGTCAGCATTTAATGCTAAGTTACGTACACTTTTTTCAGATAAGTCCATGAATTCACCTACAGAGTTAGCTACTGGAACACTTAATGCATCATTAAGAGTAATAAAGTCATTATTGATTGCAGCCATAGCTTGACCACTCTTAGCTATAGTTGCTCCATAACTACCATGTTGACTAGGATTTATATTGTGAGCCTTAAAAACTGTGTTTAATGCATTTCTATAATATTTCTCTTGTTCTTTAACATGTTCAAATGAAGCTATAGCATTATCTGCAGTAGCATCTAATAATACTTTCTTTTCAAGAGGCTTACCGTTTTCGTCTCTAGGATGGAACCCGAATGTATCTTTGATATTCTCTCTGATTTCATCAGCTAAGTTCTTAGTAATTTCTACATTTCCTACTTTCATTCCGCTGTATTTATTGTAATAGATACGTCCTAAATCATCAGCAGTCATTGCAGATAAATTCTTTTTATTTAAATATTCTATAAAGTCTAATGACTCACCAATTCTTTTAGCAGACTTATCTCCAAACAAGAAGTTTTCAGCAGCTTTCTTTTCGTATCTTCTCTCGAAGTTAGAGTTCAAAGCATCCTTGATTTGCTCAGCTTCAAACATACTGTTCCATCGTTGTTGATTAAATTCTAAACCTTTGTCAGTAAGCATGTATTGTTTAGCATATGATTCAGCTACTTTTCTGTTGCCAAGATATTTGTATCCTCCGCCTGTAGTAGATTCAGCAAATGGAGTTAAGTATGAATCCATAAATCCTTCCATTTCTTCTTTAGTAGAGAATAGCATAGTAGTTTGTGTAGGGCTTGTTCTTGATTTATATTTATCACCAACAACTTGTTCTAAGTTTAAATAATATACTTCGTCGGTTGCAAACTCAGGTACTAAGTTAGCTAATTGGCCTGAATATTGAGATGTATTTACAGAACCATAATTAACTATAGTATATGGTTGATTTCTAATTACACCTATTTGTTTACCATGTACAGGATTATATTCTATACCTCCATTTGGATTAATAAAATGACCAGTAGAAGTTATTATGTTTCCTTGACTATCTCGTGTAAAGTTAAATACTTTCTTACCGCCAAAACTACCACTCATAGTTTTATTAGCCATAAATATTTGTTGACGATTAGCTTTAATATCAACAGCATTATCGAAAGAGCCCATCATATCATTCATAGCTTCTATAAGAGTTTTGCCTTTAAAAGTGCCAATAGCATTTTGGTCAATACCTATCTTATTTAAATAATCTTCTGTAAATCTATGAGTAAAGAACGCATTAACTACGGCTGTATCGTTACCTGCACTATGCGCCATAGCGCCTTCAAATAAGTGAGGGAAGAATACTGCTCCTATATTTTCTTGTTTATTAATTCCACGTCCAGCTTGAGCAAGTATTTGACGTCCTCTATCAGATACATCCAGTAATGCACCCATATAGTTCTTGTTGTTTACTACTCTAGAAAAGTTTAATGAATCGGCTTGTGCAATAGGTCCTAAATGGAATCCTGGAGTATTTATTCCTAGGGTACCCATCTTACTAGTTATATATTTCTGTGCAGCTTTATCATTGTTATAAAGTTTCTTTACATATTGATTAAGTGCAGCATTATCGAATCCACGTATATTATGACCTACTACTAAACCGTATTGATCGTTTCCTGTCTTCATTATATCGAATATATAATCAATAGATGTTTTAACATCTTTTCTTAATCCTGAAGCTTCATCTATAGCTTGTGAAGCTTGTTTTTCTATGTTTATAAATTTATTAACACCTGCAGTAATCTGTTCTAAATTACCCCAAGCTTCTCCTTTTTCACCGACGAATGAGTCGATTACTCCGTAGCCTTTCTTTCCGTCAAAATGTATCTTAGTATCTTTATGACCGTACATACTATAACGTTTTGCAGAAACAAGTAGACCTCTATATTGAGGATCTTCTGCTAATTTCTTAGCACCATTAGGACTCATAAGTACAGCTCTGATTTTGTTTAACTCAGCTGTATGATTTACAGTACCAGATAGCATGATATTCTCACTAGTTGTTTTAGCTACTTTACCATTAACTATATGTTGCTTATTAATACCGAATTCAGTTATACCTAATGGATTCCAGATACCATCAGACATACCACCAAGTGTTTCAAGGTCGTAACCAATTATAGTACCGCTACTCTTTACTATGTTTTGATATTTATCAAATACATGACTCATATTATCATAAGAAGCAGTAGTATTTATATTAGCTAAATTATGATATTTAAGAGTTACGTTACTAGGACTTGTTTTGTTTGTGATAGTATTGAAAAATTTATTAGTATTTAATATATCTAAAGCTTTCTTAGCAGCTTCGCTTTCTTCTACTCTATCAAATGGCTTATGAGAAGTTTTAAGAACTAATGTATTATCATCTCTAAAGATAACTTTAGATTGATTGGCAAAAGTATCAACAAAGTCTTGAATAGCTGTTATGTCATCAGCAAACTTAGTACTTACTCTCTTTTGTCTGTCTGCTAATGTCTCGCTGCTACTTCTAAAAGTACCATCAGCTCTTCTACCTTTAACGACACTATATTTATTATCATATATCGTAATATTTTTATTAAAATTCGCCATATACGCACACACCTACCTTCTTATGTATATTACGAAGAAAGCCATGGTTTAACATGGCTTTAAAATATTAAACTAGACAATGTTTGAGCTGCAGTAGCTACCTTATAGCCTGCTACTTTTGTAGCATCACTCACTGTGCTTTTTACATCGCCGTATATCCATAGACCAGGGGCTGATGTAGTTTTAACAGATATATTCATTGGTCCTATTCCCATACCATGTAAAGATGTTAATAGATTAGTTCTGTATAATTGTCCTGAATTATTATTGTAATCATCTATACTAGGAGCTGCCTCATACATAGGCTTAGCTTTTTCAGATTCATAGTAACCAAAATCAGATAACATCATACCTTCGTTTTGAATAGTTTTCATCTTAACGTATTTAAGATTCACATTAGGTTTCCAACCTTTCCAGAACATAGAAGGCATTTTCTTTCTTTTAAAATATCTGTAATTAGATTTCATCTTATCAGGTTTTTGTCCCCACGATATTTGCAATGGACGTTTTAAGTAATCTGGCATATATTTTAATATTTGTTTTTGTTCATGTTTATCTGTAACGTCCATAAATGCTTGGAAGTGATCTTTATATTCATCTGGAACTGCAGCTAGTAATTCATCTTTAGTAGATGTAGGGCTTAATCCATATAATGTAGATTCTGCTTTCTTTTTGTAAGCTACAGCAGATTGTGTATATTTACCACCTTTAAAGAACATATTATTTTGTTCTTCAAGAGCCTGTCTTTGTTGTTGAATTTCAGCTAATTTACTTTGTATCTTTTCATTAGTAGAATTCTTTGTTGCAAGTTTAGTAGCTCTTCTATCAAGCTTAGCTATCTTTTCTTTATTCTTGTCTAACTCTTTAAATGTACTTCTTATATTAGAATGTTCAAAAAGCTCAGCCTTTCTAGCTGCTTTTTTATATAATCCCATATATTTAACATATTCCATTCTGTCATAATATTCGTCTATGTCCCATCTTTTTTTTGTTTCTTTAGGAACAAATTTAGTTGAGAATATTTTATCTTTGTCAAAATGAGAGTTCTTTATAGCTGACACTCCTAAACCTACAAGAGCTCCTATCTTAGCACCAGCTTTAAAATCACCAGGCAAAAAGTTAAGTTCTTTATTAAATGCTTCTCTTGCAAATTCATTTACACCTTTTAAATTATGAGATATTATACTACCAGCAAATGCAAATGTAGTAGCCGCTTTAAGAGGATTATCTGCATTATCCCAACCATATTTAACGGCACTAATAGCAGTAGTAATAGCTGCTCCTTTTTGTGCATTAGTTAAAGAGCTTCCGCCATTACCTTCTATCTTACCATTACTTAATCTAGTAGCATAACCTAAAGCTATACCAAGGAATGATGCAGGATTCAATGTAGCCATAGTAAATGTACTAACATTACTCAATAATTTACTGTTAGTTTTACCTGCTATTTTACTAAAATGTAAATAAGCATATCCTAATGCTACTGCTTCACCCGCAAGACTCTTGCCACTATTTTTATTAAATGCAGGAGTTACAAATCCTTTAATAGGATGATCCCATGTATTAAACGGATGTCCATAATATAATTCGTTCTTGTAAGATTCAAGAGGAGTTTCTACTTTTAAAAATTTACTGTGTACGTATGGCAAAGGAGCGTGTGCTATAACTTCTTGAATGCCTCCCATGACTTCTTGAGAACCAGATTGTGTACCAGTTATACCAAGAGCTGAATTGTCTTCTTTATTCTTTTCAGCATACCCTTCATTTAACAATCTCTCATTTATATTTGATGATCCGCTGTATATTACAGCTTCTGTTATTCTTTGAGTATTTTCTAAATCTATTTTCTTATCTTTATATGTACGATAAGTAATCTTTTGCCCAGGTTTTAAGTATTCTTTTAATGCTTCAGTAGTTTGATTATTTACATTAAGTCCAGCTAATGTTAATGTTTCACCACCAGCTAATATAACTTGACCATTACTTATTCCTTGAACTCTACCTTTTCTATATTCAAGATTATTGCGTATATACTTATAATCAAAGAATTCGTGATTACCACTCATCTTAGATGCACGTACGCCAATGTCTTCCATCTCTTTAACTAAATTAGGATCTGTTACTGTGTTCTTAGCTATGTTCTTCCATTTCTTAAATTCAGTACTATTAGGAGCAATGTCTGCTAAGATTTTATATCTATCGAATGCGCCGTATTTACCAAATTGGTCAGGATGTAAATCATACATAGCTTCATAACCCTTACCAGGAAGTCTCATTTCACCTTTAGGTATTTCTACATAAGGGTCGCCATAATGATATGTATCTGGTATCCAGTCTGGCATATTATTTCTTAATGGATTATAGCTTACTCTAGACTTATCAGTATTAGGGAAGAAACGTCTAGCAATTTCCATGAATTCTCCACCTAAACCGCCGATATTAGAATCCCAGAACCCACGGCTGAAACTTGTCATTTCACCAGCATTAGCAAAACGATAAGTATATGTATCTGTACCAAATGCTTTATCACTAAGGAATCCATATATACCAGTAAGATCTTTTATACTGTGTTTAACATCTCTGGCATAATCTTTATAAACACTACGGTCAACCATCTTTTTAATTTCATGATCTGAATAGTATTGATTATCATAATTAAGCCTTTCATTTGCTAAGTTGCGATATACAAAAGTACCTTCGCGTTTGTCTGGCATTAAAGTAGAATTATCTATTCGTCTAGCATGTTTACTCTTACGCTTAATTGCTGTATTAACTTTTTTAATTATATTAGTAGCACTTTCAGTTACACTAGTAGCATTGTAGCTGCTTCTATTTAATTCATCTACAAATTTTTCAGCTTTGCTTACTATGTATTGTTGTCTCCTGCTAACTGTACCACTATTATAATCTATAGCATCATTTGTATAAGTTACTCCATCTGGAGGCTCATACTCTCTTATGTTCTTAACTTGGTCCATATAATTCATGCCTTGTACAGTTGCATGTCCATTTGAAATAGTTACATTAAGTTCATCATCATCTGGATTACCGTATGGAACGTACTCAGCATTTCTTATATCTGTACCGTTAACTACCATTAAGTCGTCATTTTCTTTAGCACGTTGTTTAATTCTATTATTTAAGTTTTCTATTATAGCTACAGAATCTCTACCGTCTCTACCTAAACGACGTTTTACTTGAGGTAACATTTTAACTGGTTTTAATATTTGTCCAATAGTAGGGTTAAGTACTGCACCCCAGGCTGTACCTTCAGTAAACATTTTACCAGTTAAAGGATAAGGTCTGTCATTTTCTTTTAAATGATATTTTTCTAACCAGTATGGGTCTAATAATCTTCTAATAGGAGCCAATGGATGTTGTGGAGTTGGTATCCAGCTATGAGCCCATCTATTATCTATGCTTCCATAAATACCAGCATCTTTCCAGTCACTATTAGCTCTTTTTAAATAGTTAGGTTCCCAATAAGTGATGCTTCCACCTCTATATTCAGAAGCAGAACCAAAACTCCAGAATCTACCTTTACGTACTGGAGAATAACCTGTTTCATAATATTCTTGTTCTTCTTCAGCTGTATTGAAATGACGATCACCGAAATAGTATTCATGGATTACAGAAGACTCAGCTAATGAATTTAATGCACCATATAAAGGTGTATGTTCTATTAATCTTCTGCCTGCTATATCTAAGTTAGCTAAAGAGTTAGCAAAAGCACCAGGTATAGAAGTTCCAGTCAATTTCTGTGATTCATAATTTAATACATTATAGCCTTGATATATAGCGGCTGCAGGCAATAATTTTTTAAGTGCTATATTCTTTACAGTTTCAAGAGGGCTACCCATGTCATTTGCGCTTAAACCAAGACCTTCGCCTTCAATACCGTAGCTTAATCTAGATAATAAATATTGTAGATTTATTGTAAGCTCAGTTATATGTTCAGGATCATTACGTCCAGCATTAAGTTCGCGTACAGTATCTTTTAACGCTTGTGCATTAAACTTAATACCTTCATTCATATTATATGTTAATATTTGAGATGCGCTAGACATATGGATTAATCCATATTTAGTATAGTCTGTACCATATTCTTCATTTAAATTTTTATTATATCCTATAGAGAATAAGCCGAAGTCACTTTTAATAGAGCCTAAATCATTTTCAAATATATTTTTCATTTGAGGATTAAGCTCTAATTCAGTATTTAAAGTATTTTCATATAAAGAATTAACTGCACTAGTAAAATTAGATACAGTTCCTAAATGAGTTTTATCTTCAAATACAGCTAATGTACCCATACTCTTTAGCATAGCATTATCTTTACTAGTAATAGGAACATCATTAACATTCAATTCATCTATCCAGTTAAACATAGCATCATCTGTGCCTTGCTTATTAAGCAAAATATCTTTAACTGTTTCTATTCTTAATTGACCTTCGAGATTAAGTTTAGTAGAAGAATCAAACTCTAATTCTAATATAGGTAATGCTGCACCCTTTTTATATAATGTTTCTGTAGAATCTAATGTAGCTTTAGTATCAGTTATTAAGTTATTAACTATATTTCTAAGCTTATCATTCTTAATATCTTTAAGATTATAATTACCAGCTTCGTCAAAAGCAGCAGCTTTAATATAGAATGTTATATCTCCATCCATTAAAGCTTGTAACATATCTCTTTGCTTTTCTGTTATATTTCCACTATCAATGATAGCTTCCATAGTTTCGTCTGTTACGCCAGTAAGCTTTTTGTTAAGTAATGCAGCTACTGTTTCTTCATTTCTATGTAATCTAGATTTATATTTACTAATTTCTGTCTCAGCTGTACCAAGAGATCTCATATCTTTTACAGTATCAGCAGGAGATGCAGTAGATAAATAAATACTTTCTATGGATTCGATTTGATTAAATTCCCAATTAGGATCTTCAAATTTTGTTAGCGATCTCATAAGATGATTGATAGGATTAAACTTACCGTCTTGCACTAATCCAAGTTTCTTAGCAAGTTCGCTATGGAAAGCTTCTGGCTTATATTCATCAGTAGTACCTAATAATTCATTTAGTACTCTATGCTTATAACCGCTAACCATTTTAACTCTTTGGCCGCTATCAAAATCTATAGTTATCTTACCATCAGCATTTTCTCTCATATCATATAAATAGCCATCCATATACAAAGATGGAGTTGATGATATATTTCTCTCTCTATCTTCTTTAAATGCTTGTCCTACTTCATCTATATCAAATGTTCTAGCTCTAGCAAATGCTGATTTAGTATCTGCTGGTATAATAGCTATGTCAGGCATTCCACGTTTATCATCGAAACCTTTTGCTAATATTTGACCAGGCAAAGTATCTTTAAATTCATTTTTAATATTCTTTGCAGTCTCTGACATTTCTTCTATAGAGAAAAACTCAGGACCGTTGGCTCCATCTTTTATTCTTATAGAAGGATCCAATACTACATTTCTATAGTTTTCTTCACCATACATATCTTTTAATGTTTGGATAAATGTATCGTAGTCAAATTCTTTACGTTTAGATCTAGATGAAGGCTTTTTAGCCGTAACATTCATCTTTTCATACAGAGGAGATTCAAAATTAAACTTATCTAAATTATCTTCTAAATCTCCAATGGTTGCAGCCTTAGAGCCTGTTATAAACTTCTCAGAGTTTATATCCACATCTAAGAATTTCTTAAAAAACTTATCGACTTTATTAAATGCGCTTTCTTCATGAGTTCTATGCCCTTTTAAGCTATCGAATAAATCCTTGTTCTTTCGTAAATAAGGATCTAATGAATTAGTCTTTGGACTACTTTTCTTTTTAACTTCATTGATAAGAGTGAATATTTCATTAAAGTCTGTTCTTTCTATACCTATACCTTCCATGGTCTTCGGCATCATTTCATCTATTATCTTACTTGCAATAGCTTCGTCGTCTAATTTATCGTATACGTTTTTTACTATTTGTCTTGCGTTATCTTCAGTAAGATGTTTGTACTTTTTGCTTTGCAAGAAATATTTATAAAGCTCTTGTCGTGCTAATATCTTACCAGCAATTCTCTTGTTCTTTTCTAATGCTTTGTATCCAGTCTTAGAAATAAATTGTTTGTGTTCCAGAGCTTCGCGTATAGCTTTTGAATTCTTTACATTAAGAGCTAAAGGGCTAGTTTTTCTTCTTTTAATTTCATCTCTAAGCTTAGATCTATTCTTACCAAAATTCTTTTGATAAGCTCTGTAATAAGTCATAAGATTTTTCTTATCACGACCTATTAAATCTTTTTTGAATCCTTTTGTACTTTTAAGTAAAGGAGAAGCAGTATCTGTCAAAAACTTATTAACAGATTTATTACGATTTAAAAAAACTGCTCCAGCACCAACAGCCAGAGCAGTTACACTTACTTTACTTAATCTTTCCAGAGTTGAAGGATCACGTTTCTTATCTCTTCTTTTTCTTGCCATTTAATTATCACCTACTTGAATATCTATCAGATATACCCCAACCTACTCTTTGTGCTGGGTTAACGGTACTAGCATTCATACCCGTATCACCAGTAAAAGCGTAATCAGTACGCATATCAAATTCAGGGAATTTCTTACAGAATTCCTGATATTGTCTGTATTGTTCAGGAGACATAGCTGGTCTATTAGATTTCTGTGGTTGTTCAGTTTTAATTTCTTCGTCACTAGTTTCAGTAGTAACTTCTTCAGCTTCTTTATTCTCATTAATTGCTTTTTTAGATTTGCCTAAAGCATTATTAATAACTTCAACTACATCTGTATTAACTTCTAGACCATCAAGATTTTCTAAAATCCATTCAGCCCTCGTAAATAGTTTAGTAAACTTAATAGTATCCATTTTTTCTATTTCTTCTAATTTATAAGCAGGGAAAGCTTTAGTTATGATACATGTCATTTGGTTTTCTAATTCATGCATTTCCTCCCTATACATTTCTAATAGAATACCCATATCCTCTAATGACACGCAAGATTTGTCTAATATTTCAGTACATAATTCATTTGGTATGCCTCCAATGCAATCATCCCAATCATAATTGTCAGGATACAATACGCAAGTATCGCATATTAAATCTTGTTTTTCAATATCTTCTACATCGGCCATCATTATATTTTTGTATTCATATCTAGTAATAGGGCGGTAAATAAATATTTCACCCATAATCTCAGTATAGATGATGCTATCATATTCATTTGATAACTTTTCTACGATAGCATCAAATGCAACTTGATTATAGTCTTTGCCGTTAGTCTTCATCTTATAATTGTTTTGTAGGTTTTATTCCATTTGGCATGAATCCTGAATAATACATACATTCATCAGCTATAACTTCCGCTACTCCCGCAAATTCTTCTATTATATCTTCAGTTTTAGGATACAATATAACTTTCTTAGCCATCATTTCTTCTCTGACATAAACTATTTCTCTATCAGATAATTCTTTATCTTCATAGGACATTATTTCTCTGTATTCAGAACGTTTTATAGGTCTCCATATTATTCTTTCTCCTGCAACATCTGTTTCGTAAATTCTTTTATATTGCTTTTTGAATTTATCGATTATTTTTTGTACAGCTATTTCTTCTGTATCCATTTCTTCTACTTCTTTTATTTCCTCTTCTGTAATTTTAGCTTTTTCATTAACTTTCATTTATATAACCTCCATATTTTTTATTGTTTTGCTAAATACATATTTCCTTCGTAAAGGATATCGTATTTCTTTTTATTGTGCGTAAGTGTATACTTAAGCGTACAACCAATTTTAGGATCAGTTTCGTCTTTATCATATAATATCTTATTTATGTATTTACTTATTGTAGGATGATCTAATAAAGATACATATATGATTCCATTATTATCTTGTTTACCAGTAAATTGTATGTTAGATTCTATTCTCTGATCGTCGATAATAAGTTTGAAGTCGCTTATATTTAATACATTACCATCGAAATCTTTTATATTGACTTTAATGTAGTAATAACTATTTTCATCATCAGCATACAATATGCTATGAACTATGCCTATATCACTTCCATCAGATTTTTGATATTCAAGATATTTTTTGCTGTAATCGTCACTATCATTTGCATCTGCACATATTACTTTATCAGTAGATGAATCAGTTTTGCTTGTAGAACCTTTATCGTCCTTTTTATCGTCTTTCTTGGTATTATCACCTTTAGATGGAGTCATTCCTGTTCCATCACCTTCTATAAAATCTTTAGCAACGAAACTATATACTTCCATTATAGGCTGGCCTGTAGTATCAAGTACTGTTTGCATACCAGATATTTGTACTCCACAAATGGTTTGACAATTTGCATTATAAGTTGGCAAATCTGATTTGTAATAACCATATCCTAGCATGATATCAAAGTTCTTAGACCATAATGGCTTATCGCGTTCTTTATCACCAGGATTATAAACTTCTGATTCTAATACTGTTTTATTCATGATAGAATCATCAATCTTAGATAGTACATCATTTATATGTGCGCTATTAGTGTAGTTAAGAACAAAAGAGCCGCTTACAAATCTTTGACCAGGAACTATAATATCTGCATGGAAACAGTTATAACCATATATAGGTAGTTTCTTTTCCTCTACAGTAAAATCAAACTTATAAATGTCTTCCATTAATACATTTCCAAAGTATATTTCAGAATCAACATTTGAAAAATATCTTTTAATGCCATAAGGAGTGTTAACAGTAGTTGTGAAGAACTCTCTATCACTAAGATTGGTACCGTATGTATAATAATCTCTAGTAGCCATTACTTAATCACCTCCAAAGACATGTTGTAATTATAAACTTTATTAGTTACATTATTTATTAGTAAAAAGCCTGATCTGTAAACCATAGTTTTATCTATCATATAGATTAATGTATAATTACTATTTCTATCTGTTAAGTCGATAGTGTTTGTATCATAAAGCGTAGACTTAGTTGGCAAATCTTCTCCTATCTTGTAATCTATTAAAACTAGGTGAGTATCATCCATATTACTGCTAAAATTAAATACTTTATTTTTTTGTTGCGCATTACATACTAAGCTATATGATTCATAATCTTGTCTGATTAAATCATAGAATATTTCATCAAGATATAGGAAATAAGATGATTCATCAAATTGACTGATAAATTCTTGTTGTAATCTGTACATAGTATTTTTAAATGATAATGTTTCTGATATAAGAGATAAGTAAATAGATTCTAGTACTCCTGAATAAGAATAGCGTGCTTTGATAGAATCGATTCTGCTCTTTAAGTAATTCTTTATAAGTGAAGATTCGAAATCTACTAAATCTGAATTGTCTTCATAAGTACAAAGAATAGTAGGTTTGCAT
>ERZ1034844.843-NODE-843-length-15677-cov-5.605556_pt1 | contig 15677 bp, 12 predicted proteins | sample MGYA00520594_ERZ1034844 | MGnify/ENA primary metagenome ERZ1034844 (study PRJEB33766, sample SAMN09781733) | gut metagenome | biome: gut microbiome | host: Homo sapiens | place: Madagascar | study: EMG produced TPA metagenomics assembly of the PRJNA485056 data set... | reverse complement strand
CGAGGAGTGGGCGCGGAAGAGAATATAAGACAGGAAAAACCCACGCGGTGGGCGTAAGAGGAAGAAAGTAAGCAGAAAAACCCAGATTGGAAGCACGAGGTGGAGAAATGTGGCGAGGAGTGGGCGCGGAAGAGAATATAAGACAGGAAAAACCCACGCGGTGGGCGTGAGAGGAAGAAAGTAAGCAGAAAAACCCAGATTGGAAATAGAGGTGGATAGCGGGAACGGAAATAAATTTACAATTTCCGTATGAAATGGTATAAATAAAGAAGATTTTACAGATTGGAACTGTGTATGGAAGAATATGTGATCAAAAATCAAAAAAAGCTCCGGTTGGGCATTACGACTGGAACATGTAGTGCAGCGGCGGCACAGGCAGCAGCGATACAGCTTCTGCTTGGGGTAGAAAGCCATGCGGTAACCTTGCGCACGCCGAAGGGGATGACGGTTTCCGTTCCGGTGTATCTGTTGGAGGCGGATGCAGACAGGGTAAGCTATAAGGTTGTGAAGGACAGCGGCGATGATCCGGATGTGACAAATGGCACGGAAGTGTGCGTGACAGTGGAGTATGTGAAGCAGCGTGTGTGTGAGCAAAAAGATGGAAGCCAAGACAGGTCCTGCGCATTTACCAGCGAATCATTTCCGTATCTGACATTAGATGGAGGAATCGGCATCGGGCGTGTCACGAAAGAGGGCCTGGAACAGGCAGTCGGACAGGCGGCAATTAATCGTGTACCGCGGCAGATGATATTTGCGGCGGTGGCAGATGTGTGCGAGAAAGCAAATGTCAGTGAGCCATTGCACATCACGGTTTGGATGCCAGAGGGCGAGGCTCTGGCGAAGCGCACATTTAACCCGAAGCTTGGCATCGAGGGCGGACTGTCGGTGCTAGGAACAAGCGGAATCTTAGAGCCGATGAGTGAGCAGGCGATTGTGGCGACAATCGAGACAGAAATCCGGCAGTTACATGCAGTCGGCGAAGAGAAAATATTAGTCACACCGGGAAACTATGGACAGGCGTATGCGTCTGAATATTTGAAACTTGATCTGACAAAGAGCGTCAAGTCAAGCAATTATATCGGTGATACGATTGACCTTGCAATCTCATATGGCATGAAGGATTTCTTGCTGGTTGGAAATATCGGAAAGCTGGTGAAGCTGGCGGCAGGAATTTTCAACACACATTCCAAGGTGGCAGATGGACGAGGAGAAATCTTCGCGGTGCATGCAGCGATGGCGGGCGCCGAAGCGAAGGTGGTACAGGAAATCTACGACTGCATCAATACCGATCGGATGTTGGATGTGTTGGAACGAGAAGGCTTGCGGGAAGTGGTGATGCAGAGTATCCTTGCGGCGATCGAGAAGCATGTCGCAGGCAGAGTCGGCGATACGATGCGGTTTGGAGTTATTGTATTTTCGGAGAAGTATGGATATCTGGGGCAGACGAGTGATGCGGAAAGAGAGTTAAATAAATGGTACATTTTGTAGGAGCGGGTCCTGGTGCGTGTGATCTGATCACTGTGCGGGGCATGAATCGAATCAAGAAAGCGGACGTAATCATCTATGCAGGTTCGCTTGTAAATCCAGCGCTGCTTTCCTATGCGAAGGCGGACTGTGAGATCTACAACAGCGCGCATATGACTCTGGAAGATGTCGTGTCTGTAATGCGGGAGGCAGAGGCAGCAGGAAAAACAACCGTGCGTCTGCATACGGGCGATCCGTCTGTGTATGGGGCAATCCGCGAGCAGATGGATCTGCTGGATGAATATGGAATTGCATATGATGTGTGCCCGGGGGTGAGTGCGGTGTTCGGTGCCGCGGCGTCGCTGGCGTGTGAGTATACGCTGCCTGATGTGACGCAGACCTTGATTCTGACAAGAGCAGAAGGGAAAACGCCAGTGCCGGAGAAGGAAAATCTGCGGAGTCTGGCGGCACATCGCGCCAGTCTAGTGTTGTATCTGTCGTCCGGGCTTGCAAGAAAGGTACGGCAGGAGCTTTTGATCGGTGGATATGCAGAGGATACGCCGGTTGCTGTCGTGTATAAGGCAACGTGGCCGGAAGAGAAAATCATCCGCACGACACTGGCAAAGCTTCCGGAAGATATGGAAGCTGCGGGAATTACGAAGACGGCACTGATCATCGTATCTCCGGCACTTGGAAGTATCTATGAGAAATCAAAGCTCTATGACGCAGCATTTGCAACGGAATACCGCGGTGCGACGGAGATTGCCCTTCCGGCAGGGATCCGCCGCGTGCTGCTTATCACATGCAGTGTGCGTGGGTATGCAACAATGCAAAAATTGGCGAAGAAGCTGGAAAATATTTCCGGTGCAGAAATTATCACGAAGGTAAAATGCGAGGCGCTTCCTGAGGTTTCAATGCGGGAAACGGTAAAGGCGTGTGTCGATGTGTATTTTGAGCAGGTGGATGCCATTGTGTTCGTGACGGCAAGTGGAATCGCGGTACGGAGTGTAGCGGAACACCTGACACACAAATCCAAAGATCCAGCAATCGTGTGCATGGACGAATGCAGCAAACACGTGATATCGTTGGTGAGCGGGCATGCCGGCGGGGCAAATGCACTCACACAGATGCTGGCGGATGTGATGTGGGCAACACCGGTTATTACGACGGCGACGGACGTGGAAGGACAGTTTTCTATCGATGATTATGCGCGGGAACATAATTTAGTTGTGACGCACTGGGCGAAGGCGAAGGCAATCAGCGCAGAGGTGCTGGCGACCGGGGCGAAGCCTGTGTGGGTGGATGAAGCAGAGGTTTCGCAGGAAGAAGAGAAGAACGCATGCGAGATATGTAAAGAGCAGAAATCAACCGGTATTGATGTGGGTAAGATAGAAAATGATGGATGCGAGAATGAAATAGGTGTTCAAAAATTGCAGATAGGTTCGCATCAGGTTGTTATAACCCCGCAAGATGTTTCCGTGGATGCGCAAACGTTACAGCTTATTCCACGTTGTATTGTAGCTGGCGTCGGGTGTAAGAAGGGGATACCTGTGGATAAAATCGAGCATGCAGTGCAGGATGCATTTGCGAAAGCAGGTTTGCGGATGGAAGCATTATGTGCGGTGGTAAGTATCGATCTGAAGAAGGAAGAAGCGGGATTGCTTGAATTCTGTGAGACACGGAATGTGCCGTTTGAGACATACGCAGCAGAAGAATTGCAGGCGGTGCCGGGGACATATTCGGCATCGGAATTTGTGTCTGGCGTGACTGGCGTGGATAATGTCTGTGAGCGAAGTGCTGTGAAGTATGCAAGCGAGCATGGTATGAATCAGGGAGAGCAGTTACTAGGCAGGCAGGCAAAGCATGGAGAATTGCTGCTTCGCAAGCAAGCGTATGGGGGCGTGACGGTTGCGCTGGCGTATGTGTGTAGCGAGTGAAAAGCAAGCAGAAAAACCCACGTGGTGGGTGTGGGAACCGAAAAACAGACGAAAAAACCCAAAACCGGGAGCTAAATCAGGAAAGTGAAGAGCAATCTGGGTGCAGCGAGTGAAAAGCAAGCAAAAAAACCCACGTGGTGGGTGTGGGAATCGAAAAACAGACGAAAAAACCCAAAACCGGAAGCTGAATCAGGGAAGTGGGGGGCAATCTGTGTGTAGCGAGTAAAAAACAAGCGAAAAAACCCACGAAGTGTGTTTGAAAGCCGAAAAACGGGCGAAAAAACCCAAAACCGGAAGCTGAACTGGGAAAACGGAAGCTAAAACAAGAAAGCGAAGAACAATACAATCCTGGAAGAACATAAAAACAAGACAATAGAGCAACAATGGAGAGAAGCATGAATGCAGAGAGTAAGAAGGAATTGTATATTGTCGGGCTTGGCCCCGGCGCGAGACAGAAGATGACGCAGGAAGCAATCGACGTCGTGGAAGCCTGCGAAGTGATTGCGGGATATAAGGTGTACATTGATTTGCTGAAGCCGTATTACCCGGATAAGGAATATCTGGTGAATGGTATGAGGCAGGAGGTAGAACGATGTCGGCTGGCACTGGAAACTGCGGCAGGCGGAAAGAAGACAGCGCTTGTCTGTAGTGGTGACGCTGGCGTATATGGCATGGCAGGAATCACATTGGAGCTGGCAACAGAATTTCCGGAGGTGGATGTACATGTGATTCCGGGCGTGACGGCAGCATTATCCGGTGCGGCATTGCTTGGCGCGCCACTTGGGCATGATTTTACAGTGATCAGTCTGAGTGATTTGCTGACACCGTGGGAGCTGATAGAGCGGCGTCTTGCGGCAGCCGCTGAGGGTGATTTCGCAATCTGTCTGTACAATCCGTCCAGTCACAAACGACATGATTATCTGCAGAAAGCGTGTCAGATTCTGTTACAGAAAAAATCTGGAGATACAATCTGTGGAATCACGCGGAATATCGGGCGCGATGGCGAAGAAAAACGAATTCTGACATTGGATGAGTTACTGGAGACGCAGGTGGATATGTTCACGACAGTATTTATCGGAAATTCCCAGACACGAAAAGTTGGTGACGCGATGGTGACACCGCGCGGATATAGAAGAGATAACGCATGAAAGTAGTCATATTTGGCGGTACAACGGAGGGGCGACAGCTTGCCGAGTATCTAATACAATTAAACAAGAAGCAGAAAATGCAGACTATCGAAGTCCATGTTTGCGTGGCATCGGAGTATGGTGCACAGGTACTGCCGGAGGATGCCGCGCTCAAGGTGCATGTGGGTCGGCTGGAGCAGGCAGATATGCAGGAATTCCTGCAGGCAGTACAGGCAGACCTCTGTGTGGATGCGACACATCCGTATGCGGTGATCGTGACACAGAATATCTATCAGGCGTGTAAGGCGGTGGAAGTTCCGTATATTCGCGTGCGGCGAGAGATGCATACCTGTGAAGCATCGGACAGTGTCTACGTTGAGGATACACAGGCGGCGGTTGATTATCTGAAAGGCGTGACCGGAAACATTCTGATTACGACAGGCAGCAAAGAATTACATTTGTATACGCAGATCCCGGACTATGAATTGCGCTGTACGGCGCGTGTGCTTCCAACGCAGTCTGTGGTAGAGGCATGTACGGAACTGGGATTTACCGGCAAGCATCTGATCTGCATGCAGGGCCCTTTTGATCTGGAGATGAATCTGGCAACTTTGCGCTATGCAAATGCTGATTTCCTTGTGACAAAGGCAAGTGGGAAGAACGGCGGCTACGATGAAAAATGTGAGGCTGCGCTTGCCGCGGGAGTGCATCTGGTTGTGATCGGGCGTCCGAAGGAGCAGGTAGAACCGGTGATGTCACTTGCACAGGCAGAAAAATATTTGTCTGATATGATAAGAGGCAGAAAGGAGAATCAAAAGAATGGGGAATAATGAACACACAATCGTATATTTGATCGGTATGGGACCGGGAAATTCGGATTGCCTGACGCGGGAAGCGGTACAGGCATTATCGCAGGCGACCGTATGTATCGGTGCTTCCCGCATGCTTGCGATCTGGAAGAGCCTCTGTGAAGAAGATGGACGCGACGCGGAGCAGACATTTTATAATGCGTATAAGGCAGAAGAAATTGCAGAACTGATTCAAAATCATGTCGGAGAGACGATTGCGGTAGTGTTCTCCGGGGATATTGGCTTTTATTCTGGCGCGAAGAAGCTTTCCATGATGTTGCGGAAGGCTGTGGGGAAAGTCTGCAATATGGTGGATGACACGACAGGAACAACCGAACAGATACAGGCAGATAAAACAATTTATGAGCTTTGTTATATTCCGGGACTCTCGTCTGTTCAGTATTTGTTTGACAAAATTGGCTGGGCATGGGAGGATGCAGAGCTTATCAGCAATCATGGCGTCTCTGCAAATATTCCAGCGAAGGTGCTGCATCATGCGAAGGTTGGTACATTGCTTGGCGGTGAAAATCAGGTGGCAGAGGTCTGTAAGCGGCTTACCGAAGTGGGATTGGGAGAAATCGCGGTAGTCGTTGGAGAGCGGTTGTCATATCCTGATGAGAAAATTACAAAGAAGTATGCCAAAAATCTATGTGAGGAAACATTTGATAAGCTGGCGGTTGCGATATTTATAAATGATCATCCGCAGCCAAGGCGTTTAGCTCCGGGAATCAAAGATGAAATGTTTATCCGGGGTAAGGTGCCGATGACGAAGGAAGAAGTGCGGATGGTTGTAATCGCAAAGCTTGGAATTCAGGAAGACACAGGACTGGTGAAATATGATCAGAACAGCGGGCAATGCATGACAAGCAATCCTGCACCAGTCATTTACGATGTAGGAGCGGGAACGGGTTCAGTATCCATTGAGTTGTCACTCCTGACTGAGCAGGGAACGGTATATGCGATTGAGAAAAAGCCAGAAGCTGTGGAATTGTTGCATGCGAACCGAGAGAAGTTTCATGTGGGAAATATGGAGATCCTTGCGGGCGAAGCATCGGAAGTGATTCCGTCGCTTCCTGCGCCGACGCATGTATTTATCGGAGGAAATGGCGGGAATCTGTTCAAGATCATGGATCAGATCTATGCGAAAAATCCGAACGCGCGCATTGTTCTGACTGCGGTCACATTGGAGACGCAGGCAGAAATGCTTACATTGGCAGACATAGCGAAGCGGCATAACGTGGATTTTAATATGGTACAGATGGCGGTGACGCGCAGCCGCGAAGCTGGCCCGTATCATATGATGCAAGCACAAAATCCGGTGTGGATCGTGACGATGGGATAGAAAATGTACAGGAGCGACCGGAAGAAACAATAGTATAGAAAATGCACAGGAGCGACCGGAAGAAACAATAGTATAGAAAATGCACAGAAACAGCCGAGAAGAAACAATAGTATGGAAAATGGACAGGAACAGCTGGTAAGAATCAATGGTATAACATGTACAGTTACAGTCGGGGAGAAACAATGCAACACAAGAATAATATCCAGGTAAATACCCCACGCGTGATGTTCGCAGCGACGCGGAGTGGCAGCGGAAAAACAACCGTGACGTGTGGTGTGCTGGCAGCATTAAAAAAACAGAATATAAAGGTACAGGCGTATAAATGCGGTCCGGATTATATCGATCCGATGTTTCACCGGACGGTGCTCGGAATCGACACTGGAAATCTGGATACCTTCTTTGCGGATGCTGATGCGATTGGACGCATCCTGGCGCGAGACACGAAGGATGCAGAATTGATCGTGATGGAAGGCGTCATGGGATATTACGACGGTGTTGGTGGAACAACGACGATGGCAAGCTCTTATGAATTAAGCAAGGTTACGAAGACACCGGTCATTCTAATAGTGGATGCGAAGGGCGCGAGTGTCACGCTTGCGGCGATCATCCGCGGAATTATGGAATATAAGAAGGACAGCCGGATTGTAGGGGTGATATTAAACCGTGTATCACCGATGTTTTACAGCCGGATCAAGCATGTGATCGAGACGGAATGTGGGATTCCAGTGCTTGGATATCTGCCGGAAGATGCATCATTTGCGGTACCATCCAGACACCTTGGACTGCTGCAACCGGATGAAATGCAGAAGCAGAGAGACTGGGTGGAAACAGTTGCGGAAGCGGTTGAAAAGACGGTCGATCTCGATGGAATCCTGACGCTTGCAGCGCAGCGGACGGACAGTGAGCCTGGTTGTGCGGAGCGACGAATCGAAGACGAAATCATGCAGGGCGAGGCGACAGGCGGAAAATCCGGAAGCGAGATGACAGGGAAAACTCATCGGAACGAAGACGGCTGCCGGTTCCCGCAGGGATACCGCATCGGAGTCGCGCGAGACGCTGCATTCTCCTTTTACTATCGGGAGAATCTGCGCATGTTAGAAGATATGGGAGCGACGCTTGTACACTTCTCCCCGCTGGCAGATGCAGAGCTGCCCGCGGTCGATGCGTTGATCTTCGGGGGCGGTTATCCGGAGCTTTATGCGAAGCAGTTGTGTGAGAATTCATCTATGCGAGAATCCATCTTACAGGCATTGGAATCTGGGAAGCCGTGCCATGCGGAATGTGGCGGATTCTTATATCTTGGAAAGTCGCTTGCCGATGCGCAGGGAAATATATATGAGATGGTCGGTTTTTTAGATGGTGCGGGATTTCGGACAGAGCGGTTACAGCGGTTTGGTTATGTGGAGCTGGCACCGCAGGACGCAGATGCATTTGCCGTGAATACGGTTTTGCGCGGACATGAGTTTCACTACTGGGACAGCACGGATTGTGGCGATGTCTGTCTGGCGTGGAAGCCGCTTTCCAAGCAGAAGACCTATCCATGTATGGTGAAGAAGAAAGGAACGTTCGCGGGATTTCCACATCTGTATTACGCAGGTGCGGATGCATTTTTCTATCACCTGTTTTTAGATGGTGCAAAGACGCGAAGATAGACGAAAAGAGAATATAGGTTTTTAGTTAGTACATGAGGGAATGGTAAGAGGGTATTATGTTAGAAGAGATACAGTTACAGCAGGTGCTGCCACAGGAAATTGAGAAACGAAGCTTCGAGATTATCACAGAGGAGCTAGGGAATGTTGAATTAGATCCGCTTCAGGCACCGATCATCAAGCGGGCAATCCATACGTCGGCGGATTTTGACTATCTGGAGAATCTGACATTTTCCGAGCAGGCGGTTTTGAAATTCCATGATGCAATAAAAAATGGTGCCTGCATCGTCACGGATACGCAGATGGCAAAATCCGGTATCAACAAGAAAGAACTTGCGAAATACGGTGGCGAGGTCTACTGCTTCATGAGCGATGATGACGTGGCAGAAATCGCGAAGAAACAAGGTTCCACGCGGGCGGTAGCAAGTATGGAGAAGGCGTGTACGTTAGACAAGCCGCTTATCTTCGCGATTGGAAATGCACCGACTGCATTGGTGCGCCTGTATGAGCTGATCGACGAAGGAAAGCTGCATCCGTGTGGCATCATCGGCGTGCCGGTTGGCTTTGTGAACGTGGTGGAAGCGAAGGAGCTTATCATGCGGGCACCTGTGCCGTACATTGTGGCGCGCGGCAGGAAGGGCGGCAGCAACATTGCCGCAGCAATCTGCAATGCGCTGTTGTATGAGCTGCGGGATATGTGAAATATATGTGTAAGCATATCTTGCGCAAATGAACATTATTTAAAAATTATGCAAACGCATCTTGCGCAAATAAACATTATTTAAAAATTATGCAAACGCATCTTGCGCAAATGAATATTATTTTAAAAACGTGCAAGAACATCTTGCACAATATAATAAAAAGCGTATAATGTGCAACAAGGGGGTGCACAATTATGAAATTAAAAAGAGAAACATATTTGGAACAAATAAGACCGTATTATGAATCGGATATTATCAAGGTAATTACCGGAGTTCGAAGAGCAGGAAAATCTATTTTGTTAGATACAATAAAAGAGGAATTGATAGAACAGGGTGTGCCACAGGATCACATAATCTATCTCAATTTTGAGGATTTGGATTATGATTATATTGTAGATGCCGCGGATCTAAATAAAGAGATTAAGAGTAGAATTTCAGATGAAAATAAATATTATATTTTTTTAGATGAAATTCAACACATTGAGAATTTTGAAAAGGCATTAGCATCCTTTCGGGCGACCTTAAACGTATCACTTTTTGTAACTGGCAGTAATTCGACATTACTTGCGGGGGAACTTGCAACGTTGCTGACTGGAAGAACGGTAGAATTCGAGATACTGCCTTTTTCATTTTATGAGATGAAACAATATTATGAACTGACTGGAAAAGAGTTTAACGACGATTTGTTTTTGGATTATCTCAAATGGGGAGGGTTTCCGCTTCGCTTTGATTATGCAGATGAAGCTGCTGTGCACAAATATTTATTGAATTTGTACGAAAGTATTGTAAATAGAGATATTGTTGGGAAAACAAAAAGTGCTGATAGAAAAGCATTCATGGATATCTCATTATATATTCTTGCGAACGCAGGAAAAGAACTTTCAATAGAAAATATTATTGAAACGTATAAGAAAAACAATAAAGAAATATCGAAACGTACAGTTTATAATTACTTAGAACGCATGAAAAAGGCATATTTAATCCACGGAGTTGGACGGTATAATATTGTTGGGAAGTCAGCACTTAGTAATAAAGAAAAACAGTATGCCATTGATATGGGGTTTCGGACAATCAATACAAATACAATTAATTATGAAGATACCTATTTTTTAGAGAACATAATATATAATGAACTTATAACAAGAGGATATACGGTGTTTGCAGGTAAAACATATAAAGGCGAAATTGATTTTGTAGCAATCAGAAATAGTAAGAAATGTTTTATTCAGGTTTCTTATCTTTTAGCAAATGAAAATACGATTAAGCGTGAATTTGGAGCGTATGATAAGATTACGGACGCATCTCCGAAATATGTTATGTCATTAGACAAGATTGATATGAGTCGCAATGGTATTATTCACGTTAATATTATAGATTTTCTTCTTCGGCGAGTTGATCTGATGTTAACGTAAATAGTGTATGTATGAGTTAATAGGAAGAAATTATGAATGAAACACAGCAGAAAATCTATACACAGGCAAAGGGAAAATGGGATGCAATCGCGAAGCCAATCGACAGTCTCGGCGTGTTCGAGGATATGGTTGCCAGACTTTGTGCGATTGCCGGGACAGTGAATCCCGGTGATTATAAGCGGCGGGCACTGCTGACGCTGTGCGCAGATCACGGCGTTGTGGCAGAGGGCGTGACGCAGACCGATGCCAGCGTGACAAAGGTCGTAGCGGAGAATATTGCACACGGCTGTTCCGGTGTCAATTATATGGCGCAGATGGCAGGCGTGGATGTGTATGCCGTCGATATCGGTATGCGGGGAGAAGCATATCCGGATGCGACATTCGGTATGGGACATATGATAAACCGGAAGGTACAGGCTGGAACCGGGAATCTTGCGAAGGAACCTGCGATGTTGATGGAAATCTGCGACCGCGCAATTGAAGCAGGAAAAGAGCTTGTACGGGAATGTAAAGAAAAAGGCTATGAGATATTAGCGGTTGGTGAGATGGGAATCGGAAATACAACTCCGACCTCTGCCCTGCTTGCGGCACTGCTTGATCTGCCAGCGGATACGGTGACCGGGCGCGGCGCCGGACTCAATAATGCCGGACTTGCAAGAAAGGTGCAGGTGATCACGCAGGCACTTGCGCGTGTGCAGGGAACGACCGATGCGAAGCAGCTACTCGCTGAGCTTGGCGGGCTGGAGATCGCCGGGATGGTGGGCGTATTCTTAGGTGCCAGACAATATCAGATTCCGGTCGTGCTGGATGGTGCGATCACCTGTGTGGCGGCGCTCGTTGCGATGCGGATGGAACCGGAAGTTGTGGATTATCTTCTGGCATCGCATGCGTCGGAGGAAGCGAGTGGAAGGCTGGCACTGAACGCACTCGGACTTCCGGCAGTGATACATGGCAAGCTGTGTCTGGGCGAAGGCAGCGGAGCGATGATGTTATTTCCACTTTTGGATATGGCATTTTCCATCTATAAAAATATGGGAACCTTTGATGATCTGTCGATTGAAGCATACAGCCGGGATGGAAAGCCGGAAGAATAGGGGGGAACGCATGAAACATAGAAAGATATGGATAATTATAGCGGGTGTAGTACTGATTGTGGTTGGCGTATTCGGCGTTGTATTTGTAAGACAAAATTGGAATTCGAAGGATATGGGACCGCATTCGATTGAATTTACGTTTGGATTTGATGAGTTTACATTTATGAAGCATACGCTGTCCGAGGGTGACAGAATGAGTGCGATTATGATGGAGAACAATATTGGCATGGCAAACAGCGTGAATGATACAAGGGATTATTTTGTGTACTATGCTGATAATATGAAGGCGCAGGTTCTGATGTGTCCGTATGAGATTGACGGGGATAGAAACTACAGAGCTTCCGTGTATATTGTCTCGAAAGAGAGCGAAAATGACAGAAGAATCCACATGAGCATAGATAAATCGCAGCCGGAGTATGATACATATTATAAGGGACCGATTCAGATCGGGGATTCGCTGGAGCAGGTATACGAGTATCTTCATATAGATGAGATCAAGAAATATGGAGAACTGGAGGAGAAAAATAACCGGAAATATTACACATGTGACAGTAACCTTGGCGTTATCACGTTTCACGAAGAACCGTTTACCGGATTGCAGGAACTGGAGAAATATAAGACGCCGGAGGAATATTTGAAGACAGGAAATACGATCCAATACATTATTAATTTTGCTACATATGACCTGCAGGTTCAGGTTGATGAAAGTCTGACAGTTTCGCACATTAGTTTAGCTTATGATCCGGATCGGACGACTACAAGCAGTGACCTTGCGGATATGGGCTTCTAAAGAAAGGTAAATAGACGATGTTACATATTGTGTATGGCGCAAGTGCCAGCGGGAAATCATCGTATGCAGAAAGCTTCGCCATGTCCTTGCAGGGCGAAGGACGGCTGCTCTACATTGCGACGATGTATCCGTATAAATGGAATACGACGGAGATTGATCCGGAGACGATGCAGCGGATTGAAAGCCACCGCGCGATGCGTGCCGACAAAGGGTTTGATACGGTCGAATGTTACCGGCATGTGGAACATATTGTGGCGAAGCGGCAGGATGTGCTGCTGCTTGAATGTATGTCGAACCTGCTTGCAAATGAGATGTATCTGGAGCCGGATAGTAATGCAGGCTCCGATATGGCAGAGACGATGTCCCCTGTAAGTAACAAAATTGTACAGGCGCTCATTGATTTATCTACGCGCGTGCAGGATGTGGTGATCGTCACCAATGATGTGTTCTCCGATGGCGGAAGCCTGACTTACGATGAAAGCACGCGGGAGTATGTGAAGAATCTGGCAGAGATTAACTGCGCACTCGCACGGGTGGCAGAAACCGTGACGGAGGTTGTCTGTGGGATTCCGGTCATAGTCAAGAAAAATCACCCAATGGGGAAGTAAGGTTAAGAGTAGGAATTGGGTAGAAATTGTGAATGGAAGAAAATTCCCCAATCATAATGCAGAAAAATGAGAAATCATTGGGGAGAAAATTGGAATATGAAAAACATCCCCAATTTCAGAGAAATGGGTAAGTCAAAATTGGGTAAAAAGTTTAGAATTATCAAAAAATCCCCATGTAGGAACAACAGCAAGTAGGAGAAATAAGAACAAAAAGTTCGAGTAAATTGATCAGAGGAGACAAGCAACTATGATGAAAGCAATCTTAATTGCATTTTCGACATATTCCAAGATACCAATGCCGCATTTCAAATGGGACCCGAAAGCCTTGCAGTACAGCATGTGCGCGTTCCCTCTAGTTGGGGCTGTGATTGGTGCGGGTGAATTTGGAATCTGGTATCTTCTTGCCTGTGTATTGCAGTGGTCGGAGGTTTTGACTGCGGCACTTCTTACGGTATTCCCGATCCTGATCACAGGTGGCATTCATATGGATGGATTCTTAGATACCGTGGATGCGAAATCTTCTTATAAATCCAAGGAGGAGAAGCTGCAGATTCTGAAGGATCCGCATACCGGGGCATTTGCAATTATCCGCGGCTGTCTGTATTTCCTGATTTATTTTGGATGTATGTATGAGCTTGTAACTGCAAGTTCTGTAAAGCTTGCTGCCGGAGTGCAGACGGCAGGAGCGGGGGAGGCTGCTGTGAATGGCAGCTTGACAACGATCGGGAAGGATGGAAATCCTATGCGGATGCTGGCGGTCTTTGCCATCGGATTCATCTTGGAACGTACCTTGTCCGGACTTTCGGTACTCACATTTCAGAAAGCAAAAAAAGAAGGCATGCTGGCAGATACTGCACGCCTTGTAAATAATCGCTCAAAGGTGATTATGTTCGTATGGCTTATTGCCTGCATTGCCGCAGGCTGTGTGATACAGCCGGTTGCAGCACTTGTGGTCGCAGGCATCGCCATACTGATGTTTTTCTATTATCGGTTCATGTCGTATCGCACCTTTGGCGGGATCACCGGCGATCTGGCTGGATATTTCCTGCAGATGTGCGAACTCTGGATGTTAATTGGAACCGTCGTTTTGGTGCATGTTATTTAACAACGATGACACCACCAGTCACATAATCCTGATCGCTTATGCTAAGTCCATCAACCATGATACCAATGCTTTCGCCGAGGGTAGATTCCGTGACATCCTGACGGAGCTGCTCCATGCGGCTGATCGTGCCTTCTACAACCTTTCCGTTTGTGAGCTGTACATAGACAGGATCGCCTGTCTTGAATACGCCCTTATTGGTTGTGCCATTTAAGACGAGCGTATCTTCGCCGCCGAGCTGGAAGCAGTCGGTGATTGCCATATAGACATCATTTGCAGCTTCACTGAAATCACGGTCAACATCCACATAGTTGGAAGAATCAGTTGTGCTTTCCGTTGTTTCTGCATCGGTTGTGGAAGCGGTGCTGTTGGCAGACTTGACAAGGTTCACGATCTTGTCCTCAGGTGTCAGGTATTCGACATCGCCGAACAAAGCCGTTTTCTCTGCCATCAGTTCTTTCACGATGTTTGTTCCATAGCGACCATCAAAGGTGTCTAAGAAATAGTCTTCCAGGGTTCCTTTCTGGATTGGAACGTATGTAAATCCAACTTCATTCTCCGGATATACGTAATATCCGCTTGTCTCACTGTAACGAAAAGTGTCAAAGAAGTCTACCGCAATTCCAAAATCTTCAAATTGCCAGCCAATGTACATTAGATATGATGAGAACTGGTCATCCGATTTTTCCGGATGCAGGAACGTGTCAACAAAGTACTGGGTATTTTCTTTGGCTGACTTTTCTGCATCATAGTCGTTGCTGAAACAGATATAATTTGGGGCACCAAACATGGTTGTCAGCATATCCATATAGATATATGCAGGATTCGGATCGTCGTAAAAGTTGTAGACGTCGTTGTAAGAATCCTCGGAAACCCCGAAAGCATCGTAATCTAAATATGTACTTAACAGTGACCAGAGATTCTTGTCAAGGGCTTCGTCAATGGTCATATCGTCTTCTTCTATAAACAGCTGGGGAAGGGAGTGATTATCCTCATAAAAAGATACGGAATATGCGGATTCATCCAGTGCATCCGTAAGTGGCACGCCGGATGTGCTGTAAGATATGTTAAAAAGCGTATCCGTCGTAACCGGGAATGTCATTCCGTACAGACCGGCACCCTCAGGTAATTCCAATGTCTCTTCATCGGAAAGCGCACGGCTGAACACCCATGGGCAGATGGTGTAGTCGATCGTACCGGCTGCTGTTTCGCTTCCGGAATTATCGGAACTGCTTTCGCTTGTTACTGCCGGAACAGGAGTGTCCGACGTGGTATCTTCTTTCTTGCCACAACCGGTTGTCAGTGTAAGGGCGGCTGCCAGTGACAGTCCAAGTGCCAGTGCCTTTGTAAATTTTTTCTTCATTTTGATAGTCTCTCCTTTAAGTAAATATTTGATTTCATTTATAACAAGACACGCGTTGTGCACAGACAGAATTGTCTGCTGCACATAATCATGTATTGAATATAAATGATACGGAACAAATTTGAAATCCGTCCGTTCAATATATAGACGGACGAACAGGAGAAAAGGTTGGGAAAAATAAAAAAATTTATGCAATATGAAAATGTATCTTGCAGAAAAAGTATAAAGAAGTATAAAATA
>ERZ1034844.839-NODE-839-length-15705-cov-16.771885_pt1 | contig 15705 bp, 9 predicted proteins | sample MGYA00520594_ERZ1034844 | MGnify/ENA primary metagenome ERZ1034844 (study PRJEB33766, sample SAMN09781733) | gut metagenome | biome: gut microbiome | host: Homo sapiens | place: Madagascar | study: EMG produced TPA metagenomics assembly of the PRJNA485056 data set... | reverse complement strand
TCCTCCCCAGCTCAAGATACGCAAGTACCTCCTCATAGAACATCTCCGGCTGCAGGGCATCTTCCAGCACTTTCTCATTTAACAATCCCTTGATCGTCAGTTCCAGCATTTTGCGTAATTTTACGACGTCTTCCGGAGAGGCATAGGCTTGTAAATCTGCTTTTGCATAAATCGACTCATACGTTTCTTCGAGCTGTCTTCTTTTCTCCTCTGTGGCAAGCAGTGCCTCGCTGACGTTCTCCGACTGTGCCCGGTTCAGGAACTGCTGCAGGTATGGATATCTGCAGCAGGCATGCATTTTCCCACATTCCACCTGCTGCATCAGAGTAAACAGATCGGTCTCTTTTGCATCCACTGTTGTAGAAAGCTCCAGCTGCAAATATCTTACACTGTAATCATAGACAAACTCATACACGCCCAGTTTGCTGCCGAAATAATGAAACAGCAGTCCTTTGCTGATGGCAGCCTCTCCTACGATGTCATCTGTGCCGGCATGTCGGTAACCGTTCAGGGCAAACACCTTCAGTGCCGCATTGATCATCCGGTCCTGTTTTTCCTTTTTTAAATCAAAAAATTTCTCATTCATATCACAACATATCCCTTTTCATTTTGTACAATAAGGTTTATTATAAAGCTGTATGAGCGAATGTATTAATCGCAATGCAGTTACATATACTACAACACGGAAGGAGCAACCCCATGGCTAAAAAATTTGGCAAATTTCTGCTGTTTACCGCAGCAGTAGGTACCGCAGCCGCAGCTGCTTACTACTATATGCAACAAAAAGATTCCCGTCTGAAGGAATCCGCAGACGCCGATGACGATTACGATGATTTTCACGAGGATCTTGATGAGAGCACGGAATTTTCCCGTAACTACGTTCCTCTGAACACTTCTGCACAGCATACCGTCTCCGAAGAAGCTGCGCAGCCTGTTTCCGAAGAGGCAGGCGAGTCCGCAGCGAAAGAAGCAGACACAGACGGATTCACACCGCTTTCCGATCAGGCAGCCGATCTGACCGCCGATGTGGAGGAAACTGTCGAGGACGTAGAAGAATTCTTTGATGAAGAGGATCCCGAAGATGCGGAACCTCCTATGCCCACCGATGAGGAAGAATAATATAATACTTTCAGAAGGTCTCAGAGCCATGCTTTTTGCAGGCGTCTGAGACCTTCCTGCATTTGTGCCTCTTCGATATTTCCAAATCCTAATAATATAGTCGCTTTTGCCTGCATGGTATCTACCATATTTTCCGACATTCCGTAGACCTTTACCTTTTCCGCCGCCGCACTTTCCAACAGTTCCTCTTCCGTGACCTCTTCTTTGGCAGACAGCAACAGATGCAGTCCCGCATCCTCTCCCGAGATCACAAAGGCTTTCTGAAAGGGTTCCAGACCGTTCAACAGCAGATCGTGTTTGGCACGATACCGCATTCTCATCTTGTTCAGATGTCTCTCAAAATATCCGTCCCTGATAAATTCATTCAGAATCCGTTGGTCGATTCTGGAGACCGTACAGGAATAAAAAGAGCATTTCCTGCGGTATACTTCAAGCAAACGCTGCGGCAGCACCATATAGCTGACACGGATCGCCGGTGCGATAGCTTTGGAAAAAGTACCGATATAAATGACCTTTCCCTTTTTATCGGAAGACTGCAGGGAAGGAATCGGTTTTCCGCGATAGCGGAATTCACTATCGTAATCATCTTCGATCAGATACCGGTCTGCCTCTTTTTCCGCCCAGCGGAGAAGCTCTGCTCTGCGGCCAATCGTCATGACGGCACCTGTGGGATACTGGTGGGACGGCATGACATACGCCACGTTTACCGGCAATGCTGCCAGTTTTTCCGCACGCATTCCTTTCTCATCCATCTCTACCGTATAGATCCGGTAAGCAAAGGATTGGAACATCCGGTAAGCGCGCTTATAGGTCGGATTCTCCATGGCAATTCCCACAAGACTGCCCAATATTTTTTCCAACAGTAACAGCAGGTAATCATTACCTGCTCCCACAATAATCTGCTCCGGTCTGCAATTCACGCCACGGGAAGCGTGCAGATAACGGCTGATCGTAAGCCGCAGTTCATAGTCTCCCTGCGGTTCGCCCTGGGCAAACAGGTCACTGCTGCTGTCATTGAGTACATTTTTCGTAATGCGCTTCCACACCCCGACCGGGAAACCGTTCATATCAATACCGTAAGGGGAAAAATTGATCTCCGGTTCGTCTTGTGCCGTTTCCCCGGACAACTGCCCTTGTTCCGGCACCGGATCGGGTGTCTGTTCCATGGTAAAAATGTCTTCCAGACGGCATACAAAGTATCCCTTGTAAGGACGGGCTTCTATATATCCTTCACTCAGCAGCTGATCATACGCATAATCCACTGTACTTCTTGCCACCTGTAAATATTCTGCCAGAGAACGCGTGGAGGGAAGCCTCTCTCCTGCCAGAAGCTTCCCTTCCCTGATTTCCTGTCGAATATGCTCATATATCTGCTGATACAGGCACTTTCCCGTGCCCGTATGCAGCCGGATCGTCATATCATACATATTAATCCTCATTTCTGCGCACGCCCTTTGCGCATAATGAGTTTGTGTCAAGTGTGCGCAGACACAAATCTCGTATGTGAAAAATTTATTTTTACACTCTACTTTTTCTGACTCTTGAGTTCCTCCAGAATCTGGTCTTTCAGTTCTCTTGCTTTGTCCTTGGTACGTGCATTGGCTGAAGCAGATGTAAGGATTGCCGCTACCATACGGCTTGCCACATCGTATTTCTGAAATCTGACAGCCAGCACAGCAATGAGGTAATTCACTGTCATCTCGTCCATACCGCACATCGGAAATCCTTCCGTCTGAAGTGCTTCCGTAAAACCGGTATAGGCATTCTTAAGATAGGTCTCTTCCATCGTCTTCACTTCACGCAGTCTTGCGATATCGGTATCTCCGGATTTCTCCAGATACTCTTCATAGCCTCTCATCAGCCATCCGCTCTTTAAACAGATATAAGCCTTTTCACTGGCATGCGCACGCTTTACTACCGCATTTGCCAGGCAAAGCTTATAGCGTTCGATGGCTTCTTCATAAGTGTAAATATCATCCTCATAAGTGTGCAACTGTACCTTGCTGCTGATATTTTCCCTGATCAGCTTTGCATATACCTTGGTAATACTGTTAAAATACCGGTTCAGTGCAGCATAACCGCAATGAGGGCACAAAATCACATCGTATTTTACCGCATCAATGCCTTCGTATCTTGCCCGAAGATCCTGATCCGTTCCGAGCAGTCTTGCTTTTCCGGTCTTCATGATTTTGGCAGGGAAATCTTCTCCACAGACAGGGCAGGTAAAAGTCTTATCAAAAATCAGATCTTTTTCCTCTATCTGAGGCACTTCCGCCGCTGCCTGTTCCTCTTTTTTGTCCTGCCCGTAAATGTCCATATCTTCCAGATCGTCCAATCCGAGACCGGCCAGTCCAAATAATTTATCTGACATATTCTGTCTCTCCTTTTCTTTTATACTGCCCCTTCCCTGTGACAATACTGTCGTACCTTCTGTGATTCCCCTTGTCAGTTATGAAACATTTTGTAATGATTCAGCACTTCACCCGTAAATATATCTCAAAGGATAACTATTCAGAAGCACCTTCGCAAAAGCACATCTTCGATACTCTCCTGAATCATTACACATTTTTACTTAGGCAGTACATAAGAGCTCTTCAGAGATACGATACGGTTGAATACCAGTTCACCCGGCTTGGTGTCCTTGCAGTCTACGCAGAAAAATCCCTGTCTTACAAACTGGAATCTGTCGTAAGGCTTCGCCTGTGCAAACGCAGGCTCCAGGCGGCACTCTGTCAATGTGGTCAAAGAATTCGGATTCAGATTCAGACTTCCGTCCTCATTGTAGACACCCTTCTCCTCATCAATGATATTCTCATAGAGACGTACCTGTGCTTTTACAGACTCTGTTGCGCTCACCCAGTGAATGGTTCCCTTGACCTTACGGCCGTCCGGACTGTTGCCGCCGCGGCTTGCGGGATCGTAGGTACAATGCACTTCCACAACCTTGCCGTTCTCATCCTTGACACAGCCGGTGCACTTTACGAAATAAGCATTCATCAGGCGTACCTCGTTGCCGGGGAACATACGGAAATATTTCTTGGGAGGCTCTTCCATGAAGTCCTCTCTCTCAATATATAATTCTCTGCCGAAAGGAACCTCACGGCTGCCCAGTGCTTCATTCTCCGGATTATTCACTACCGGAAGCATCTCCGTCTGTCCTTCGGGATAGTTATCAATCACCAGCTTCACAGGATCCAGGATTGCCATCATACGGGGTGCCTTTGCCTTCAGATCCTCACGGATACAGTACTCTAGCATTGCATAGTCTGCGGAAGACTGTGCCTTGGAGATACCGCACAGCTCTACGAACTTCTTGATAGACTCCGGGGTGAAACCTCTTCTGCGCAGTGCAGCGATAGATACCAGTCTGGGATCGTCCCAGCCGTCCACAATACCCTGCTCTACCAGTTTCTTGATGTAACGCTTACCGGTGACCACATTGGTCAGATACAGCTTTGCGAACTCGATCTGTTTGGGAGGATGAGGGTATTCCAACTCTCTTACGACCCAGTCATATAAAGGTCTGTGATCCTCGAACTCCAGAGTACAGATGGAATGGGTCACGCCTTCAATGGCATCCTCGATGGGATGTGCGAAATCATACATCGGATAGATGCACCACTTGTCTCCGGTATTCTGGTGAGACATATGTGCCACACGATAAATGACCGGGTCTCTCATATTAATATTCGGAGATGCCATATCGATACGGGCACGCAGCACCTTGGTACCGTCCTCGTATTTTCCTGCTTTCATATCCTCGAACAGTGCCAGATTCTCTTCTACGCTTCTGGTGCTGCCGGGATCTTCCTTACCGGGCTCGGTCAGGCTTCCTCTGTACTCGCGGATCTGCTCTGCGCTTAAATCGGAGACATACGCCTTGCCCTTTTTGATCAGCTTTACCGCAGCTTCATACATCTGGTCGAAATAGTTGGACGCGAAGAACAGTCTGTCCTCCCAGTCTGCGCCCAGCCACTTTACATCTGCTTTGATGGACTCTACGAACTCCGCCTTTTCTTTGGTAGGGTTGGTATCGTCAAAACGCAGATTGAATTTGCCGTTGTATTTCTGGGACAGGCCATAGTTTAACAGAATACTCTTGGCATGTCCGATATGAAGATATCCGTTGGGTTCCGGAGGGAAACGGGTGTGTACCGTATCGTATACGCCCTCCGCCAGATCCTTGTCGATGATCTGCTCTATAAAATTCTTCGATTCCTTTGCTTCTGCGGAATCTACGATTTCTTTTTCCATCTCGCTCATGGTAATATCCTTGCCTTTCGTTTGATTCGTACTTTCGTAACCTTAATCTTACCACACAAGAAAAATTTTATAAACCCTTCTCTTCAAAATAATTCAGCAAATTCTGCTCTGTCTCAATAAAAATATTGTGCAGGTCGTCCACACTGGCCGCCAGATAATCTCCCGCACGGCCGGTCATATAACCATCCTCATCCCATACCGGGAATATTTTCACACCCTGCGTCAGCTTTTTCGCATAAATACAAAACGCGTCTGTCGGCAGATACATGCGCACATATTCCGTCAACAAATGAGTACTTCCGTCTTTGTCATCTTTCACCCTTGGCACATAAGTAATCTCACTGCAATAATCAGCCGGCATAGTTTCTTTGGTCCGCTCTAACAGTCTGTGGAATCTGTCTGCTTCGATTCTGTGCAGTTCCCCGGTGCGTTCCAGGGTAAAGCAGACATTTTGTCTCGTATTGATATCCATGGTCCCATTCTGCGTCCGGACGGACACGATCTGCCCCAGTTCTGCCAGATCCGATGCTTTCACACAGGCAATCGCATTCTTTTTCCTCTGATATCTGACTGCTTCCTCCACCGGGAATTCTCCCTCTCCGGCATAAACGATCCGGAAGGAATCAAAATATTGTGTCATACGGTTGTTAAAATAAGCCTCGGAATGCAGGGTCGGATATTTTTCCTCATACAGCTTCATACTGATATATCCGCCGGCCTTCTCGTAATGTCCGCCGCCGGAGCCGATTCCCTCCGCCAGATAATCGGACAATTCGCTGGCATTGACCTCCCGGATACAGCTTCTCACGGAAAATTTATAACCGCCGCTGTCCTCATTGTATACCACACAGGTATTCACACCCGCCACCTGCAGCAGAAAGTCACTGATCAGACCTAAGACATTCGGATCGCAGGGCTGCGAATGGATCACAGCAAACTGATAATCATCATTATAGTTGCAGCGCAGCATCGCCACACCTGCGATTTCCAGTTCCTTCAGGGAAATGTTGGAGTTGCGGAACAGGGAGATCATGTTTTTATCAAAATGCAGGCTCTCACGCATATCCATGTCAATGGGATTCGACAATTCCGAGAACTGATTGGTGTCCATGAAAAGTCCGTAATACAGCGCCGTTCCCAGATTTTTGTTTTTTTCCACAGGATAATGCATCTCCTGCAGCATTGTCCACACCAGGGTGGCACAGCTTCCAAGATTCGGCTGTAAGCGCATCCGTTCCGTGCAAATGATCTCCAGCGGATGATGGTCGATCACCGCGATCTCCCCTGCCGGCAGTCTGGTCACATTCCCGGCGCCATACTGACAGTCCACTGTGATCCACAGACCTTCCGCCGCTGCCTGTTCCTGCTCCGGCGAATATGGATAATATTCTAAGGGGATCCCCAGTTTTTCCACCATCAAGGTCAGATTTGCCTTTCTGACCTGATTGCGTCCGGAATACAGTAATCTCACTTTTTTCCCTTGATCTTTAAAATAACAGTACAGGCCAAATCCCGAAGCGATCGCATCTGCATCCGGATTGTCATGGCACTGGATCGTCACAGTATCATATCCCGACAATTCACTTAACAGCATTCCTCTGCTCGTTATTTCCCCTCGTCTGTCCATAATCTTCTCCCTCTTTGTCCTTGTTATATCAACAAGGATATGAAAGTGTTTCCTTTGTTTGCTCCTCTCACAGAAAGTTCATTTAGCCTGCAGGCAGTCTGATGTATTTTCTATGGATCAGCTTATTCAGCACAAAATGAAAACACAGGCAGGTGGATCCCTGCCTGTATATTATTTTGTTGTCTTAGTGGTGGAACAGACGGATTCCCGTAAATGCCATCACCATGTTGTATTTATCGCAGCATGCGATCACATCGCTGTCGCGCACGGATCCACCGGGCTGTGCGATGTATTTTACACCACTCTTATGTGCTCTCTCGATATTGTCGGAGAACGGGAAGAATGCATCACTTCCCAGAGTTACATCCTGCATTTTGTCGAGCCATGCTCTCTTTTCCTCTCTGGTGAATACAGGAGGTTTTACTTTGAAGATGCCTTCCCAGGTGCCGTCTGCCAGCACATCCATGTACTCGTCACCCATATAGACATCAATCGCATTGTCACGATTGGCTCTGCCCAGGCTGTCTACGAACTGCAGTCCGAGTACCTGCGGAGACTGACGTAAGAACCAGTTGTCTGCCTTCGTGCCTGCCAGTCTGGTACAATGAATACGGGACTGCTGGCCAGCGCCGATACCAATGGCCTGACCGTCCTTGACATAGCACACAGAATTGGACTGCGTGTACTTCAAAGTGATCAGAGCGATCTTCATATCAATCAGTGCACTCTCAGGAATGTCTTTATTCACCGTTACAATGTTGGATAACAGATCACCGTTGATATCCAGTTCGTTGCGTCCCTGTTCAAAAGTAATACCGTATACCTGCTTATGCTCAATAGGAGCCGGCTGGTAGGAAGGGTCGATCTGAATGATGTTGTAAGCGCCCTTTTTCTTCTGCTTTAACAGTTCCAGTGCTTCCTCCGTATATCCGGGAGCAATGACGCCGTCAGATACTTCTCTCTTGATCAGGCGTGCGGTATCCTTGTCACACACATCGGACAGCGCAATGAAATCACCAAAAGAAGACATTCTGTCCGCACCTCTGGCTCTGGCGTAAGCACATGCCAGCGGAGAAAGCTCTCCCAGATCATCTACCCAGTAGATCTTAGCAAGCGTATCACTTAAGGGAAGTCCTACCGCAGCACCGGCAGGAGATACATGCTTGAAAGAAGTGGCTGCCGGAAGTCCGGTCGCCTCCTTTAATTCCTTTACCAGCTGCCAGCCGTTGAAAGCATCCAGGAAATTAATATATCCCGGCTTACCGTTCAACACAGTTACCGGCAGATCGCTGCCGTCTTCCATAAAGATTCTGGAAGGCTTCTGATTCGGGTTACATCCGTATTTTAACTGAATCTCGTTCATTTTGTTTTCCTCCGCATTAAATATTCTTATTCACAATTTGGGTCTCATATTTACCGGTCTCGATATCAATGAAACGCACGAACAAGGATACCTTGTTATCCTCGTTTAAGCTGTTCCACAGCATATCCGTGAAAGCATCCATATCGTCCGGGATCTCTACCAGCTTCGGTTCTCCCCGGAAGCTGGGCAGGGGATTACCGTCATGCATATACGTATGAATAAAACGACCCTCTCCGGGCAGCGGATTCTCGTAAGCATAGGTAAAACGCAGGCAGGAATCGGGGTTGCCATTGTCACTCTTTAAGATAGACATTGCATAATTATATTTTCCGTCCTCGATATGCATAATACCGGAAATTCTCGGTGTATAGTTGGGGCCGTCCGGCTCAAACTCTCTGCTGCGCAGGGACTGCTCGAAGGTCAGCTGTTTGTCCATTCCTTCATAAATGGTATCCGTCTGGTCACCGTTGGTCACGATCGTCTTGTTGCCGAGGACTCTGACCGGCGCATAAATGATCAGGCTGGGATCTTCGAGTTTGGAGGGATCGAAAGCCTGGGTACGGATTCCCTCTCCTTCTGTCACGAACACACGATTGCGGCTGTTGGTACTTCTTCCCATGATAAAATAAGCAGTTACGGCATATTTACCGTTGGCAGAACGGCCGATCACGATACCTCTGCCGGGATAAGCGTTGCTTTTCAATTCCTGTTCCAGTTGTAACATCATTTTTCCTCCGTTTAAAAAAACCGCCTAAGCACCAAAAATAGACGGTGCCCAGGCGGTCGGCTTTCAGTATTCCGCACTCCCTGTGGGTATCTCCACTACAGTATTTGTACTGTGTTCCGCCAGTCGTGCAGCTGAGATTATAGTAGCATGGTACCGCAGGGTTTGGCAAGGGGATTTTAATGATTTTGTCATTCTATGGCTGAACTGTTACTTCACATATTTTGCTTCAAAAGAATGTCTCTCCATCGGGCGGTCAAAATAGTAGCCCTGGATGTATTTTACCTTCATGCCCTGCAGTACCTTAAACTGTGCCGGAGTCTCAATACCTTCCACGCAGACGCTCACGCCGATGGTCTCAGCCAGTTCCGCCACCATCTTGATAAAGGACTGGGAATACGCATCCTCCGCCAGGTCTTTGACAAAGCTCTGATCCACCTTGATCACATCGATAGGGATCTCTCTGATATGATTCAGGGAGGAATACCCGGTTCCGAAATCATCCAGTGCCAAAGAGACGCCCAGTGCCTTGATCCGGTTCAGAATTTCCTTCATGCGTTCCATATCATTGATGGCAAGGCTCTCCGTCACTTCCAGTGTCAGGTTTTTCGGTGACAGACCGGTATCCTGTAGTGCCTTTTCCACAGTCTCCACGATATCCGGCTGTAAGAGCTGAACGACAGACAGGTTGACATTGACCTTATAATCCGGATAGCCGGACTCATTCCAGCGTTTGCAGCGGGTGCAGGCTTCTGTCAGCACATAATTGCCGATCGGATTGATCAGTCCCAGATATTCTGCCAGAGGAATGAATTCCGCCGGGGAGATAAATCCCAGTTTTGCACTGTTCCAACGAATCAGAGCCTCGGCACCGGCACACACATCTTTTCCGTTCTGGATATTGATGATCGGCTGATAATATACTTCAAATTCACGGTAACCCTCCACCGTGGCATCACGCATATTTTTCTCCATATCCAGACGGCGTCCGGACACAGAATCAATGCCGTCGCGATAGGTTGCCACACGGTTCTTACCGGTCTTCTTCGCCTCGTACATGGCAATATCCGCTTTTTTGATCAGATCTGCCACGGAATCCCCGGCATCCGGGAACGTCACGACTCCCATACTCATCGTGCAATAATAATCCGCATCTTTTAAAAACCAGGGTTTGCTGAAGATTTTTTTGATATCTTCCAGAATATTTTCAAATCGGGAATAGCTGTCGGGCGGAATCACAATGACAAATTCATCACCGCCCATACGATAACAGGTATTTTCGATTCCATTAATCCGTTTCAGGGAATGGGAAATGGATTTTAATAATACATCACCGTACTGGTGTCCCAATCCGTCATTGATATGTTTAAAATCATCCAGATCCAGATACAGCAGCGCCCCTTTTCCGCCGGTCTTTTTCGCCTGATCGATCTGTCTCGCCAGGTCTCTTTCGCAACACATACGGTTATACAGACCCGTTAAGAAATCCGTGTAAGCCTGTTGCTCAATTCTTCTCTGATACAGCTTTTTGTCCGTGATATCATACAGGGAATACAGGTTTGCGCCTTTCCCGTCCACCCAGGAGATCTCTTTGCACAGCAGGTCGTACCAGGTTTCCTTCTCCGCATGGTATACCACGCTGACCGATCTCGCATTATCTTTTCGGACACTGGACTGCAAAAGTGCATCAAAATTATGATCCATCAGTTCCTTGGCAAAGGTGTTCTTCAGGATCTGGTTGGCAAACAGCATCCGACCCGTATTCTGATCCGTCACGTAAATCGCGCAGCCGACATTGTCAAGAATCTCTTCCAGAGCAGCGTAGGATCCTGCCAGCGAATTTTTCTGGATGCGTCTGGTCAGAATACTTTGCAGGATTTTCACTGCATCCGCCGTAAACTTAATCTCCGCCATGCTCCAGACATGTCCCTGTTTCCTGTGGTTTAAGGACAAAACCATATTGCCGCTCTCCTGTTTCAGGATAGGAAAGATCATTACGGCCTTCATTCCGATCTCTTCGATCTCTTCGATCTCTTTCGAGCCAATATTATCCATACTGTCCGTAGAGATCACCAACGGCTTTTCCACATGTAGAAAAGAGTTGACCGCAATGCCGTTTGTCTTGTCAAAATAAGAGATCTGTCCGGATGCCCGCCACTCACAGACGACATTCATCGTATCCGTGTCTGAATGCAGCTGAAAAATTTCCGCCGTATCTATCTTCAGATGCTCCGACAATATCTTCAGCCACTTATTCATGGTAAGTTCAACCTGTTCATCGCTGTCCAGAAGCTGCACGATCTCCGTGGTCGCCTCGATGGTATGAAGATTGCGGCTCATCTCTTCTTCCGCATATCTGCTTCTTCTGCTCTCCGCTTCCGCGCTGAAACAGGAAATGCGGTCTCTGTAAATATCCGCACTGGTATCTCTGAGCAGATCCAGGATCTGATAGAAAGAGATCGTATCTATCTTCTTCAGATCATATACCTGCCAATATAAAATCGTTTTATTTTCTACATTTACAGCAATTGCCGCCACATGCCCGCCGTCCGGCAGTTCCTCTACTACCTGCTCCTCCAGCGAACCTGCCTGCACTCGGTTCAGTGCCTGCGCTGCCTTTCTGCGATACTCTGCTGCAATCGGATCTTCCCCATCCGATTCTTTCCGGTTTTTACCCAAATACGGTTCTGTGACCATCTGACGGTCCGCATCCAGACATACCGCCGTCACGCCTGTCACTTTGCAAAATTCGTTCTGCAGATGCTGCAGCCGTTTTGGATCGATCAATTCACGAAACGAAATTTCAGCCACTTTTCTTTGCTCCCCTGCTTGTTCTCTTAGCTGTCCTAAACAAAGCTATGCAGATCCTGTCTGTAATCTCCGGGACACTTCTCCCACAAACAGCACTGCGATATTTATATCTTACCATGTGTACCTGAAATGATACAAGCTGTTATTTTACATTTTTTGCCGTTTTTGTTAAATTGCTTGAAAAATTCATTTCTTTTTGTCAATTATTGCAAATATTTCGAGTTTCAAACTAGTTATTTTTTTAAAGGATTCACAAAAAGAGACGGTCACAAGCCCAGCCTGCAATCGCCCCTTTCCATTTATTTTGCCATTTCTTATGATCCGATTTCGAAAACAATTATTATTGCATTTCTTATCGTAGCGTTCATCATTTGCGACTGCTCATGTTCCGCGAACAGCTGTATGACTTATTTGTCATCTACACTGTAGTTCGGAGCTTCCTTGGTGATATGGATATCATGAGGGTGGCTCTCCTTCAGGGATGCAGCGGAAATCTTCACAAATCTGCCGGTCTCCTTCAAGGTCTCGATATCCTGTGCACCGCAGTAGCCCATACCGGAACGGAGACCGCCGAGTAACTGGAATACGGTATCTTCCACGCTGCCCTTGTAAGCCACACGTCCTTCGACACCTTCCGGAACCAGTTTCTTCGCATTTTCCTGGAAATAACGATCCTTACTGCCGTTCTCCATCGCTGCGATGGAACCCATGCCACGATAAACCTTATATTTTCTTCCCTGGAACAGCTCGTATTCTCCCGGGCTCTCCTCGCATCCCGCGAACATGGAACCCATCATACATACGTTACCGCCGGCCGCGATTGCCTTGGTAATATCTCCGGAATACTTGATACCGCCATCAGCAATGATAGGAATACCGTATTCTTTTGCCACGCTATAGCAGTCCATGATAGCGGATACCTGAGGTACACCGATACCTGCAACGACACGGGTGGTACAGATGGAACCGGGTCCGATACCTACCTTAACGGCATCTGCACCTGCTTCGATCAGAGCACGGGTAGCATCGCCGGTAGCCACGTTACCTGCGATCACCTGCAGATCGGGATATTTTTCCTTGATCATCTTCAGACAGTTCAATACGTTCTGGGAATGGCCATGTGCGGAATCCAGTACGATCACATCAACCTTGGCTGCTACTAATGCTGCCACACGATCCAGTACATTTGCGGTGATACCTACACCGGCACCACAGAGCAGTCTGCCCTGGGAATCCTTGGCTGCCAGAGGATATTTGATGGTCTTCTCTATATCCTTGATGGTGATCAGACCCTTTAAGTTAAAGTCCTTGTCCACGATAGGAAGTTTTTCTTTTCTTGCTTTTGCCAGAATCTTCTTCGCCTCTTCCAGAGTGATGCCTTCGGGAGCGGTGATCAGGCCTTCGCTGGTCATGGACTCTTTGATTTTCTTGGTAAAGTCGGTCTCGAACTTCAGGTCACGGTTGGTGATGATGCCGACTAATTTTCTGCCTTCGGTGATAGGCACGCCGGAGATACGGAACTTCGCCATCAGTGCATCTGCGTCTGCCAGCGTATGTTCGGGAGACAGAGAAAACGGATCGGTGATGACACCATTCTCGGAACGCTTTACCTTATCTACCTCTTCTGCCTGTGCCTCGATAGACATATTCTTGTGAATGATACCGATACCACCCTGTCTTGCCATAGCGATTGCCATGCGATGCTCGGTAACGGTATCCATTCCTGCGCTCATCATAGGAATGTTCAGCTTGATCTTCTTTGTCAGCCATGTGGTCAAATCCACCTGATTGGGAACTACCTGAGAATAAGACGGTACGAGCAGTACGTCATCAAAGGTAATGCCTTCACCAATAATCTGTCCCATTTTCTCTCCTCCTGTGTTCATTTGATAAGATTTGTGAATGATTTGTTCTCGTTTCATAAGTGTAAATTATATTAGATATTTGTTTTACTTATGACATTTCCATGAGTTTAGCAGAGTTTATCCCCACTGTCAACCGACAATCTTAGATTTTCTTCTTTTTCCAAATTTTTATCAATAAACACAACAGATATTCGATAAATAAAAAATCCGACATACCTTGCGATACATGTCGGATTTTTCGTTTTCTAAAAAAACTATTCGCTGAACACCTTACGGGGAGCTACATTTTTAAGTACCTTCACCAGTTCCTCGTTGGGGCTTAAGATAACCTTCTCGCCGCCTTCATAATACATGGCATAGCGTCCGTCCGGCTGTAACACCTCGCCGATGCTGTAATCCTTTTCCTTTACCTGGCGGTTCTTGAAGTTATCCAAATGGTAAGAAAATACAGGAGCAAATACTTCCATACGGTCAATGCTGTAAGTAGCCACACGTTTTCTCTTGCTCTTCGCCATGATCTTGTCTATGGAAATCTCCTTATCAAGATAGAGATATTCATATTCCAGATCCGTATACATATTCAGGAAATATGCACCGACACCCGCCGCCAATGCTACCGGCAGGAAAATAATGAACACAAACATCACCAGACAGCTGAGTACCGTCAAGGTGGTCAATAACACCTTTAATATTTTTGCCCATACAGGCTGCTTTGCTTTTACCAGACATTCTACGTATGCATCACTCATTTTTCGTTTCCTTTTCTCTTTGTCATTTTCTATATTCAGATGCATGATGCCATAACATACCGCAATCTCTATGTCCGGAATTTAGAACACCGGGATATTCGCATCTGTTTTCTATTTCTATATGATATATCATCTTGTCAAAAGTTGCAAGGCGTGCTCTTAGGATGTATGGTGATTTAATTCTTTTTTTAGATTCCTGTCATACTTCCTTCATTGACTTTCCGATAGTGAACCCTTATCATGAATGTATTGCATTTATCAGACGTATGCTGCATCGCACGGTTGTCGCATATTCGTACGCTGCAGTTTGATGATTCATTTATCTTTCCCGGATGTTTGAAATATCGTATTTTTAATGATAAATATCAAATCATACGCAGCAATGAATATCATACTATCACTATATTACAGGAGCAATGTTTTCCGGAGAATCTTGCGTGGAAACATCGGTCAGAAAGGCGGATTCCATGGCAGTAATGGATGAATTCAAAGAAGAACGGCAGGCGCTGAAAAACGGTACACCAAAGCAGAAACTGGCATATTTCTGGTACTATTACAAATGGCATGTGATCATTTCCCTGATCATAATTATTATGATCGTAAGCTTTATTCAGCAATATCTGAACCGGAAGGACACTGCATTCTATGCCGTGATGCTCAATGCCTCTCTCCTGGATCAGACGACATCCGAGCTGCCTGATTTTGTGACTGATTTTGCGGAAAAAGAAGGGATTGACCTTTCTTCTTCCGATATCACTTTCGATACCTCGATACGCATCGTGGAAGACAGCATGGACGAGACCACCGTCACTTCTTCCCAGAAGCTGATGGTCTATGTCGCAGCCAACGAGCTGGATACCATGATCACCGATCTCGAATCATTCCAAAAATACGCCAACAGCAGTATGTTCTACGATCTCAGGGACATCCTCACCGAAGAACAGCAGGCGGCGCTGGAACCTTATTTTTATTATGTAGACCGTGAAGTCGTAAGCGCCATCGAAGCAGCCAATGACGATATGAATTCCGACTACGCACCGGACTATCCCGACCCCATGCATCCCGAAGAAATGCAGGATCCCGTACCGGTCGGCATCTGCCTCACCGGCTGTAAAGACCTGACCGATTACTACTATTTCCGCGGAGACGGCATTGTCATGGGTATCTATGCGAATGCCGAACAC